>MTLD01003328.1_pt1 | contig 16731 bp, 11 predicted proteins | sample 1982471 | NCBI WGS metagenome assembly MTLD01 (sample SAMN05712604, study PRJNA340218) | biofilm metagenome | isolation source: sample SPM anode biofilm adapted to -50 mV | place: USA | collected 2012-02-03
TTTGTTAAGTGGATTACTGTTGCCTTTATTATATCAACACCAATATCCTACTACATTATGCAGCGATGGTTGCAGAACTACGCCTACCATATTGGCTTAAGCATTTGGCCTTTCCTTATAGCAGGATTGGTTGCCCTTCTCATTGCCGTGCTAACCGTAGGCTGGCAGGCATTTAAGGCCGCCTCCCGCAACCCCATTGAGGCATTGCGATATGAGTAGAATGGGTGGAGGTAAGGGGTGGCTATTTTTGCATGCAAAAGGTCATCCCTTCGCTACCGCAAAAGCAAAAGTTCATATCGCTTAGGGAATTTTTCCATTTCAGCTGTTTAAGTTTTAAATCCAACTATTCATCATAAACTTAAACAATACATTTGCCATGCCAGACATTACTACTAGCTATTTAGGTCTTAAACTGAAAAATCCAATTATTGCTTCTAGCTCTGGGCTCACCGATACGGTTGATAAGCTGGTTGAGTTGGAAAAAGCGGGGGTGGGCGCCGTAGTGCTCAAATCCATTTTTGAGGAAGAAATTGTGATGCATACGGAGCGTGCCATAGAGAAGATGTCCGCCTCTGGTTTTGTATACCCAGAAACGATGGAGTATTTTGAGTACGACTACGAGGAGATTGATGATCCGGTGCAGAGCTACCTTCAGCTGATAGCCGATGCAAAGAAAAAATTGACCATTCCGGTTATCGCCAGCGTTAACTGCGTATCCGACCAAGTGTGGACAGATTTTGCATTAAAGGTGGAAAAGGCGGGAGCAGATGCCATTGAGCTCAACGTATTTCTGCTTCCGAGCGACCTTGAACGTAATGCTGAGGAGTTTGAAAAAATATACTTTGACGTAGTAAAAAGTGTGGTTGGTAAGGTTAAGATACCGGTTTCCTTGAAGATTGGTCCCTACGCTTCTAACCTCTATTCGTTAATTGAACGGCTATCGAAAACTGGGATTAAGGGTTTAGTGCTATTCAACCGCAGCTACAACACCGACTTCGACATTAATACCCTAGAGTTTACAAATGCTTCCGTGCTAACCTCTACCTCCGACATGTATCACACGCTTCGATGGGTTGCTTTGTCGGCTGGCCGTGTAAAGTGCAGCTTGGCGGCATCAACAGGGGTACACGATGGCCCAGGAATGATTAAAATGTTACTCGCGGGAGCCAGCGCTGTTCAGGTGGCATCCACCCTTTACCGGAATGGTAATGGTCAGGTGGCTAAAATGTTGACAGACCTTCAGGATTGGATGGGTGGTCAGGGCTATAGCTCCTTTTCCGACTTTGCTGGAAAGATGAGCTATAAGCAAACTTACAACCCAGCAGCTTTTGAAAGGGTTCAGTTTATGAAACACTACAGAGGCTATGCTGGCTGATTATAACACTGCCAGCTAGCTATGCATAAAGGGATGCACCACGGATGGCTGTGGTGCATTTCCGCTTTTATCCAATCTTCAGTATTCGTCGGAGGATGGGTGTTAGTCCGGCAAAAAAGAATTCAACGGCAATTACCATCACAATGAGTCCCATGAGGCGCATCATAATTTTATTACCGGTTTCTCCAAGCAACGGCACCATTTTGCCTGCTCCGAGAAGGGCAAGCAGCGTTAGAATGAGCACCCCAACCATTACCCCAATCATTACCAACTTTAGGGTGGGGGTGGTGGCATCGGCCCATAGCACAATGGCGTTGGTTATGGCACCTGGACCACAAATCATGGGAATAGCGAGAGGCGTAATGGCAATGTCGCTGCCGTACTGCTTTATCTCCGAGGGATCGTCCATTTTAACCCGCACAATTTTGGCCTGCAGCATGTCGTAGCCCATCATGAAGAATATTACACCTCCCGCAATACGAAGGCTGTCCACCGTAATGGAGAAGAAACGGAATATTAGCTGGCCGGCCAAAGCAAAAACAATGAGTATAATGAGCGAAACCACAATAGCCTTAACGGCAACTCTTGAGCGGTCTGCGGGTGATAGGTTTCCCGACATCGACATGAATACTGGCATTACCCCCAGCGGATTTATGAGGCTGAAAAAGGAGGTAAAAACCATTACGCTGAATTCAAATACTCCCATGTTTTTTTGTGCAAATTTATATTTTTTGGCAAAACATTAGGTATACCAATAATTTAAGCCATTCGTCAAGGTTGAAAACTTGTTCATATATAGGTTGGCGTTTATTTTCCTTACTCTGTTTTTTGTGTTAGTTTTGCTGGTTGAAAGTCTACTCTAATTTTTAAAAAAAGAGAAGGTTTTTGTTTTTACAATCAGAAGCATCGATTGGTATTATTTTAAGCCACTGGTTTACGAGTAAAAGCGGCATATGAAGGAAGATAACGACTTTATTAAAGGGGGAGAGGAAGATACTCGTGAAATTGTTCGCCGATATGAGGATATGCTTCGGAGCAACGCCATGTTTTACTTCGACGTGTATGAGTTTGAAAATATAATAGAACACTATCTCGAATTACGTAATGCTCCCGATGCTGGCCGTGCTGTAGAAATAGCTCGGCAGCAGCATCCATACTCCACCGATCTACAGCTGAAGCAGGCAGAGATTCTTGTGGCAGAGGGAAAGCTCATTGAAGCCTCTGAATTACTCAATTTGCTTTCGCAGATTGAGAATAGCAACGTGCAGGTACTCTTTCTACAGGGCAAAGTTTTTGTAGGTATGGGGCTTCCCTCCAAAGCGGTGGAATGCTTCTCTCGAATGCTGGCACTTACGGTTGAAAACAGAATAGAAACCATTGAAGATATTAGTGCACTGCTTCTAGATTCTGGTGAAGCTCAGCATGCGCTACCATTTTTGGAAATTGCCATAATGGAGGATCCCGAGAATGAAAACTTGTGGTTTGACCTTGCCTACTGTTACGACAGGCTGGAGAAGGTGCCAGAAGCCATAAAAGCCTACACGCGCTATCTCGACTACGACCCATTTAACGACTCGGCCTGGTATAACCTAGGGCTTGTTTATTCGCGCGAAAGCGACCACGTGAAGGCGTTGGATGCCTTTGAGTATGCTGTGGCAATCAACGATGATATGCCAATATACCTGTTGAGCCTAGCACATACCTTTGCATCACTCGAGAACTATACCAAGGCCATTAGCTTGTTTGACGAGCTATTGGAGATGGATGAGAACAATACGAATGCCCTTTGCTCAATAGGTGAATGCTACGAAAAGCTTGGAAAGTGGGAAATTGCTGCAGCATTCTATGAAAAAACCATCGACCTCGATCCCGAAAACGGTGAGGCCTACTTTGGCTTGGCGGTGGTGATGATGGAGACTGGAAAGCTGTTCGAAAGCCTTGCTTTTGTAAAAAAAGCGCTAAAGTATGATGAGGTAAACTCCGAATACTGGTACGGTTTAGGAAAAGTTTACCACAAGCTTGGATCGACAAAGGAGGCCATTCAGTCGTACCAGCGGGCATTGGAGTTTGAGGAGGATGACGTTGATTCCATGGCGGGACTTGCCTATGTTTACCTAGAAACGGGAGAAAAGGAGCTTGCCTACTCTAAATTTTTATCCTGCATCGACATGGCACCCGATGCTGAGTTCCTCGTTCAAGCTGCCATATTGGAGTATAGAAGCGGACAAAAGAAGAAGGCTATCGACCACGTTAAAAAGGCTATTGCCCTTGACGAGGAGGCAGGAAACAAATTCTTCTGCGAGTATCCTGAAGCGAAAGAGATTATTGATCATATTTAACATATCTCACTACAATTAAAAAAAATTCCCATGAATTTTGACCTTACCCACATGCCTGACCGCGTGGCCAAGCCCCGCACTTCTGGTATTACCATGGTTATGGACAAGGGGTTGAGCCTTCGCGAGGCGGAGGACATGGTGGACGCTTGCGGGCACCTTATTGACTTTGTAAAGCTTGGATTTGGCACCGGTATGGTAACCAACCGAGTGGAGGAAAAAATTAAGTTTTACCAAAAAAATAACATCATGTGTTATTTTGGTGGAACACTCTTTGAAGCATTTGCCATTCGCAATAAGTTTGATGACTATCTGCGCTTGGTGGACCACTTTGGTGTGAATGCGGCCGAAGTATCGGATGGCTCTATGGTAATGGATCACGACAAGAAGTGTGAGTATATTTCCAAGATATCTGCAGGTCGTGTTGTCCTTTCTGAAGTTGGCTTTAAGGTTGCCGGTGTTACCATTACTCACGAAGAGTGGGTAAGGAGAATGAATACCGAGCTGCAGGCTGGATCTTTTAAGGTAATTGCCGAGGCTCGCGAAAGTGGAAACGTTGGCATATATAAGGCAGATGGTTCTGCTGACATTGGCCTAATTGACGATATTCGCCGAAAAGTTAAAGTAGAGAATATTATATGGGAAGCTCCCATTAAGAGTCAGCAGGTTTGGTTTGTTAAGCTGCTTGGTGCCAATGTTAACTTGGGCAATATTGCTGTAAATGAGGTGGTGTCTCTTGAGACCCTACGCCTTGGTTTACGCGGAGATACATTCTTCTGCTTTTTACCGGAAGAGATGAAAAAGGGGCATGTACTAACTCCAGATAGTTTGTAGCCTAAAGTAGCATTCCGAAAAATAGATTACTGGGCTAACAAAAGCTCACTGTAGCGCACGTAAGGGGGAAATTACTTCCCCCTTTTTGTCGCTCCAATTGTCATCGCCTTGATGACCCGACCTTTTTGCCTTTAACCTTAATCAATACTATGAAGAAAGTTTTTACCATTTTATTTATCTCGGTCTGCGGTTCGGCGTATGCCCAAAATGTTCAACTTCATTACGATATGGGGCGTGCTCACGATAAGAATGCGAAGGACAGGGGATATTTTACATCAACAGTTGAAATGTTCAAACCCGACAAGTGGGGTTCCAATTTCTTCTTTGTAGATATGGACTACAACGGGAAGGATGGCAATATTTCCACTGCATACTGGGAAATTTCTCGTGATATTAAGCTGTGGAAGCCTCCCGTTGCATTCCATGTTGAATTTAACGGTGGAGTATTTGTTGACCCCAATAGCTTTTATGGCAATCATATTAAGAATGCTTACCTATTTGGTGCATCTACCAGCTTTAAGGCCGGTAATTTCTCTTTGGGCACTTATATTGCCTATAAATACTTCAACTCAGGTGGTCACGAGGGACCCGATTTCCAGTGGACCGGTACCTGGTCTGGCACCGTCGTTGGCGGAAAAATTACGCTCTGTGGCTTTTTTGACCTTTGGACCGAAGACTATTTGAATCACCTTGGAAATCCAGAAGGGAAAAAATGGGTTTTTCTTTCAGAGCCTCAAATTTGGTACAATGTTACGAGCAACTTAGCAGTTGGAAGCGAGGTGGAAATCAGTAGCAATTTTGTTCCATTCTCCAATGAACTGGAGGTAATGCCTACTATTGCAGCAAAATGGAAATTCTAATAGTTTTTGTTAATTTGTTGCCATAAACAATTTGGCACAGCCATGATGCACCTGAGGCAAGTTGCACTTATCTTTTGCTTAAGCGTACTTCATAGTCACATAAGTAATGCCCAGGAGAGACCATTTTCTGCTGGTGAAATATTGCACTATAAATCCATCTACAGCTGGGGCTTTATTTGGATTGAAGCAGGAGAGGTGGACTTTAGCGTCGCTGCTGAAAACTATATGGGTAACCCATGCTATGTGTTAAAATCGTCGGGCCAGAGTTTGCCAAGCTATGACTGGATATTCAAGGTGAGGGACAGCTTTGTGTCCGTTGTCGATTCGGCATCATTTAAACCATATTTATTTACTAAGCAAACCAACGAGGGCGGCTTCAAGGTTTGGAACAGCTACAACTTTAACTATAAGACCAACAAGTTGCTGGTTAATTCCGAAACGTCAAAGCGAAGTCGACGTGCTGATACGCTGGCTTTAAAACCCAATGTTTTTGATGTTTTAACTGGGGTGTACTATGCCCGCAGTCTTGACTATTCAAACTACACCACTGGTCAAAGAATATACATAAATCTTGCCATCGACAATGAGATATACACAATTTATGGGCGCTTCTTGGGACGAGAAAAGCTCACTTTACGTGATGGACGAGAGTTTAATACACTGAAGTTTTCGGTGTTGTTAGTCGAGGGAACCATATTCAAAGGGGGTGAAGATCTTCTGGTATGGATATCCGACGACCAAAACAGAATACCGGTGATGGTAGAAGCAAACATTCTGGTTGGAAAGGTAAAAGCTGTATTGGTGAGCGCTCACGGGCTGCGTCACCGAATGACTAGCCTTATTACTCCTGCTTCACCATCCTGCAACTAGCTTATTGCTGTATTAAATTTCCTGTTCCCTCCTTTATGAGTGAAATGGATGGATTTCCCTTATAAATCACGTTGCCGATGCTCTCAATTTTCACCGATAAATTGTTCAGCACATTAACGTAGCTATCTCCACTACCATGGTTGGTAATGTTCATGTTATTCACTACAAATTGGTCCATGTAAATCCAGCCGGTCCCACGATAATTTACGGTAGCGGTTCCTCCATTTCCATAAACCCGGAGATCGGAAACTCCCGATTGTTGGTTGACGTTAACGCTGTTAACCTTGAGCTTGATTGAAACCTCACCAGCCGAATTTGAGCAGTAGTATGTAAAGGAATCTGTGATAAGGGTGTCAACAACATTGATATTTCCCACTCCATAGTAGTCGAGCTCAGCAAATGGGCTGTTGAGATACAACGTTACCTCCTTTTTATTCTTAAAGCTCGAAGTCCAAGCAAGGGTATTGGTATTCTTAATGGTTATTGTAGAATCTGCAAAATCGGTTTTAATGCCAGAAATAAGGTTCTCTCCAGCTGTAACCGCTGCACGTTGTGTTGTTGAGCTATTAACATACACGGTAACATCCACATCATCCTTAATAACCAATTTGGCTACCTTGCCCACAATTGGGCGCTCCGATGTTTTAGTTTTGCCAGCAGGGTTTAGAAAGTCGAGACCCAATTCACAGGATGGTAGCAGTATCGATGCTGCCATCACTAGGCTGAGTATTAGTTTTGTTTTCATAGCCGAATTCCTACCCCATATTCCACATAATCTGCATTGCCCCAATGGGTTTTTAGAGCAATTTGTCCAAAAATGTTCTGTGCAAAAAAGTAGCGTAGTGCTAGGCGTTCGTAGAACGGACCTCCTGTTTTATCGAGTCGGTAAATGTATGGCCCAATTCCTAAGTTTATTGACGCTCTCCCGACTTGAAATTCATACCGTATGTTTGCTCCAATTCTGGTGACTTCTATATTGGAGTTGACGGATTTTCCTTCGCTTTTGAGGTTTTCCTTGTTGGAACCATCATTCATAAGATCGAGTCCAATTCCAAACCGCTGAAATGCCCTAGACGGCCATGTTACCTCACCCGACACCCCAACAACTGGATATTGCTTGCTGCCAATGGGATTATCTTGTTTTGCACCACCAACTGCAACCAATGTAAATAGGTGCCGATTTACGTTGAGGCTATCTGCATTAAGCTTTGGCTTATGTGAAAGTTTCGATTGGAAGCGGTATCCTACGCCAATGTAAAACGTTGGCATATTTAATCCAGCATTTGGCTTCTTAAACGATCCGTTCGAAAGATGGGAGAGGGAAATCCCTGCCTTTACATTCATTCGATCCGATATGGTGTAGCGATATTCGCCCAAGAAGTTAATGGCAGCATTAAGGTGGGTGCCAATGCCCACGTTCTTAGGATTGGTTACTCTGTCAAATGTTTTGGTTACATACCCCAGCCCTGGAGCCAATCGGAAGAAAAATGTGGAGTTTGTTCCTCTTCCGCTTAGGGTGAAGTTAAAGCTGGGCATAATACAGAAAGCCTGCCCCAGATAGGTTGGACTTCCTAGGTCGAAATGGAAGAACACAACGCCTAATTCTGGATATCCAAAGCTACTCGCCCATTTTTTATCCGCTGAAGGTTGGTGTGTAAGGGCAACTTCGAACGCGCTTATATGACGTTCTTGTAAGATGCGCATCTCTTTATGGTGGTAGGCAAGAAAACCGTAGTGTGCGCGAAAAGATACCTCAAAGGGGTTCTTTTCAATATTCGCTTCCTGTCCGTAAATTAGTGGTGTGCCTAAAATATAAAGAAAAAAAACAGCACACAGCTGTTTGAATTGCATAATCATTTTATTAGTTCGGCAAAATTAAAAAAAAAGCCGGCTTAAGCTAAGCCGGCTTTAAGATTTTGCAATTAATTAATATACCACCAATTTTTTTGTTACCTGTTTGGTCGTCGTTTTTATCGATACAAGATAAATTCCCGCCTGCAAAGAGGAGGGGAGCTGCAGTAACTTTTCATCGGCAATTTTCCCTTGGTAAAGTGATGCAACCTTAATGCCAGCAATGTTATAAACGGCAACTTCCCCATTGATTGGTGTAGAGGTACTTATTGCGACGGAGATTGGTTCTCCATTTGCAGGGTTCGGGTAAACATCCAAACTGAGTGAAACATTGGCCTCTGGAATGGTTGGCGTATAGGTGTATGTGTCAGGCTGAACTAGCCTAGTATTGGTATACATTCTATACTCTCCTGGGGCAAGCGTGAAGTTTTGACTAGTAGAGGTAATGTCCACTGAATCTTGACGGAAAAACTCATACCATCTTCCAGTATAGGGGAAAGTGATATTGGCACTCTGAGAGTTAACGTCAAAATTTCCAATAATTAAAGCAGTTTCCCCATTTTTGGTCAGCCTCATCCATTTTACCAAGCCAGTAAAGGCGGTTGTGAAGTCGGTTGCAGAGAAGGGGGCATAGTTTTCTTTCATGTTAATCAGCATGGAGTAATGGTTGTAGAGAAGCATCCTATTGGGATTTTTCTCGTAGTCCCAGTGAATGGGCTTTTCACCGGTTCGTCCATTTGAGTCGATGGAAACATCGTACCCCAGTTCTCCAAACATCCAGATCATTTTTGGCCCTGGCACTGGAATCAAAAATAAGGAGGCCAATTTCTCTCGGTTCAAGGAGGTGTTGAGATTCCCCTTAATACTGTAACTTCCGCTGGCATTGCCGTATGTGAGGTTCTTGTACATGGCCCGTTCCTCATCGTGACTCTCCATGTAGCCAAGAAGATTGGGATCGTTCCAACCTCTTGCTTTGTAGGAAATCCAAGTAAGGTCATTACTGGTAGGCCAGCCCATGCTTGCCTGCAGGTAATTGTTGTTCAAGTTTCCCCATAGTAAAATTCCATGGTTTGCCAGCATGGTCTCCTCCGTGTTGTCCGAAAGATGTTCAAAAATCACCATGGCATCGGAACGGAACGACCAAATCTTATCGGCCATACGTTCTAGAATCCTGACGCGGGCTGTATCGAGTAGACTGCCCCAAGGATCGTTGCTTCCATGAGGCGTGTTGCTAAATCCTTTGGTAAAGTCGAAGCGGAATCCATCAACCTTATACTGTGAAAGCCAAAAGTGAGTAATGCTGTCCACTAGCGCTTGTGTTGCTGGACTGTCGTGGTTGAAATCGTATCCCCACTGGGCATCTGGATTGGTAAAGTTTGAATGAACATTGTACCATGGATTATCTGGTGTTACTAGATTGGTGCTCTTATCAAAGTAAAGCTGCACAAATGAGGACAATCCGTAGGAGTGGTTTAAAACCATATCCAAAACCACCGCAATACCATTTTCGTGGGCAAGGTCTATCAAATGCTTGAGGCTATCTGAAGGGCCGTAATACTTGTCAGGCGCAAAGTAGAAGTTAGGGTTGTAACCCCACGATGAATTCCCGTCAAACTCGTTGATAGGCATTAGCTCAAGAACATTTACTCCCAACCGTTTAAGGTAGGCGAGGGAGTCGGCCACCCTTGCATATGAGTGGGCATGGGTAAAATCTCTAACCAAAAGTTCGTATACAACGAGCTTGGATTTATCGGGATTGGTAAAATTTGTTACCTGCCAGTTGTAAGGCTGGTATCCAGTGCAAAATACAGAAACCATCCCGGTGGTTTTGTTTACTGGGTATTGCTTTAATTCGGGATAGGTAGAGTCGGCAATGTACTTGTCATTCCAAGGATCTAGGAACTTGTTTGCGTAAGGGTCGGGGATGGTAATTGTTCCATCTACTATGTATTGAAAGCCATACTCCTTTGTTGGATCCAAACCGCTTATGGTTGTCCAGTAGTATTTGCCGTCAGGGGTGCGCTTCATGTAGTAGTCCTCTTTTACCAGCCAGTCGCTGAAATCACCAATGGCAAATGCATACTTTTTCTCTGCTGGTGGATCGTTCAATACCAAGGTTACCGTGTGGCTATCAATGTAGTTAATACCAGGTCGTACTCCTGCAGGCAGGTCTGCAGTCACCACCGCTGGTCTTACCATTATGTTTACCGAATCGGCTACTGTGTTGGTGCCATCGGAGGCTACTGCTTTAATCCAGTGGTTACCGTAGACGGATGCAATGTAGTCAAAGGTTATGGAGGCATTTGCTGTTGTTGCCACCTGATTGTTGTCTATCAACAGGCTTAGCGAAGTGGCGTTATTGGCAGAGGCCGCTATGCTAATGGTGGAGTCCAACTCATAGATTGGTTGCTCCTGAGTAGGGTTGGAAAGGCTTACGGTAAGCCCTTGGGTATAAACAGGGTAAAAAATGTCTGGGCTAGTTTGTTTTGTAGCATCTGCACTACGAAAAACAAAGCAAAGACTTGTAATTTTTTGATCTGAAGGAACATTGTAGTATGCTCTGATACTGGGGCTAATGGTCAGCGTATAGGTATTTGTCGCTATTCTGGTAAGTTTGGGCTGAGTTGTATTATTTCCCCAGGAGCCAATTACATAGGCCCACTGATCGCTACCCTCTACCTTCACTCCAGTATGAGCATATACGTCCCCAGTGTAGTTCATTAGGGCTGCATTTCCTTGTGTGGCGTCAAAGGTTATTACTACAGCATCTTGGTCAGTTGGAAGTGAAGGTGATACAGTTATTATTTGTGCTTGGCTGAAATTTGCAGCGACCAGCACCATGACACAAATCATTATAATCTTATGTAGAAATGTTTTCATGGTTATAAGGGGGTTTTTCAGTAGATAAGTAAGAATTCAAACGGGTAATATATAGATGTAACGAAGTTGCTAATAATTAATAATTAACCCTAACAGGCAATGCCTGTCAGGGTTAATTGCAATTCTACTTCATTGACCTAGTTTTTAACTATAGTGCAAGAAAAAGGAGCTTTATACAAATTGAGCGTAATGGTATAGTTGCCTGCGGTAGCAATTGAAAGATTACCTCCATTTTCAACTATATTACTTACATCACCACCCCAACTTGTACCCCAATCATCATTCAATCTGAATTTGAATTCACCTGCCGGAAGATCTATTGTAATTTTCCAAACATTTTTGGTATTATCATAGGTCATTTTAGAGTCAGGACTACTCCAATTATCAAAAGCTCCAACAAGCCCTACATTATATCTTTCAGCAGTGTATGTAAGGGTGTTAGTATTAACCTTAAAATGGTAGTAACCTATAGCCTTCGGTAGCACAAGGTTTCCTGCTCCGGGATCAGTGCTTAAGGTTCCAGCAACTCCTGTTGCACCATAATTTGTTCCATTCCAATCAGCCTGAGATGTAAACTTGTAGTTAACATTTACAGTATCAGCAGGATTGGCCATCATGTTGATATAACCTTCATATTCCCCATTACTTGGTGACTTAATGAAGTCCGCAGTTGATGGGCTCCATCCTTGGAAGTCACCTGCAACATAAAGATAACTCCATACAATTGGAACGGCATAAGGGGTTATTGTAACTGAAATGGTGTCAGAATACATAGGATCCATTGTCACTCCAGCAAGTGTTGTTGCTAATCTCATTTGAACAACGGTTGCAACAGGTGCATTTGGATCATCCTGCATTCCAATTAGAATATTGTTTAATGAGTTAAGGCTGACAACAATATTATCAGTAGTTGTAGTCGTTCCAACTATTTGTGCTTTGCTAAAATCGCCACCAGTTGGAACAATCTGTAGCGTATTCACTGTAGATGCTTGAAAACCAAATTCGGGTTTTTGCCAATCAACTATTACGCTATCAGCAAGCATAGAAGAGGTAATAACAAGGCTCTGACCATCTTGGAAACCCGATGTCAAAACAGGATTCATAGCATCAAGGTTGAGTACTGCCTTGGTTTCATCCTTAGCACAAGAGAAGAGCATAACTGCCATTCCCAAGATTGCTGTATATTGAAAAAATCTCCTTTTCATAATTTTAATTAATTAAAGGTTAGTTGTAACCTGGGTTCTGCTTTATATTTGGATTAGCAGCCACTTCCGATGCAGGAATTGGGAAAAGATTACGGTAACTCTCAGTTGCTTGGCCATTCATTACATTACCCTTCCACTGCCATAGGTAGCTGGCAGTGGTAAATTCGCCAAATCGAATAAGGTCGGTACGGCGAACACCCTCCCAATACATTTCACGTCCGCGTTCATCAAGAATAAACGGTAGGGTAAGTTGGGCATCAGATATTTCACCAGATGTGTTTCCATAGGCCCTATCGCGAAGGTCGTTGATGTATGTAAGCGCCTGAGAACGTGTGCCACCAGCTCCACCTCTAAGAACGGCTTCTGCATACATCAAGTAAGCATCTGCAAGACGAAAGATAGGATAGTCCGTACAAGGAAAATCATTATGAGGGTGAATTGCAGGCGTTCCGTCATGGTTCATATTAGTAAACTTACGAACACCAATACCGTCAGTAAATGTTCCAACATTATATATGTTCCAGTTTGTAAGTTGTTGTAAATAAACACGTTTATCTGGAATTGAAGAAAACATAACATCAAGTGTGCTTATTGGATGCGCAATTGTGTCAATAAGAATATTAGCAAAATCCTTTGTTGTTCTGTTGCCTCCCCAGCCACTACCAATGCCAAGCGCTGCTGCATTCATATCGCCTCCAGTGGCCGCGTGAATTATATAGGCTGTTCCCCCATAACTTTGTGTATACATTCCATCGTAATTGATCGCAAAAATCATTTCAGGGCTTGTATTATTGTCAGCACTGAAGTTCCAGCGATAGTCAGGTGCAAGAGTATAACCTGCTCCAATTACTTTGTTGCAATACGTTATACACTCAGTATACTTTGGCGTACCGATGTAAACCTCTGCATTAAGGTAGAGTCTTGCCAATAACATCCATGCAGCAGCTCTGTCTGCTCTTCCATATTCAACGCTTCTAGGTTCTCCTAATTTATTTTCAATATCCTTAAGTTCTGATTCAATATACTCAAACAGCTTTGCACGAGTAATTTGCTTAGGATAGAAAGACCCAGGCTTATCTGCTTCTGTAATAAATGCGGGATTACCATACATGTCTATGGCATGATAGTAAGCCAGTGCTCTTAAAAATCGAGCTTCTGCATTGTACTGCATTACAGTAGGATCACTGCTTTCATTTGTATTCCTAATAAATTCGTTGCAAATGGAAACGGTATAAATAATGCGGCTATACATTGCTGCATTGAACACGTCAGTAGAGGACCATGTTTGCCAGTGATAATCTTTAATAGTTTGGTCATTCCATGCACAAAGAGCTTCATCGGTGCTAAGTTCTTGTAACATCCAAAGCGCGCGTGTATATACACCAAATCCTGCATCAATGCCACTTATATCAGATGCACCACTAACGCCATCTTGTCCAGGAACGGCAAAAGAAGAGTATAACTTAGCTAATGTTTCTCGCATCGCTTCAGGATGGTCACCAAGATTTGAGGAGGCAATAACGTTAGGGTCAATGGGTTTTGTTTCCAGATCCTTAACGCACGAGGTCGTTATTGCGGAAACTGCCACAACAATACCTACAGTTAATAGTTTATATGATTTCATTGTTATCATTCTTTATGGTAGATTAAAAATCAAAGTTTACACCAAGCAGGAATGTCCGTGGACGAGGATATAGGTTATTATCAATTCCTCCATCAACTTCAGGGTCTAATCCATCGTATTTGGTAATTACGAAAGCATTTTGTACCGTAAAACTAACACGTCCTTTGAGTTTGTCGGAAAGGATTTTGTTGAAGGTATAGCCTACAGATATGTTATCCATCCTAAAAAAAGAAGCATTTTGAATGTAGATGTCAGACATATACTGGGAATTATTAAACTTAGTATTATTAATTTGTGTCGTCAGATTCTGCCAGAAACTATTGTTATACAAGTTGCCATAGAAAGTTTGTGATGCAACGTTATTATATACATAGTTGCCAATGCTTAAACGACCGTTAAATGAGAAATCGAACTGCTTATAGTTAAAGCGTGAAGAGATACCAATTACGTAATCTGGAGCAGGTTTTTTGTAATGATAGTAGTTATGTAAATTGCTTGAAACATTACCACCCTCTCCTGATCTGTCAACATAGAGTCCTTCAATTGGCATTCCATTAGGCCCATAAACTTGCTGTAACACGAAGAACGAGTTAATAGGATATCCAACAGACTGCATTTGAATATTGTTACCTGTTCCACCGCTAATTCCACCAGCGGCAACACCGATATAGTTCGGGTCACTAGTACGAAGTAATTTGGTGATCTTATTTTGGTTGTATGACATATTTAATCCGATATTCCATCCTATATCCTTGGTAGAAATTGGACGAAGATTTAAGGTTACTTCTACACCCTTATTTTCAAGGCTACCAACGTTGGTCAACAAATAGTTAGAAAAGTTGCTACCATTGGGAATTGGAATAGTATTGATAAGGTCGTCGGTAACACGTTTATAAACGTCAACACTACCGGCAATTCTGTCATTGAAAAATCCAAAATCCAACCCAATATTCTTTGTGGTCGTTGTTTCCCATTTAATATCAGGATCGTATGCATTAGGTCTAAGTGTTGGAATCCAATCGTTACCAAACTGATAATACGCTGAAGGCTGCGAAATTCTATACGTTCCTAAATACGGATAGTCATTGGTCGTAATGTTTTGTTGACCTGTTTTTCCCCAACTAACACGAATTTTCAAATCCGAAACAAACTGTACATCTTTCAGAAATACTTCATTTTTAATCTTCCAAGTAAATGCAGCAGCAGGGAAAAGACCCCAACGATTGTTGGAGGCAAAGCGAGACGATCCGTCATCACGAAGAGTTGCAGTAAGCGTGTAACGATCCATAAAAGTGTAGTTCATTCTACCAAAGAATGAAACTAAGTAACTTTCAGTTTTGTATGCAGAACTGTCAGCAACAATGAGTGGATTGTTTGCATCCACAATGCTACGCTGATAGTTGCTGCCTTCTTTATAGAAATGTTGCCAAGAATAGCCACCGGTAATATCAACTTTACTCTTTATTGGCTCAATGTCCTTGGAGTAGAATAGGTAAAAGTCGAGTAACTTGTTATAACCCTTTTGCGAGTAGTTGGTTAGACGACCAAAACCTGCACGTCTAGTCCAAACCGCAGTGGTATCAGCGTTGTTGTGTCCGTCACTCTTATAAGCATCTACAGCAACATTTAAGTTGGCATGTAAATCAGGTAACCAATGAAACTTATAGTCTACTTGCGCGTTAGCAATACCTCTGTAAACATATGACCGATTGTTCGTAAGTTCAGCCATTGCAAGAGGATTCGATGTAGCCATCTGGTTGTAACCGCCATTAGGCGTTCCATCTGTTGTCCATGTAGTATATCCTCCGTAACGAGTATTTCCATTCCTTACTGGTTGTGTGGGATCGAAATTTACTGCAGAACCTATGGCACCAGTTTCACCAAAATTATTCTCAGTATATGAACCATTACCATTAACATTTACTGTTAAGTGATTATCCAAGAATTTTGGATTCAAGCCTAAGGTCATAGTAACACGACTTAGATCCGTGTTTTTTAAAATACCTTCTTGACCTGTATAGCCCAAAGACGCACGATAGGGCATATCCTTGTATGAATTAGTGAGGCTAATGTTGTGGTCGTGAGATATCGCTGTACGATAAATTTGCTTTTGCCAATCAGTATTTGCAGTGCCTAGGCGTGTAATGGCAGCTGCATCGATGTTGTTTGTGCCAATTAAATCATTGGCTAATGACCTAAACTCATCACCTGATAGAACATCAATAAACTTAGGAGCAACACTTATAGAACCACTTCCATTGTAGGAAATCTTTAATCCTTGTCCGGCAATGGCTTTTTTAGTAGTAATTATAATAACTCCGTTTGATGCGCGGTTACCATAAATGGCAGTTGCAGAAGCATCTTTTAAAACAGTAAAACTTTCAATATCATTAGGATTGATGGTGGAAAGTGGATTGGAAACACCAGAAATTGAAGTGTTGTCAATAGGTACCCCATCAATAACGATTAAAGGATCGTTAGAGGCTGTGAGGGAGGAGCCACCACGGATACGAATGGTAGAACCTGCTCCAGGAGCTCCAGTTGGTGCTGCAACAACAACGCCTGCGGCCTTACCCATAAGTAGCTCTTGAGGTGAGGTGATAGCTCCCTTGTTGAAATCTTTTGGGCCAACAGTAGTAATAGAGCCTGTTACATCTGATTTTTTAACAGTTCCATAACCAATCACGACAACTTCCTGGAGTTGCTCTGAGGACACTGCCATTACGACATTGAGAACTGTTCCCGTTACTGTGGCTTCCTGTGTAGTGTAGCCAACGCTAGAGAAGACAAGTGTACTGCCTTTAGGAACGCTAATGGAATACATACCATCTAGGTTTGTGGCTGTACCATTTGTTGTTCCCTTGACATACACGGTTGCACCGATTAATGGTGAACC
>MTLD01002602.1_pt1 | contig 16663 bp, 13 predicted proteins | sample 1982471 | NCBI WGS metagenome assembly MTLD01 (sample SAMN05712604, study PRJNA340218) | biofilm metagenome | isolation source: sample SPM anode biofilm adapted to -50 mV | place: USA | collected 2012-02-03
GGGCGCACCTGTCTCGCGGCGGAGAGAGGGGAATTTGAAGTCACTGAAGCGCGGGCAGGCACGCCCGGGCCACCCTCCAGCGTCCGAACCGTCCTAGCGCCCCGGCGCGAACGCCCACACCACCCCGCCGCAGGCGCTCAGGGTGGCGCCCACGGCCGCCACGCCGAGCCAGCCGAAGTGGCTGTAGGCCGCGGCGGAGGCCAGGGAGCCGGCGGCGCCGCCCAGGAAGTAGCTGGTCATGTAGGCGGCGGTGAGGCGGTTCCGGGCCTCGGGGCGGAGGCGGTAGATGGCGGCCTGGTTGCTGATGTGGACGCCCTGCACCGCCAGGTCCAGCAGCAGCACGCCGAGGATGAAGGCCGCCAGGGAGTGCCGCACAAGGGCCAGGGGCACCCAGGAGACCAGGAGGAGCAGCAGGCCCCCGCCGGTGACCCAGGCGCCCTTCCCCCGGTCCGCCAGGCGGCCGGCGCTGGAGGCGGCCAGGGCGCCGGCGGCCCCCGCCAGGCCGAAGAGGCCGATGGTGACGGGGGGCATGGCGTGGGGCGGAGCCGCGAGGGGGAAGGCCATGGAGGTCCAGAACACGCTGAAGGTGCCGAAGGCCGCGGCGCCGATGAGGGAACGGACGCGCAGCACCGGCTCCTCGCGGAACAGGGCGAAGACCGAGCGGAGGAGCCCGGCGTAGGTCAGATCCACGGGTTCGTGGTGGCGAGGCAGCGCCCGCCGGAGCACGAGGGTGGCCGCGACCATCGCGCCCGCCCCCACGAAGTAGACGATGCGCCAGCTCCCCAGTGAGGCCAGGACACCCGCCGCCGTGCGGGCGAAGAGGATGCCCAGCAGCAGCCCGCTCATGACCGTGCCCACCACCCGGCCCCGCAGCTCCGGCGCCGCCAGGGTGGCCGCGAAGGGCACCAGGACCTGCGCCACGACCGAGAAGAGCCCCGTCAAGGCCGTCCCCGTCAGTACCAAGGGCAGGGTGGGCGCGAGGGCGGTGGTGAGCAGGCCCGCCGCGGACAGGAGCGACATGGCCACGATCAGCCCCCGGCGCTCGAACAGGTCCCCCAGGGGGACGAGGAACAGCAGCCCGGCCGCATAGCCCAGCTGGGCCGTGGTCACGATCACGCCCGCGTGGGCCGGGGAGAGGGAGAGCGCCTTCGCCATGGTGGGCAGCAGGGGCTGCGCGAAATAGTTGCTCGCCACCGCCAGCCCCGTGGCGGAGGCCATGATGAGGACGAGGGGCGCGGTGAGTTCCCGGGAGCCTGCGGCGGAATCCATGTCGATGTGCCCCTCCCCCTCCTTGCGGCCAGAGCCATTCTCGCGCGATCCCGGGAAGGCCCGCGCCGCATCCTGACACTGGCCTGCGCCTACCGGGATCCCGGACGCGAATGCTAGAGTCGCCGGGGAGGCCGGCTTGGAGACGACGCACCCGCATCCGCCCGCGCCCGGCGAAGTCCTGGAGGTGGCGCCGGGGGTCCGCTGGGCCCGCATGCCCCTGCCCTTCGCCCTGGATCACGTGAACCTCTGGCTCCTGGCGGACGAGGAGGGGTGGACCGCCGTGGACACGGGCCTGGCCTGGGAGCCCACCCGGACGGCCTGGGAGGCGATCCTGGCGGCCCACCCGCTGAAGCGCCTGGTGGTCACCCACCTCCACCCGGACCACCTGGGACTGGCGTCCTGGCTCCAGGCCCGCACCGGCGCACCGGTGTGGATGACCCAGGCCGAGTACGCCACGGCCCACCTGTGGCTCCATGAGGTGGGCGGTTACGGGACGGAGGCCCTCCTCGCCGCCCTGCGGGCCCACGGCCTCGGAGGGCCGCGCCTGGCGGAGCTGGAGCGGCGCGGCAACACCTATCGCTCGGGGGCCCCGGAGCTGCCGCCCACCTTCCGGCCCATCCTCGACAGCGAAGTACTCGCCATCGGGGCCGGCCGCTGGCGCGTGATCTGCGGCCATGGCCACTCGCCGGACCACGCCAGCCTCCACGAGGCGGAAGCGGGCGTGCTCATCTCCGGGGACATGCTGCTGCCCCGCATCACCACGAACATCAGTGCGCCGGTGGTGGCCCCCGATGCGGACACCCTCGGCCTCTACCTCGCCTCCCTGGACCGCCTGGAGGCCCTGCCCGGCGACCCCCTGGTGCTCCCCTCCCACGGCCTGCCCTTCCGCGGTCTCCGCACCCGGATCGCCCAGCTCCGGACGCACCACGCCCGCCGCTGCGACCTGCTGCGGGAGGCCTGCGCAGAGGGTCCGCGCAGCGCGGCCTCGCTGCTCCCCGTCCTCTTCGAGCGGGACATCGAGGATCCCTTCCAGACCCTCTTCGCCATGGGCGAGTGCATCGCCCACCTCGTCCACCTGCAGCACGAGGGGAGCCTCGTCCGGATCGCCTCGGAAGGCGCCATCCGCTTCGCCGGGCGCTGACCGGGCCCGGTCCCGCGGGAGGCTTTCCGGAGCTTCCCCATGGCGGCCATCGGCGGGCCCCGCCCCTCAGCCCTTGCGCCGGACCATCAGGAGGGTGCGGTCATCCGCCAGGGGGGCCCCATGGGTATGCCGCTCCAGGGCCTCACGGACCGCCTGGTGGAGCGCCTCCAGGTCGGCAGTGAAGTGGGCGCGAAGCACGGTCTCCAGCCCTTCCGGACCGAACTCCCGTCCTCCCGGGTCCAGGGCCTCGCTGAGGCCGTCCGTGTAGAGGCACAGCAGCTCCCCGGGCTGCAGCACCCGCTGGTCCTTCCCGTAGGCTTGCCCGGCGAACATGGCCAGGGGGAAGCCCTGGGCACCGAGATCCTCACCGCCGCCATCGGCTCGGAGGAGCAGGGCCGGATTGTGGCCGGCATTGGTGAATTCGATCAGGCCGGAGCCGGGATCCAGGAGGACCAGGAAGGCCGTGATGAAGCGGTTGGGGGTGGTCTTCCGGCTCAGGGCCAGCGAGAGCTTCAGGGCCAGGCCCGCGGGATCCGCGCAGGTCTCCGACCAGGCCTGCACGTAGGCCTGGAAGGTGGCCATGAGGAGGCCGGGGCCGAGGCCCTTGCCGGAGACGTCCGCGAGGGCGAGCCAGAGGCGGCCGTCCGGCCCGGGCCAGTGGCCGTAGAGATCACCCGAGACCTGCCGGCAGGCCTCGTTGGCGCCGAACAGGTCGAAGCCCTCGACCGAGGGCATTCGGTCCGGAAGGATCCGGACCTGGATCTGCCGGGCGATGGCCAGCTCCTTCTCCAGGTCCCGGTTCCGGGCGACTTCCCCGGCCAGGCGCACGGCCTGGATCTTCGCGGCGGCCAGGTGACCCAGGCAGGCCACGAGCTGGAGATCCGCCTCCGTGAAGGGCGCCCGCCGGGCATCCGCATCCAGGTACACGAGCCCCACCACCTCCGCTTTGCACTCCAGGGGCACCGTCATGAGGGTGGTCACCCCGCTGCGGATGAGGGACGGCGCGCGCCCCAGCTTCGGATCCCGCAACGGGTCGTTCACCAGCATGGACTCGTGCCGCTCGAGGGCCGCCTCCACCATGGTTCGCGAGAGCGCCACCTGGAAATCCCGGCCCTGGCTCGAGGAGCGCGCGGCCACCTGGCAGAGCAGGCCCTCCTGGTTTTTCAGGAGCACGGCCCCGCGGCCGGGCCGCAGGAAGGTGAACAGGCGGTCGAGCAGGGCCCAGAGCATGAGGTCCAGGGACTCGTCCCGGAGCAGGTCCAGGCTCAGTTCGTGGACGATGGCCAGGGCCTCCTGCCAGTGCGCCGCCCCGGAGGCCCCCGCCCGGCCGCTGCGGAGATCCCGCAGCCGGTCCACCCGCACGGCGTAGGCGGAGCCCGGAGAGGGCTCCGGCTCGTCGACCCGCACCGGCGCGGGCCCCTCCGCCTCGAGGCGGACGCGCACCTTGCCCAGCCGGATCTCGTCGCCGGCCCCCACGGCCTGCGGACCGCGGATCCGCACGCCGTTCACCCGGGAGCCGTTACGGGAGCCCAGGTCCAGGAGGACCGCGGTCCCGCTGTGGCATTCCAGCGCCGCATGGCTGCGGGAGATGCTCGGATCCGCGATCACGATGTCGTTGGCCGCGCCCCGCCCGAAGGTGAGGCGCACGTCCCCCCGGACCGGAACGGGGTCCTGCCCCGGCACATGGATCCACAGCGCGGTCACGGCCAGCCCCTCCGGGAGGAGGTCCCGAGTGTGGGTCCGCTCCGGCCTATCTTCAAGCCTCGGCTGGGTCAAAAGCGGCATGCGGAACGGGCGGGGCGTAGAATGGCCCCGTCCTCCCGTCCCCCCGCGTTGCCGCCATGCCGCTCCCCGCGCAGACACCCCTCGGCCCCTATCGCATCCTCGCCCCGCTCGGCGCGGGCGGCATGGGCGAGGTGTACCGGGCCCTGGACGCCAAGCTCGACCGGGAGGTGGCCATCAAGGTCCTCCCGGAGGCCTTCGCCCGGGATCCCGACCGTCTGCGGCGTTTCGAGCGCGAGGCCCGGATGCTCAGCGCCCTGGACCACCCCAACATCCTGGCCATCCACGACCTCGGGAACGACGGGGGCACCCCCTTCCTCGTGATGGAGCTGCTGGAGGGGGAGACCCTGTGGCAGCGGCTCCGGGGCCAATCCCTGCCGGGTCGCAAGGTCGCGGACATCGCCCTGCAGGTGGCGATGGGCCTGTCGGCCGCCCACGAGCGGGGGATCCTCCACCGGGACCTGAAGCCCGGGAACCTGTTCCTCTGCCGGGACGGCCGGGTGAAGATCCTCGATTTCGGCCTGGCGAAGGCAGCCGGCCCGCCGGACCCGGAGGGCGAGACCCGCACGGGGCTCACGGAGGCCGACCAGACGGTGGGGACGCCGGGCTACATGAGCCCGGAGCAGGTGCGGGGCGAGGCCCTCGATGCCCGCAGCGACCTCTTCAGCCTGGGCGCGGTGATGTGGGAGATGTGCACCGGCCGCAGCCCCTTCCAGCGGGACAGCACGGTCGAGACCCTCCACGCCACCCTGAAGGAGGAGCCGCCCGACCTGGATCCCGGCCTCAAGGTGCCCCCCGCCCTGGCGCGGGTGGTGGACACCTGCCTGGCCAAGGACCCCGCGGCCCGCTTCCACAGCGCCCATGACCTCGCCTTCGCCCTCCGGACCCTGGACCCGAGCCTGCCCCCCTCCGGCCCGGGCCCCTTCCCGGACCTCCCACGCCCGAGGCGCCGGCGAAAATCGCTCATGGTGGCCGGAGCCACGCTCGCGGTGGCCATCCTGGCGGCGTCCGCCGCGGTCTGGCGGCCCTGGCGGGCGGCCCCACCGCCCTACGATCCCCGCTGCGTGGCCCTCCTCCCCTTCGAGAACCGCACCGGGGATCCCTCGCTGGATCCCCTGGGCCAGCAGGTGGTGGACCTCCTGCGCCAGGATCTCCAGCCCGTGGAGGACCTCCGGGTGGCGGCGGACCTGCCGGCCAGCGGCCCCAGCACGCCCCGGAGCGTGGCCGGGGCCACCCGGGCCCGGTTCGTGGCAGCCGGGTGGTACTACCTGGAAGGTGGCGATCTGGCGTTCCTGGGCCGGCTGGAAGATCCCTGGAATGGCCGGGTGATCTACCAGCTGGGCCCCTGGCGGGCCCCGCGCCGGGACCCCGGACCCGCCCTCGCCGAACTGCGTCAACGCCTGGGCGGCGCCGTGGCCTGGTCCTACGATCCCATCTTCGGGTACCCCCCGGGATCCGTCCGTCCTCCCCGTCTCGACGCCCTCCAGCTGTACCAGTAAGGTGATGTACGAGTTCAGCGCGACGCCCACCCAGGCCCTGATGCCCCGCTTCGAACAAGCCATCGCCCTCGACCCGGACTTCTTCCCCCTGCGCCTGGATGCCTTCGACGGCTGGATCACGCCCGGCCTCCTGCGGATGGACCGGGCGGCCGACCAGGTGGTGGCCATGGAGACCCGATCCGGCGCCCAGTGGCCCGTGGAGCGCACCCTGGCCCGCATGGCCAGAGCCCAGCTCGAAGGCTGGCGGGAGGACGCCCTCAAGGCCACAGAGGACCTCGCCGGGCTCATGCCGGATGCGGCCTGGGCCCAGGTGCGGCTCGCTCAGACCACCATGGCCCTGGGCCATCCCGGGCGCGCCATCACCATCCTCCGCCGGGTGCCGGCCGAGTGGGCGGGCCGAGGTGCGGCCATCAACCCCCAGCTGATTCATTCACTCTGCTGGGCCCACCACGTCCGGGGGGATTACGCCGCGGAGCTGGAGACCGCGCGGGCCGGCCAGGCGCGAATCGAAGGGCTGACCTCGCTCCGGCTGCCCGAGGTCTCGGCCCTGGCGGGCCTGGGCCGAGTGGAAGAGGTGGAGCGGCTGATCGCCTCGCTGTCCGCCGCCTCGCTCGGCCGTGGTGGTTCCGGCGGCCCCGGGGGCGTGAGGCATCGGGCCATGCTGGAACTCCGGCTCCATGGACATCCGGGAGCGGCCAGGCGCCTGGCGCAGCAGCGGCGGGCCGAACTCCTGGAGGCTCCGCCTGCGGCCCTGAAGGCCGGCCGAGAGGCCCTCGCCCAGGCCCTGCTCTGCCTGGATGCTCCCGGCGAGGCCCTGCCGATCTATCGGGAGTTGGCGGCGGAGTCCCCCGAGCGGATTTCCTTCCGGGGCAAGCTGGGCGCACTCCTGGCCCGCCTGGGCAAGGCCGAGGAGGCGCGGTCGATCGAGTCAGGTCTCGCCCAGCTCGACCGGCCCTACCTGCGGGGCGAGCACACCTACTGGCGCGCCAGCATCGCGGCCGAACTCGGCGAAAGGGACCGGGCCGTGGACCTCCTCCGCCGCGCCTTCGCCCAGGGTCAGGTCCGAGACTGGTTCGGCAGCACCCACCGGGAGCTGTTCCTGGAGCCACTCCGCGGCTACCCGCCCTTCGAGGACCTCATGCGGCCCGCGGACTGAAGATAATGGGCCCGTGCCCGGGAGGCCCCATGCGCTTCGTGTTCGAGCAGCTCCGCCTGGGGGGGGATCGCAACTTCGGCTACCTGCTGGGGGATCGCGAGGCGGGCCAAGGCCTGCTGGTGGATCCCTCCTTCGATCCGGCGGCGGCCGTGGCCCGGGCCCGGGCCCAGGGGCTGCGGATCACGGCCATCCTCAACACCCACGGCCACGCCGACCATGCGAACGGCAACGGGGAGGCCCGGGGCCTCACGCAGGCCCCGGTGCTGGGCGGACCGGGCCACCCCGGGCCCCTGGACCGGGTGCTGCAGGACGGCGAGCGCGTGCCGTTCGGCGGCTTCGGACTGAAGGTCTGGCACGTGCCCGGCCACTGCCCGGACCACCTGGCCTTCCTGGTGGAGGGTCAGGACGCGGGGATCACCGGGGACCTGCTCTTCGTAGGCAAGGTGGGCGGCACCATGGGTGATGCCGACGCCCGCACGGAATGGGACAGCCTCCAGCGCCTGCTGCGGGAGTGGCCCCCCGAGACGACGGTGTGGCCCGGTCACGACTATGGCGCGCGCCCCAGTTCGACCATGGCCTGGGAGCGGGCCTGCAATCCCTTCCTCCTGTGCCCCGACGTGGCGGCCTTCATCGCCCTCAAGGCCGAGTGGCCCGCCTTCAAGGCCCGGCACGGCCTGCGCTGATCAGCCCTTCGCGCGCGGCCGTTTCGGACCGGGGGCGGAGTGGCGGCCGGTGGCGTCATCCACGGCGTCGATCCACCCGGCCCGGGCCTCGGGAAAGGCGTCGGCGTAGGGCACGTAGGGCTTGAGGTCGAGCACCGGCGTGCCGTCCAGCAGGTCCACGCCCCGCAGGCGGAGGGTGCGGCCCTCGACGGCGACCAGTTCCACCGCAGAGAGCCCGAGGGCATTGGGCCGGTGGGGCGAGCGGGTGGCCAGCACGCCGCGCTTTGCCCGCGGGCCCCGCGGCGGCTGCACCAGGGGCGCCCAGCCTTCGCTGCGGTGGAAGGCGAAGATCAGCCACACCCGCTCGAAGCCAGCCAGGTCCCGCAGGGCCTCCTCCGGGATGGACGGGTCCAGCTCCAGGGTGGCCTCCGCCGGGGCGCCCGCCTCGGTCCCGGCCACCACGGGCGCCTGGTGCGGCGCGTCGATGCGGTTCCGGTAGGGCGAGCGGACCACGCCGATGGGGCGGTAGGCGAATGTCTCCACCACCGCTCAGGCCGTGGGGCGGGCGAGCTTGCCCTGCATGATGGCCAGCACCTCGGTGTCCACGCCCGCCATGCCCCGCTGGGCCAGGCGGCCCAGGTTGGCGAGGGAGGCCTCCCCGTCCTCGCCCACGATGCCATCGGTGGCCGGGATGCCGAAGCCCGCCAGGGCCAGGGTGGCGGAGCGGAAGGCCGCGTCGGCGCCGGTCATGGTCTTCATGGCGCAGCCGATCTTGGCGCCGTCGCAGATCATGCCGGCCAGGTTGCCCACCATGTTGTGGATGGCCAGGTCCACCTGGTCGGGACGGCCGCCCTCCAGCATCACCAGCCCGGAGGCGATGCCGATGCCGGCCGCGTTGGCCGCGCCGCAGATGGAGGACAGCGTGCCGAGGCGGAAGGTGGTGGTGGAGGTCATGAGGCAGGCGAAGGCCAGGGCCTCGTCGATCCGCTCCTGCGGGTGGCCCTTCTCCCGGCCCCAGAGGGTGACGGGCACGGCGACCGTGATGCCCTTGTTCCCCGAGCCCGCCAGGGAGACCACGCCCAGGGGCTCGCCGGACATGCGGGCGTAGACCCCGGCGCTCACGAGGCGCGAGAAGCGGGTGAGGGGATCGTGGCCTTCCGGCGGCACAAAGCCTTCGGGCATGAGGGCTACGCCGTGCAGCGCCATGGCCAGGTTGCGCTCGGCGCCCTCCCGCAGGCGGGCCCGGTCGGCGTCCGTGAGCTCCCGCGCGAAGGCCATGAGGTCGAGCAGGCTCATGCCAGCCAGGGCCTCGCGCAGGGCGGAGGAGGACTCCCCCGCGCCGGCCTCGGAGCCGCCCACCCGGCGGCCATCGGCCTCCAGCAGGGCCAGGTGAGTGTGGTCCCGGGCCAGCACGGCTCGTCCAGTGCCCCGGTCGCGGACCACCGTGCAGTCGATGTGGAGGTCGAGGCGCTCGGCGTCCACCTCCACCTGGAGCAGGCCTCCCTCGATGAGGCCGCCGGCCCCGGCCAGCACCTCGGGGGTCACGGCCTCGAAGCAGCGGAGGCCGAGGCCCTCGTCGGGCAGCTGCGTCCCCAGAGCCAGGGCCCAGAGGATGCCGGTCCGGCGCCCTGAGTTGGGGATGCCCACGGCATGGCAGTTCTTGTAGGTGCGGGCATCCACCACCAGCCGCACGGAGGCGATGGGCCCCTCCCCCTGGGCCGCGGCCAGCTGGGCCGCATAGGCCACGGCCGCGGGCTCGGTGCAGCCCAGGGCGGGCTTCCATTCGGCGTCGAGGTACTCGGAGAATCGCATGGGGCCTCTCGGCGCCGGTCCGGCGCACCCGCCATGGTACCCGGGCCGGGCCCTTGCCCGGGCCCCCCAGGCACGGGAGGATGGCGGGGGAGCGTTCGTGGACCCGAGGGATCAGGCAGACGAGGAGGGCGGCTGGCGCTACGCGCTGCGGGCCCTGAAGTTCCGGAACTACCGCCTGTTCTTCGGAGGGCAGAGCCTCTCGCTCATCGGCACCTGGATGACGCGCATCGCCATGTCCTGGCTGGTGTACCGCCTCACCGGATCGGCCTTCCTCCTGGGCCTGGCGGGCTTCGCGAGCCAGATCCCCACCTTCGTGCTGGGCCCCTTCGCCGGCGTGTGGGTGGACCGCCTGGACCGCCACCGGGTACTGGTGGTCACCCAGGTGCTGTCCATGCTCCAATCCTTCGCCCTGGCCGCCCTGGCCCTGCCCCACCGCATCACCGTGGCGGAGATCCTCTGGCTCAGCGTGTTCCAGGGCGTCGTCAACGCCTTCGACATGCCGGCCCGACAGGCCTTCCTGCACCAGATGGTGGAGCGGCGGGAGGACCTGCCCAATGCCATCGCCCTCAATTCCTCCATGGTGAACGGGTCGCGGCTCATCGGCCCCTCCCTGGCCGGCCTCGTCATCGCGGCCTTCGGCGAGGGCTGGTGCTTCCTCATCGACGGCGTCAGCTACATGGCGGTGATCGCCTCGCTCCTGCTCATGGAGGTGCGGGTGCCCCAGGTGCGCCGCGTCGCGGAGAGCGTGGGGACTGAACTCCGCGAGGGCTGGCGCTACGTCACCAGCTTCCCGCCCGTGCGGAACATCCTGCTGCTCCTGGCCCTGGTGAGCTTCGTGGGCATGCCCTACACCGTGCTCATGCCCGTCTTCGCCACCCGCGTCCTGGGCGGCGGCGCCCACACCCTGGGCTTCCTCATGGGTGCCTCGGGCCTGGGGGCCCTGGCGAGCGCCGCCTGGCTGGCCTCCCGGAAGAGCGTGCGGGGCCTCCTCCGCGTGATCCCCACCGTGGCCGCCATCTTCGGGGCGGGCATCATCGCCTTCGGCTTCTCCCGCTGGCTGCCGCTCTCACTGGTCCTCCTGCTCTTCACCGGGTTCGGGATGATGCAGCAGATGGCCGCCAGCAACACCATCCTCCAGACCGTCACCGACGAGGACAAGCGCGGCCGGGTGATGAGCTACTACGCCATGGCCTTCCAGGGCACCATGCCCTTCGGCAGCCTCCTCGCCGGCTGGGCCGCCGACCGCATCGGCGCCCCCGCCACCCTGGCCATCGGCGGCGTGCTCTGCCTGGCCGGCGCCGCCTGGTTCGTCTCCCGCATGGGCGACGTGCGCCGCGCCCTGCGCCCCATCTACACCCAGCTCGGCATCATCCCGCCCCCGAAGCAGTGACGGGGCCGTTCAGGCTCCACCAGCGGGACACAGGGGACACAAAGGAAAGCGGAAGGCGGATCCTCGTCCCCGCCTTCCGCTGTTCTCTGTGTCTTCTGCGGTGTTTCGCGTCCTCTGGGCTTCAGCTTTTCCGGACCGAGGGCCCGCTCAGTCCTTGTGCCAGGTCGGCAGGCGGCCGGGGGTCCAGGGGGCGCCGGCGGCATCGAGGGCGTCCTCCAGGCCCTTGAGATCCTGCTCGAGGAAGGCCTTGGCCCTGGGGAGCCACGCCGCGAAGGCGTCGGCGGCCAGGTCGTAGTCCCTGCGCTGGGTGGCGGTGGGCGCCGTGGTGACGGTCCAGGTGCCCTCCACCACGCGGCCCACGCGCTCTTCGATGGCGGGCACCGTGGGCTCCTGGTAGCGGGCCATCAGGCCGTCGCCGGAAAGCTCCGCCTGCAGCGCAGCCAGGCGGACGCCGAGGGCCTTGGCCTGGTCCAGCAACGCCGGCGGGGCCTTCGGCGTGTCGAGGGCAGCCTTCTGCAGGTGCTCGAGCCGGACCTTGGCCTCGTCCATCAGCCGGGCGGCGCCCAGCACGGCCCGCTGCAGGCCGGCCACCCGGCCGTGGAAGGCCTGGAGGGCGGCGGCGTCCGCGGCGGACAGGCCGTCAGCGCCCAGGGGCACGGCCTGAAAGGTCTGGGGCTCGCCCATGGGCGTGGTGCGGCCCTGGGCACGCAGGGCCAGGGACACGGTGTAGGCGCCCGGGGCCACCAGCGGCCCCCGGGGCACGCGGTCCCAGGGCGCTCCGGCCTCGTGCGTCTTCAGGCTCACGGGATCGGGGGCCGGGAAGCGCAGGTCCCAGGCGACGCGGTGCATGCCGGCCTGGGCGGGGCCGGTGACGCGGCGCACGGGCTGCCCGGCGGCATCGGCGACGGTGAGGATGACCTCTGGGGCGTCGTCCTGGGCCTCGGACCGCAGGGCGCTCCAGGAGGGCTGGGCCGGATCCTTCTCCTTCTTCTCCGCCGCCTGCCGGGCCTTCTTCAGGCTCTGGGCTTCGTCCTTGAGGTAGTAGGTGAACACGGCGCCGAAGGTTGGGTTGGGGGCCGCGTAGTAGGCGTCGCCCTGGAAGCCTGTGTCGCGGGCACCCAGGGGCTGGGCGGGGATGTAGAGATCCGCCTTGCGGACGGGGAACAGCACGCCCGGCTTCGCCAGCGCCTCGGGCGTGGCCAGGCGCAGGGGCGTGAGGTCGTCCAGGATGGCGAAGCCCCGCCCGAAGGTGGCGGCCACCAGGTCGCCTTCGCGGGCCTGGATGGTGAGGTCCTTCACGGCGATGGGCGGGAGGCCCCCCTTCAGCTGGGTCCAGTGGGCGCCGTCCACGGTGAAGAAGATTCCGAATTCCGTGCCCGCGAAGAGCAGGCCCTTGCGCACCGGATCCTCCGCCAGGGCGTAGACCGTGCCCCGCACCGGGAGGTCCCCGGTGATGGATTCGAAGGTGCGGCCGCGGTCCCGGCTGCGCAGGACGTAGGGCTTGAAGTCGCCGTTCTTGTGATTGTCGAAGGCGAGGTACACCACGTCGGCATCCTGGCGCGAGGCCTCGATGCGGGAGACGTAGGCCATGGCCGGCACGCCGGGGAACGCCCCCACCTTCCGCCAGGCGCCGCCGCCGTCCTCGCTCACCTGCAGCAGGCCGTCATCGGTGCCGGCGAAGAGCAGGCCTTCCTTCAGGGGCGATTCCGCCAGGGCCACGATGTTGCCGAAGGCGCTGGTGGAGGTGTTCTTCGCAACGGCGTCGATGCTCCAGAGGTGGCCCATGACCGGCAGCTGGTTGCGGTCGAGATGGCGGGTCAGGTCCGGGCTGACGGCCTTCCAGGACTCGCCCTGGTCGTCGCTGCGGAAGAGCCGCTGCGCCGCGAAGTACACCCGCCGATGGTCATGCGGGCTGATGAGCAGAGGCGCATCCCAGTTCCAGCGCAGGGGGGGCTCGCCCGGGGCCGCCTGGGGCTGGATGTCGAGCCGTTCGCCGGTTTTCCGGTTGAAGCGCACCAGGTCGCCGTACTGGGCCTCGGCGTACACCGTGTCGGGATCCGTGGGGTCCACCTGCGAGTAGAAGCCGTCGCCGCCCTGGGTCACGAACCAGTCGGCGTTGGTGATGCCCTGGCTGTTCACGGTCCGGCTGGGGCCGCCCAGGCTGTAGTTGTCCTGGGTGCCGCCGTAGACGTTGTAGAAGGGCTTCGCGTTGTCCGTGGTGACCCGGTAGAACTGGGCGAGGGGCAGGTTGGCCGTGAAGCCCCAGGTGGCCCCGCGGTCGCGGCTCTCGTACACGCCGCCGTCGCAGCCCGCGAGGAGGTGGTCGGCGTTCGCGGGATCGATCCACAGGGCGTGGTTGTCCACGTGCTTGTGCTTCTCGCCCACCCGCCGCCAGGTCTTGCCGCCGTCGTCGGACACCTGCATCCAGGTATCCATGGAGTAGATCCGGTCGGGATCCGAGGGATCCACATAGAGTTCCTGGTAGTACTGCGCGCTCCCGGAGACGTTGCCGCTGCGCCTCTCCCAGCTGCCGCCGCCGTCCGTCGAGCGGAAGAAGCCTCCCGCCCCGTTGGCGGCCTCGATGGTGGCGTAGACCGTATCCGGACGCCCGGGGGCCACCGCCAGGCCGATGCGCCCGAGATCCTCCTTCGGCAGGCCGGCCTTGAGTTTCGCCCAGGTCTGGCCGCCGTCCGTGGACTTGTAGAGGGCGCTCTCGGGCCCGCCGTTGATGATCGTCCAGACATGGCGGCGGCGCTGGTAGGCGGCGGCGTAGATCACATCCGGGTTGCGGGGATCCATGGCCACGTCCGTGACGCCGGTGTTCTCGGAGATGGTCAGCACGGCCTTCCAGGTCTTCCCGCCGTCCGTGGTCTTGTAGAGGCCCCGGTCCCCCCCGGCGCGCCACAGCGGGCCCTGGGCCGCCACGAAGACCACCTTCGAGTCGCGGGGATCCACGAGGATCTTCCCGATGTGCTCGGAGGTCTTCAGGCCCACGTTCTCCCAATGCTTCCCGCCGTCCGTGGACTTGTACACTCCGTCGCCATAGCTCACGGAGCGCTGGCTGTTGTTCTCGCCGGTGCCCACCCACACCGTGAGGGGATCCTTCGGATCGAGGGTCACGCAGCCCAGGGAGTAAGAGCCCTCTCCGTCGAAGATGGGCGTCCAGGTGGTGCCGCCGTTGGTGGTCTTCCAGAGCCCCCCCGAGGCCGCGGCCACGTATCGGGTGTCGGGGTGCGTGGGGTCCACGGCGAGGTCCGCCACGCGGCCCGAGGTGAGGGCGGGGCCGATGTTCCGGAAGGCCAGCCCCTCGAAGGTCGCGGCCTTCCAGGGGGAGGCCGGCTGCTCCTTGGCCGGGGGCGCGGCCAGGACCGGCGCGGCCAGCAGGACCGTCAGGACGGAAAGGGACAGGGCTCGGGCCACGGATGCCTCCTGTTGCGAGGGTGTCCCCCATCATGCCCGGCCTCCCGGCCCTCAGGTAGGGGGGGCCTACATTGGAGGCATGGATGCCCCCCTGGTCCCCCGGAACGCCACCCTCCCCCTGGAGGGCGCCCCAGGCCCGCTGCTGCTGCGGGCGGAGTATTTCCAGGGCCAGATCGACTTCCGCGCCTTCGGCGCCCGCCACCCGCACTACCGCGTGCTCAGCACCAATCCCCTCGTCCTGGAGCCCGAGGCCGGCACCTGGGTGTACCTCTCCCGCTTCGGGGCCGTGGTGTTCTGGAACGCCTCGCCTGCGGTGGTGGACATGGTGCTGCGCGACCTCGCGGCCCTGCCCGGCACCAGCGCCCGGGTGGAGGCCGCCCGGGACGACCTGCGGGTGCACCTGGGGGCCGATGCCGACCGCGTGACCTTCTCCGAGGTGTGGCTGCGGGAACTCACCCTCGACAAGCTGAAGATCGTCTCCCTGGCCCTGGCCCAGAGTGTGGCCCTGGATTCGGTGGAGGCGGAGGTGAGCCGGGCTCTGGACCGCTTCCAGCCCGTGGTGGAGGCCCTGCGCGACGAGGGCCGGCTGGCGTCGGGCCAGCGGGAGCTGTTGCGCACTGTGGGCTTCGCCATGGCCGTGCGGGCCGCGGTGCTGGACACGCTCACCCTCTTCGACGACCCGCCGGAGACCTGGGAGAGCGAGGCCCTGGCCCACCTCGACGGCGCCCTCTTCGACCAGTTCGACCTGGAGGAGCGGCTGTCCGCCGTGAACCAGAAGGTGGCCTACCTCCAGGACGCGGGCTCCGCCGTGCTGGACGTGCTCGCCCACCGGAAGGACCAGCGCCTGGAGTGGATCATCATCATCCTCATCCTCGTGGAGGTGGTTCTCTTCGTCTGGAAGGAATTCCTGGTGCGCTAGCGTGACTCCGGTCACGGGGCGAAGGGAATCCGGGGGGCCCGTTATACAGTGGAGGAGCGTGTCTCCATGGGTGGGACGCGCCTGGAGGCCCCGTGGACGCACTGCTCGAATCCCTCGAACCGAAGACCCTCTGGTCCTACTTCCTGGAGCTGTCGAAGATCCCCCGCGGATCCAAGAATGAGCAGGCGGCAGCGAAGTGGGTGCTGGATCAGGCCAAGGCGCTGGGCCTCGAGGCCCAGCAGGACGCCATCGGGAACGTGATCATCCGCAAGCCCGCCACCCCCGGGCGCGAGAAGGCCCCCATCACCGCCATGCAGGCCCACGTGGACATGGTCTGCGAGAAGAACGAGGCCACGCAGCACGACTTCACGAAGGACCCCATCCAGGTCTGGCGCGACGGCGACCTGCTCCGCGCGAAGGGCACCACCCTCGGCGCCGACAACGGCATCGGCGTGGCCTCGGCCCTGGCGGTCCTGGCCTCCAAGGACATCCCCCACGGCCCCCTGGAAGTGCTCATCACCATCGACGAGGAGACGGGCCTCACCGGGGCGGGCAACCTCCAGCCCGGCCTCCTGAAGGGCAAGTATCTCCTCAACCTCGACAGCGAGGAGGAGGGCGACCTCACCATCGGCTGCGCCGGCGGCCTGGACACCGTGGCCACCCGGAAGATGAAGCAGGTCCCGGTGGCCGCCGGCGCCCGCCCCTACCGCCTGAAGGTCCTGGGCCTCAAGGGCGGCCACTCCGGCGTGGAGATCCACCAGGGCCGGGGCAACGCCCTGCGCATCCTGGGCCAGATCCTGTTCCGCCTCGTGCCCGGGTTCGACCTCCAGGTGGGCGAGTTCCACGGCGGCAACAAGCGCAACGCCATCCCCCGCGAGGCCTCCGCCACGGTGTTCATGGCCCCCGCGAAGGAGGGCGCCCTCAAGGCCGCGCTGGCGAAGGAGCAGAAGATCGCCCAGGACGAGCTGGGCGCCTTCGACCCCGGTCTGCACTTCGCCTTCGAGCCCGCGGCCGAGGCCCCCGAGCTGGCTTTCGCCCCCGAGGACACCCGGGCCGTCGTGGACTACCTCTTCGGCATGGTCCACGGCGTGGTGGCCATGAGCCCCGACATCCCGGACCTGGTCCAGACCTCCACGAACCTGGCCATGATCGCCACCCGGGGCGCCGAGGTGGAGGTCTGCCTGAGCCACCGCTCCTCCGTGGAGGCCTCCAAGTTCGTGGTCGCTGACCGCGTTCAGGCCCTCTCCCGCCTGGCCGGCTTCGAGACCACCCGCGGCGACGGCTACCCGGGCTGGAAGCCCGAGCCCAAGGCCTCGCTGGTCAAGCTGGTGAACGGCGTCCACGAAAAGACCTTCGGCAAGCCCATGGCCATCAAGGCCATCCACGCCGGCCTGGAGTGCGGCCTCATCGGCGAGAAGTACCCCGACATGGAGATGGTCTCCATCGGGCCCAACATGTGGGACGTCCACACCCCCGACGAGAACGTGAGCATCCCCTCGGTGGCCGCCTTCTGGAAGCTGCTGGTGGCGATCCTGTCGGCCGTGTAGCTACTTCACGGCGAGCAGTTCGACCTCGAAGATGAGCCGCGCGTGGGGCGGGATGTCAGCACCCGC
>MTLD01000802.1_pt1 | contig 16642 bp, 14 predicted proteins | sample 1982471 | NCBI WGS metagenome assembly MTLD01 (sample SAMN05712604, study PRJNA340218) | biofilm metagenome | isolation source: sample SPM anode biofilm adapted to -50 mV | place: USA | collected 2012-02-03
TATAACCGACTTGTTTAATTGCCGGAGTAATACAATCTCGGACGGCTCAAATGACTCTTCGGCAAGGGATATGGATTGGATTTGGCTTGCCTCAAGAGATTCTGTGTGTGCGCCTGACGGGCTGGAATAGTCCCAGAAATGATATCGGTTTATTTGTGCTTTTTCTCTTGCTTTAGGGCCGAAGTCGAAAGGTGCGCACATCCGAGTTACAATCCCTTCGTCTTTCTTAGAGAAAAAGGCAACCTGCACTTTTTGTTTGTTGTGAATCGCTGAAATAAAGATCTCGTGATGTCTGTGTTTCATTCTTGGTCTCCCATTCCTATCTTGAGTTTCGCCTTGATAGTGCAATTTTTTCTATAAAGACGAGCTGAGCGGGTCGCGGGTCACTTCTTGGGAGTGTCAGGGGTCAGAGCTTGAATTTGAAATAGCGCAAATTCAGGCTCTGCCGCCACCACACAACCACATGTTCAGAAAGGCGCCCCCCCGCTTTATAGGCCCGTCGCTTTTGTCCCATAAATTACATGCTTCTTCCAGCAATCCCCTTTACGGCGCCGAGTATGTCCGCTGGCAACACGAAGTTCTTTGTGTTCGGCGAGGCGGAGAGCTTTTGAAACGCATTCACATAGCGGTCGCCAAGTAGGAACAGGGCGGGAAGCTCTTTGTCGCCTACTGCTGCTGCAATATCCTCGATCGCCTTGGAGGAAGCCTCGGCTAACATTATCTGGGCTTCGGCTTCTTTTTTCGCCGCCTCGAGCTTGCCCTCGGCTTCCCTGATCATCGCTTCTTTTTTACCTTCCGCTTCCAGAATCATGGCGCGCTTCAACCGCTCGGCGGTGGCTTGCTGCTCCATCGCTTTCTGCAGAGAGTGTCAGGGGTCAGAGCTTGAACTTGAAATAGCGCAAATTCTGGCTCTGCCGCCACCACACAACCACATGTTCAGAAAGGCGACCCCCGCTTTATAGGCCCGTCGCTTTTGTCCCATAAATTACATGCTTCTTCCTGCAATCCCCTTTACGGCGCCGAGTATGTCGGCTGGCAACACGAAGTTCTTTGTGTTCGGCGAGGCGGAGAGCTTTTGAATGGCATTCACATAGCGGTCGCCAAGTAGGAAGAGGGCGGGGAGCTCTTTGTCGCCTACTGCTGCGGCAATATCCTCGATCGCCTTGGAGGAAGCCTCGGCTAACATGATCTGGGCTTCGGCTTCTTTTTTGGCCGCTTCGAGTTTGCCCTCGGCTTCCCGGATCATCGCTTCTTTTTTACCTTCTGCTTCCAGAATCATGGCGCGCTTCAACCGCTCGGCGGTCGCCTGCTGCTCCATCGCTTTCTGCATGGACTCGGACGGCTTGATGTCTTGTATCTCTACTGATTTCACCAGGATGCCCCAGTCGGTGACATCGTCGGAGATTATGTCCTTCAGGCGGGCCTTGATGATGTCCCGGGACGAGAGGGCGAGGTCCAGTTCCATTTCGCCGATGATGGCGCGCAGCGAAGTCATGACGAGGTTCTGGATGGCGTACTCGTAGTTGCTGATGCCATACACCGCCTTTACCGGGTCAACGATCTTGATGAAGGCGATGGCGTTAGCTACGATGACGGCGTTGTCCTTGGTGATCGCTTCCTGTGCGCCGATCTCCAACGGAATGTCCTTGGTGGTCAGCCGATAGGCGACGATGTCGACGTAGGGAATGATGAAATTGAGACCAGGCTTGAGAGTGGAGTGGTACTTTCCGAGTCGCTGCACTACGAACTCGAACCCCTGCGGGACGAGCCGCACTCCCATGAATATGGTCACGACTACGACAAAGAACAGGATTGCAAAGACTACTGCTGCTGGTTCCATCACTTATCCCCTTTTGCTATTTTCTCTACCTTCATGACATGCCCTTCCACGTCGACCACCCTGACACGGTCTCCAATATCCAAAGGATCGTCCGCCACGCAAGGCCACTCGTCCGCTCCCAGCAACGGCAAATGGAACTTCACCGTTCCCTTGGCATACTGCTGCGCGCCTCGTATTACCAATCCCGTTTCGCCTATCACGGCGCCCTTGGATGATCCGGCCTTGGTCTGATCACGACGCGTATTGAAAAAACGGAACCAGGCAAAGGTGAAAAGTGCCGAAGCCACGGTCCAGATGAGTAACTGAGTGGAAAGGGGACTGCTCGGGAGGATGGCGAGGACGATGCTGACAATGACAGCACCTAGACCGAACCAGATGATGGTGAAGGAGGGGATGATTAATTCAAGCCCAATGAGAATGAGCCCTAAAGTGAGCCAGTGCCACCAGAGAATGTTCACGAAAGCCTCCGCAACGATTGAAGAAAAACCTCTGACCGCGCGGCAGCATAACATTAGAATTAATGACAAACAACCAAAAAACCTTCCTAAGTTTCGATTTCACCTATCTCAAAACGCTCTCGGCAGATGCAACCACAGCTCTTTTCTGCTGTCGTATTTCCTCAGCTTGTCGATCACGCGGGGAACCGGTGCGACGAAGATGGTGTCGTAGATGAACTCACCGGCTGCAGGATCCATGTCGAAGGCAAGCTGCTCTTTCTCGACATTAAACTGGGCATCGATGCTTCCGGTGTTCCCACGCGCATCCAGCCTGATCCACTTGTTGAGACTGGAAAGGTAGACGCCGTTGAAGCCGTGCAGAGTCAGCTCGTTGTTGACCGGCGGGTCGAGCCGCAGCACCTGGTAGCAGAACCCGGCCGGGATGCCGACCGCCCGCAGCAACGCTGCCAGCAGATGGCTTTTGGCAAAACAGATTCCCGTGCCGTGGCGGAGAACTTCGCTGGCCGTGCAGGTCACGATGTCCAGGCCGGCGTCATTGGAATGGGGAATGGCGTCCCTCACCCACTCGTACAGACAGCGGACCTTGTTGACTTCGCCGGCAAGCGACCGGGTCAGATCAAGCGCTTTCTGCCGCACTTCGGCGGTCTTCCAGTCGACCACGACGTCGGAAGCCAAATAGTCGTTCAAATTTTGAGATTCCAGTTCCATTAGGTTTTCTGCCAAGCCTACCTCACAATTGCGTGACCCGCCGTTTCACGATGCCGGCGCCTCGCCTCTTCTATCGCGACTGCCATCTTTAGACGTTGGCATACCAACTTTCATGGTTGGCACTCCGTTTAACTTTACCGGAGCTCCGTTTAACTTAGATGGAGGGTCATTTTATATTATCGGACCCCCATTATATTTTGTTGGAGCTCCGTCTAACATAAACGGCATACCGACATTTTTATGTGGCGCTCCGTTTATTTTAGTCGGTACTCCATTTTTATTTTCTGGTACTACGGTGTAACTAAACAGGAGCTCCATTTCTACTAGGCTGGCATGGCGAGTGGACTAAGCGGAGCTCCAGTTTTACTTTTCGGCGTACCGCGTAACCTAAAGTGGCACTCCACTTCCGCCAACCGATGCTCCATCTCACCAAAACGGAGCTCCGATATCGCACATCGGCATGCCACTAAGAAAGACTGGTGCTCCCACACCGCCTAAGAGAGCTCCCATTTGCCCCGACGGACCACCTGGAGGTGTCCACCCGCCCCGCTCCAACTTGTTAAACGGCATGCCCTCGAAGTTAGTTGAAGCACCAACTTTTTTAAACGGCATACCGCTTAAGTTATTCGGACCATCGCTTTAGTTGAATGGAACTCCATCTTAGTTGAACGGACCTCCAACTTTTTTAAATAGCCCTCCATATAAGTTTATCGGGTCTCCACTTAAGTTAATCGGCTCTCCATTAAAGTTTGGCGAGAGCTCCACCTCAATTAAACTGTCCCTCCGTTTGAGGTTGTTCGGCGTTCCATCCAAGTTGATCGGCACTACGTCTTCGCTGAACCATATCTCTGCTTCGGTTTAACAGCCCTCCGTCTTGGCAAAACGGCCATCCGATTTGGCAAGACGTAGCCCCGTTTGAATGGAATGGCTCTCCAACTTGTTTGGTCGGCGCTCCGTCTAAGCTGAACGACACTCCGCTTAAATGGAACGGGCCCACCGCTTCGGTTGTAAAGCTCTAAGGAGTGTGATGACCACGGAAGACGCCGGCTAATTCGGCAAAGTGAAGTAGAAGGTCGCCCCCTTTCCTACTTCTCCCTCAGCCCAGATGTCCCCACTGTGACGCTGGATTATGCGCTGAGCGGTGGTAAGCCCGATCCCTTCTCCTTCAAACTCCCCGGTATGCAAACGCTGGAAGGCAACGAACAGGTTGTCCTTGTACTGCATGTCGAACCCTGCGCCGTTATCTTTGACATAGAAAACTGGGCCTTCGCCTCGCTTTGAACAGCCGAACTCGATATGAGCATTTACCGTTTTTGAGGTGTACTTCCAGGCGTTTCCCAGCAGATTCTGAAGCAACTGTTGCAACAGTGTACGGTCCCCCAGCACCCGCATATCCCCTTCGACAAATATTTTGACCGTCCGCTTCGGCTCCATCTCCTGGAGAACGGTCAAAATGGACGCGGCCATCTCGCTCATATCCACCGGCTCCAGTTTCAGCGCCGCCCTCCCTACCCTGGACAGTTCAAGCAGGTGGTCGATCAATCCCCCCATCCTGTTCGATGCTGAGCGGATCCGCTCCAGGTAGTCCTTCGCAGTTGGCGGCAGTTCGTCCGCCAGATCTTCCATCATAATCGCACTGAAGCTGTTGATGTGGCGCAGGGGAGCGCGCAGGTCGTGGGAAACGGAGTAACTGAATGACTCGTGTTCCCTCATTGCTGCCTCCAGATTGGCGGTTCGCTCGGCAACGCGGCTTTCCAACAGGTCATTTGCCAGTATCAAATCTTGCTGTTTGCGTAGAAGTTCCTCGTGCAGTTGTTGCCGCTCTGTCACGTCCATAATCATCGCTTGCTTGGAAACGATCTTGTTGTTTTTCCTTATCGGGGTATTGGAAACTTCGTACCAGCGGTTGTCTTTTGGGCTCTGCACCACCCAACGATGGCTCTTGCCTGCAAAAATGAGGTCGTTTTTACACCAGGGGCAGATGGCATCAAGTCCATGCAGAGCTTCATAACACGGCTCGCCGGTGGCGTCGTGTCCAATACGCCGCTTCATGGCCTCATTCAGAAACTCGATCCGGTAATTGGCCGAGCAGATGTATATGAGACCGTCGAACGCCGTCACCATAGCGCGATAATATTCCTCGCGCTTTCTGAGGCTCTCTTCCTCCCACCTTCGAACTACCGCAACGGTCACGCTGTCTGCCAACAACTCTACAAGTGAGATAAACCCTTTGGAAAATCGGTCCTTGCGTCGATCGTTGAACTGTATCAGTCCTATGATTTCTTCATTGTGGTGAAGGGGGACCAGGGCCACCGATTCGTATCCCTCCGCGCTGCATCTGTTGCGGGTCGATGTCTGCAGGTCCTCTTCGGTAGTGGCTTCGAACAACTCGCTGGTACTGTTTGTCCAGAAACTGCCATTCGGGGTGAAGAAAGGCTTGCTATGGTCAAACCGCCCGCAAAGGATGTTGCCGCACATGCATTCCAGAATCGGATTGCCGATATCGTCCCTTTTTATCTGGCCGGCCAAGTCTTTCGCACAGAGACGGTTCTCAACTTTCACGAACTCCGAGTCGAACCCCAGCGTCCGAAAATAGGGGTAATCCTCTTCCTCGCGAAGTCGGACGGCGACGGCTTCACATCCGGAAAGCTCTTGGAAGAAAGGCAACAGCGTGGACATGACCTCTTCGGAGGATTTTCCGGAGGCAAGTAGGTGCAGCAGTCGGATCGAGGCCAAAAGGTGGCGCTCGTCAAGTTCGCCTTTTTTCTTGAGGTCTTGCAACAGCTCTTCTGTGGTCATTTTCTGTAGTCGCCTTCTCTCCAGCATTGGATGACAGTTCTCACTTTCCAGCCAGTTACACTTGTGGTTGCGGGCCCTATGACGGGGCCGTCAGACTATCACGCGTAGTTGGCAGATATCAATTAATTTTTATCAAGAAGAAGGATTGTGGAGAAAAATACTGCGGGAATTAAAGGTAGGCGATACCTCGACAATGCTAGCGGACCACCGAGGTTCAGTGCCGGCACCGCGCTGCTCTTATGCCAGTTCCACCTTCAGTTTTTTGCCTATAGCGAGGGCCGCTCTTTCGAGGGTTTGAAGAGTGACGGAGACATTGGTGGGATCCAGAAGCCGATCTAGGGCAGTACGGCTGGTGTGCATCTTCTCCGCCATGGCGGTTTTTGATAGCTTTGCTTGTTTCATTTCCAATTCAATTTGATAGGCGATGACCCTTTTAATGGCCGCGGCTTCCGCATCGGCACTCAGACCTTCCTCTTCAAGAAAATCGTCAAAACTCGATCCTAAATGTTTGTCTTTCATCTTGTGCCTCCGGCCATCCACTGTACCATTTTTGGTACGCAAGTAAAAGTATATATGCTGGTGCTCCGGAGTGTTTGCAGCGCCTCTTCCCTCCGACGCCTCCGCTAGAGCCTTTGTACCTGCTCGAAATTACCCTTGCAGTTTGCTCAAGACAAATGAGACCAGGAACCCTGCTGTGGTTATCAGCCCGACAATAGCGCCCCCTTCTTCAAATGCCTCTGGCATCATGGTGCTGGCCAGCATGGTGAGGATCGCTCCTGCCGCGAATGCCTGGATCCCCCCGATGATGTTCCCCGACACGTCGGCCAAAAGCAGGTAGCCCACCAGCGAACTGGCAGCCGAGATCGCCACTACGGCGGTCCATACCAGAAGGATGAATTTCCTTGAGTGACCCGCTTTCTGCATCCCCGATGCCGATGACAAAGACTCCGGAATGTTGCTTAGGAAGACGGCGACGACCATGACGACTCCGACCGTTCCACCCTTGAGCAGACTGACGCCGATGGCAATGGACTCCGGGATACCATCCATGAGTGCCCCCAGCAAGATCGCGGTGGAGGATCCCCCTGCCTGCTGCCCTTGGGACCGTTTTCGATGCTTGCCGCCCTTTTTCTCGATGATCTGGTCGCCCGCGTAAAATAGGATAGCGCCAAGGGAAAGCCCGATGGAGGCGGCGTCGAAGCCGCCGCTGCGAAACGCCTCGTCCATCAACTCGAAAGCTACGGAAGAGACGAGAACGCCGGCGCCAAGCGCCATAACGGCTGAGATCACCTTTTTAGATGTCGGAACGAAAAGGCCGATGACCGCCCCGATGAGAAGCGAACATCCCCCTACCAAGCCCCAAAACCCTGCCGCCAGCGCACTGTTTCCCATAGGTTACTCCTTGCCGCAAGGAAGTTCACCAGCTTCAGGTTCAATATCCCCCAAATACGGGGCCGGCATCGAACCTGCGCTTCCAGTCGTCGTAGCCGATCACGTAGTTGTAACCGCAGACGGTGGAGAACTGACGGTCCCGGATGATCTCTTCGATTGATCTTCCCCCTGCGATGGTGAGGTCGGCGGGACCGAACGGGTTGTATTTCAAGCGGTCGCCATCGAGAAAGACGTAGTCGCAGATGAAGAAGACGTCCTCGAAGATGTAGCAGGTGAACCCGGGGGTATGGCCCCCTATGTGGAAGGCCTCTATCCCGTTGTGGACGAAGTTCTCCTGGAAGGTGGCATCGAAACTGAAGGGGCGGCAGATGTCGTGGGTGGAGTCGAGTTGGTGGATGCGCACCTCAGCTTCGAAGTGATCGCGATAGAGGTTGGAAGCGCCGAGGAAGTGGTGATGGGTGAAGAGGATGGTATCGGCCTTGGCGAGCGAGGTGTCGAAGCAGGACGGGCAGTCGATCCAGCACGCGCCGTTGCCGGTCTCGATCCGATAGGCGGCATGCTCGATGCCGAGGGCGGGCTGGGAATTTAACCTCGACACCTTTTCGTTCACCGGAGTCGAGGTGACGCTGAAGCGCGCTGAGCATTCTTCCGCCGTTATGAAATGCTTTGACGAGGCGCCGCAGAAAGGGCAATGGGAGGGATGGAACCCGATCATGTTGAAGCCGCAGACGAGGCAAACGTGCTGTTCGCGATTCATACAGACCTCCGTTACCGAAAAAAAGCAACAGGGGTGATTATCGCACCGGGAATGGAAAGAGCAACCGGCCTAAGCAAGGCCTGGCCGGTGTCTGCCTGGCAGACACCGGCCGGAGAACTTCTTAAAAGCAAATCCCCATAAATCCCCCTTCGCAAAGGGGGACTTTTGGTCAATTGAAGAAGAAACGGACTCCGAAGGCGGTGGAAAAGTTGGTCGGATCGAAGGAACCGCTGTGGTAGCCGTCTTCAGTGATGTCGGCGTCCGGCGCCAGCACTAGCTTTGCCTCGGCGCTCAAAGCGACCTGCTTTTCGATGAAGTAATCCACCCCGCCGCTCACATGGACGCCTAGAGTCGTATCCACATGCCGGTTCCCACCGAAATTTGCGTCGTAGTCAGTGCTGATGACGTCCAATCCGGCTCCAACATAGGGGACCAGCCTTCTGTCATGCATGTTTGTGATCCGGTACTGGCCTCCGAAGGAGACGTTGGTGACGTCAAAGTCGCCGGTTTCTGAATCGAAGTAGTAGTTGCTCACATCCAGTTCAGCGGCGAAATGATCGTCGATGCCGTAAAGCAGACCGCCGCCCAAGACCAGGCCGGCGTCGGTGTTGTTGTTCCTGAAGCCGTACTCAGCTTCGTTGTCAGCCGGGATGATAAACCCGACTTTCCCAGTCACGCCCAACCTCCCCTTGATGCTGTCAGCCATGGCAGTACCGGGGACCAGGGAAACAAGCGCCAACAAACCTGCAAGAATCATAAATCTCTTCATAATACTTCCTCCTTTGATTAGCTCAGATCGCACAGAAATAGCTGTGGCCTGAGGCATGGAACGAAAAAAAGCCGGGCCACCCTGAATATCGAAAAAGATATTTTCGGCGACCCGGCTGTCTCAGTGAGACCCTATAGGCTTTCCGTCCCATCCTCGCGGAAGGTTTAGTATTGTCGTATATCTGTAGCAGTCGAAGCGGCGATATAGATAACCCAATGAGGAAATGTTGTCAAGGGGCGAAGGATCATCTCAACAGCCAGAGGGTGAGCGGGAGGGTGAAAAAGGAGAGGCAGGTCTGAACGGTGATGATCACGGCCATGCTGTCATGGTCTCCGCCCATCTGCCTGGAAAGGATATAGGCGGTCGGCGCGGTAGGCACACTGAAAAGCAGTACTGCGACTCCGGCGGCAACCCCGGACAGACCCGTGGCCGCCGCCAGATACCAGGCGATGACCGGCTTGCAGACGAACTGGATGCCGCAGCTTGTCAGAAGCGGCTGCCAGTGCCGGGCTATGTTGCCGGGGCGGTATGCGGCCCCTACCGCCATCAGACCGACAGGAAAGGCTGCCTTGCCGAGAAGGGTGAGCGAACCGTCGATCGCCGACGGCAGCTTCACCCCGGCGGCGTTGATGCCGATGCCCAGGGCGCATCCCCAGATCAGCGGGTTCCGCAACAGGTCGCGCCCTACCTTCTTCAGGTCGCAGACGCCGTCGCCGACGGCGACCGAGAAGGCGGAGACGCATAGAACGTTGATGATCAGTATCATGAACCCGGCCCCCAGGGAGGCCAGGAAAAGGCCTTCCTTGCCGAACAGGTTTTCTGCAAGAGCCAGCGCTACGAAGGTGTTGAAGCGAACCCCGCCCTGGAAAAGCGAAGTGAAGGCCGCTCCCCCCATCTGTCTGCGCATGAGCCAGCCCAGGATCACGAACAAGACGCTGGCGAGGATGGCGCCGCCGACCGTGAGCAGTATGTTCAACCAGGGCGAGGAGCCGATCTCTTTGCCGGCGAGGCTGTGGATCAGGGTGGCCGGCATAAGGAGGTAGTAGGTCAGTTTTTCTGCGGAAGGCCAGAAGGAGGAGGGGATGAATTCAGTGCGCCTGAGGAGAAAACCCAGAAGGATCAGCGCTAGAACAGGGGTAAGGGCATTTATGATAACGGCCATGCTACAACCTCTTCATGTTGGACTGTGGCAAGAGGGTAGCACGACGATGTCTTTAAAAAAAGTTGATAGTTTTTATCTCTCCCTTGAGTTTTACTTCAGCTTTGCCTGCGTCAACTCGTCCAGAACCTTGCTGGTCAACGCCAGGCGTGGGTGTTGGCGCTTCTGGTACATACCGACGCGCCGGGTCAGCTGCGGAGTGCCGAACGGGGTGAGGGTGAAACTGCTTCCGACGTGATCCAGGCGCGATTTGCCGAGCGGCACCACGGCAATCCCCAGCCCTGCCTCCACCAAGGCGAGGGCGGCTTCAAGGGAATCGAATTCCATGACCTCGCGCGGCCGGATTCCGTGCAACATCAGCTCGCGGTCTACCATGGCGCCTGCCCAGGCCATCTTGTCGAAGCGCACGAAAGGAAAGCGCTCGAACAGCAGCCGGACGTCTTTGATGCCGGCTCCCAGGGGAGCAACCACGAAAAAAGGCTCTTCATCGTACGGGATCCATTCGTATTGCGGCGGCACGGCGTAGGGGGGCTCTGTCGTCAAGGCGGCGTCAAGGTCGCCCTCTTCGACTTTGCGCACGAGTTCGGTGGAAAGTCCCGAGACCAGTTTCACATGCATGTCGCGGTAGCGGGATCGAAGCCGCTGGAGTGCGGGAGGGAGCGAGCCGGTGATCACCGTAGGGACGGCGCCCAGCGTCAGCAGCCCCTGCACCCCGTCGGCAGGGGAAAGCCGCCCCTTTATTTCATCGTAGATAAGAAGGATCTCCGATGCCCGGTCCACCACATAGCGGCCGTTCATGTTGAGCCTGGGACTGCGCCCTCCCCTTTCGAATAGCTGCACGCCCAGTTCGTCCTCCAACTTCTTGACCTGCAGGCTTACGGCCGACTGGGTCAGCCCCAGCTGGTCGGCTGCGGCTGCGAAGGTTCCTTTGCCGGCAATGGCGGTGAGGATGCGAAGGCTGCGCAAAGACACGGTTACTCTCCTTTGGGGGGTCGTTCCCTTTTCTCAATCAAAGAGGTGCGAAAGCCGGCTCTTCAGAGAGGCAAGATCGAGACTCTTCAGGCCGAACTCCTGGTCGAGAACCTGAACAACTGCATCGAACGTAGTCAATTCCCGTTCGGTCTCCCCGTCTGCTCCCACCGTGCGGAAGAGGCGGTCGCGGAGCGTTTTGCGCCCGCTGTCCGTAGTCAGAGCGGCGACCAGGCTTTGGGTGAAATAGGAGTTGGGGTGGGTCGAGGTGTAATGATTACCGGGGATGTAGTCCTGGGGACGCACCGGGCAGGGGAGCAGGCTGTACAGGTTCTTCCATTCCCCGTCCGCAAGCCGCGACAGCATGGTTTCCCCGTTGTCGGCCGCATCGAGCCGGAACGAGTCAGGGCCTTGTACCGCGGCCTCACCGGGAGACCAGGGCAACGGCTCCCTCAGCGTCCCTCCCCCGAAGCCGACATCGCAAAGATACGGCCGGTCTTCCACGAACACACGCAGCGTCATATGGGTCAGCGAAGGCGCCGGTGCGCCGTTCGCCCAGACCCTGCCAAGCAGGCGCTCGACCTTGTAGCCAAACTCTTCGAGCAGATGGGCAAGGAGGCCGTTCAACTCGAAGCAATAGCCGCCCCTTCCCTGCTCAACGACCTTTGTGAAGATGTCGCCGGGTTCCAGGCTGATGCACTTTCCTTCCAGAACCGCTACGTTTTCGAAGGGGACCGTCTTTGTCATGGCGCGGTGCAGCGCCTGAAGTCGCTTCATGGGGGAGTCCGGGAGGGATTGAAGGCCGATCCGGTGCAGAAATAAATCGAGATCCACGACAGCTCCTGCAGTCTGAAAAAGGGGAGCCGGACGGCTCCCCTTTTTTGCTTATTACATCTTGGTGACGGTGAAATCGACGCGGCGGTTCTTCGCCTGGCCGGCCTTGGTCTTGTTGTCGGCAATAGGCTTGCTGTCGCCGAAACCTTTTGCTGAGAGCCGCTTGGCATCGACCCCCTTCTTGTCTACCAGGTATTTCACTACGGCATCGGCACGGTCCTGGGAAAGCTTCTGGTTAGCCTCGGGCTTGCCGACGTTGTCGGTGTGGCCGTCAACCTGGACGTGGAAGCCGGGGTAGTCGGTCATGATTGCCGCGATGGCGGTCATGGTCTTGTCGCAGGAAGGATCGATCTCGGCTTTGCCGGTCTTGAACTTGATCGGCCCCTTCTCGTTCTGCACCTTCTTGAGCTTCTTGGTGACGGCGCTGAGCGCCCCTTCCTTGGCGCTGGTAGCAACGCTCTTACCTGCTTCCTTCCCCAGCCCTTTCAGAGCGTCAAGCCCTGCATGGGCAACACCGGAAACCATCAGCGACAGTACTGCAGCAATAGCAACTTTTTTGAACATACATCCTCCTTTGTTGTTTTAGCGGGCTTGAGGCAATCCCCGAAGCCCACCAAATATTATCCCGCCTGCCTGGTGAGTCAATGATGCGGGACAGCAAGATACGTCCGATAGACATACTGAACCTGCTTGATCAAAGTGAACAATTGCCTGTTATTGCCTATGGCGCGCTCTATGTCAATGGGATTCACTTGTCGTTCATTCCCTGTTTCTCCCCATCTCCACGTACTTCTTGACGGTACGCCGGTCGAGCCGGGTCCTGCGGGCTACTTCCTCGTAGGTGCCGAAGCTTTGATAAAGGGACGCGCAGTACGCGGCAAGCAGTTCCTCGGCGTTCATCGAACCTTCCGCCATCTCCCGGGAAAGCCGGGCCGCGGCGTCCTGCTTCGGGACTTCCCGCTTCACCCCCTGGTAGCGTCCGGTGAGGATGATCCTCTTTATCGCCTGTTCCAGCTCCCGCACGTTCCCCGGCCACGCGTAATCCGGCCCGAGGTCGCGCTTCAGGATCCTTTTCACCAACTGCTTCTCGCGCCCCGGCATCTCGCCGGCAAGACGGGAAAGAAGAACGCCGAGCAGGTTGTCCAACTCCTGCGGCTCCTCTTTCAGGCGCACCCTGAGCGGCGGCAGCGTAATGACGTCGGAACAGAGGCGGTAGTAGAGGTCGTCACGGAATTTCCCGCTTTCCAGCATCTCGTCCAGCGGACGGTTGGTCGCGGCGACGATGCGCCCGCTGAAGCGTCTGGCCTCGTGACTCCCCACAGGGAAGAAGATCCGCTCCTGCAGCACCCGGAGCAGCTTTATCTGCACCGGGATACTGACGTCGCCTATCTCGTCCAGGAAGATGACGCCGTGCGGGGCGCAGCGGCTGAAGAGCCCTTCGTGGTTGTCAACGGCGCCGGTGAAGGCGCCTTTCTTGTGCCCGAAGAGTTCGCTTTCCAGCACCCCTTCGGAATACTGCGACAGGTTTATGGAGACGAAGTTGCGGGTGAAGCTCTCGGCGAAGGCGTTTTTGGCGACGTCGAAGGGGATGAACCCGGAGCGCCCGATGGCGGCGGCCGCGGCCCCCTTGCCGGTGCCGGTTTCCCCCAACAGCAGTATGGAGAATTCCTCCATCTTGTCCCATAGGCCGGCCTCAAACCACCTCATGTCGTGGGTGAAGACGCAGTCCCAGAGGTGCCGGCGCAAGGTCTTCATTGAGGGGGAGCTCCCCACCAGCCCATTCTTGATGAAGTAAAAGGCGCGGCGCAGCTGGTAGAAGACGGCGAGGACGCGCACGGCGTCCTGGTCGCTTATGCCGAAACCGGTCAACTCCCCCAGCACGTGCCGCGCGAAGGGGACGCGGCACTGCTTGTCCCCCTCCTTCAGCTGGGTCTTTATCAGTTCGTCGAAATGGTCCAGGTAGCGGTGGAAGACGTGGAAAAGACAGACCCTGCGCATGACCTCGCGCCGGTGTCCGTCCAGACTGCGCAGGTCGGCCACTCCCCTGTCGCTCAGGCTCTGCAGTTGTGTGTCGATTCGGGTCACTACCGCACGCAGGATCTCGTCGGCCGACGAACCAGGTGCGGCCCCGCTTATGGCTATATCAAGATCGTCTCTCGTTTCACCGAACGGATTGGCAAACGCGGCGCGCGCAACTGTCTCCAGGAACTCCCACTCACTGTCTGTAGCTCTTGATGATTTCATGCATCAAATGTACTGGGCGCGTACATTGAATGTCAATTGGGTTTTTGCCTTCACCTGGCAGACAAATACACTTATGGCTTTGGATCAAGCGGTTACATGGCTAAGTGAATTAAAAGTTGGATTGGCATAGTCCCTGTAATAGGGAAGGCTGAGAGGCAACCCCCCCCTGTCCCCCCTTCGCAAAGGGGGGAACGTTTGCCGTCCTGCAATGCTTCGTGGGCAAACGTACCGCTGGTCCTGTATTTCTTGGCAACGCAATAGCAACAGCCTTTGCTACCGGTTGTGGCAGTGAAATCAACATGAGGTATGACATGACAACGTACAGACAAAGCTCGAACCCGCTTGCCTGGCTCAACGCGACCCAGTTCCTCGGGGCCTTGAACGACAACATACTGAAGCTTTTGATCATCTTCTTCCTGATCGGCAGCCATGGCGCGGCCGAAGCAGGGACGGTCACCGCCGGCGTGGGCACCGCCTTCGTGCTCCCCTTCCTGATCCTGTCGGCCCCCGCAGGGAGCCTCGCGGACCGGCTGGCGAAGTCGCGACTGATCGTCGCGGTGAAACTCTTCGAGGTCGCTGCTACTTTTCTTGCGGTAATCTCCTTCGCCCTGCACCTTGAGCCCGCCCTATACCTGGTCGTTTTCCTGATGGGGTGCCACAGCGCGCTATTCGCGCCGGCGAAGTACGGCGTGATACCTGAACTGGTCCCGAAGGAAGGGCTGTCGCGCGCCAACGGGCTGATCGAATCCTTCACCTTCCTGGCCATCATCGTCGGCACCACGCTCGCCTCGGCACTCTCCCAGGTGGCAGGTGGGCGCTATTGGCTTTCGGCCTGCGCCTGCCTCGCCGTGGCGCTCACCGGGCTCGGCTCGGCACGGTTGATGGGGAACACTACCCAATGTGACGCCTCCCGCCCGGTCGCCCTCCTCCCGACCCGGATTCTCAAGACGGTGAACAAGATGCGCCGGGACCGCCACCTCATGCTGGCGGTCATCGGGCTCGCCTGGTTCATGTTTATCGGCGCATTCGCCCAGTTGAACCTGATCGGCTACGGCATTGAGGAACTCGGGCTCAGCGAGGCGCAAAGCGGCTACCTGTTCCTCGCGGCGGCCTTCGGCATCGGCATCGGGTCGCTTCTTGCCGCGAAGCTCTCGGGGAGGGACGTGGAGTTCGGCATCGTGCCGCTCGGGGCAACCGGCCTCACCCTGGCGCCGGTCCTGCTGCACGCCGTCCCCGGTAACCTCGCAGCAAGCCTTGTCATCATCGTCGGCTTCGGCGTCTCGGCCGGGGTGTTCAGCCTGCCGCTGCAGACCTTCATCCAGCTTCGGGCGGACGACTCGAAACGGGGCGAAGTGCTGGCGGCCTCAAGCTTCATCAACTGGGTGGGGATCCTCGCGGCTTCCGGGCTCACCTGGCTCTTCAGCGGCCCGCTGGGACTTTCCGCGGCGCAGGGGTTCAGCGTCGTCGGCGCCATGACCATGATTCTTACGGCTCTTTCCTTCTGGGCGCTCCCGGACTTCCTGCTGCGCTTCCTCGCACTCCTGACCATGCGCGTCTTTTACCGGATCAGGATCATCGGGAAAGACAACCTCCCCGTGGAAGGGCCGGCGCTCCTCATCCCCAACCACGTGACCTGGGCCGACGCACTCCTTCTGACTGCAACCAACCAGCGCCGCATCCGCTTCGTCATGGAACGGAGCATCTACAACACCCCCATCCTCAACGCCCTGTTCCGGCTCATGGGGGTGATCCCGGTCTCCTCCACCGACGGCAAGAAGGAGATGCTGCAATTCATCAAGAGCGCCCGCGCCGCGCTTGACCAGGGGTACATGGTCTGCATCTTCGCCGAAGGGGCGCTCACCCGCAACGGGATGCTGGGCGAGTTCCGCGGCGGCTTCGAGCGCATCGTCAAAGACAGCGCCTACCCCATTGTCCCCGTCTACATCGGCGGCGCCTGGGGGAGCATCCTTTCCTACGCGCACGGCCGGCTTCTCTCCAGGCTTCCGGCCTTTGCCCCCTACCCGGTCACCATACTCTTCGGCGCGCCGATGCCGGCTGCAAGCCGCGCGGTCGAGGTGCGCCAAAAGGTGGCGGAACTATCCTGCGACTATTTCGAATCGAAAAAAGGGGAGCGCCGCCCCTTGCCGGAATACTTCGTGCGCACGGCGCGGCAGCAGTGGCAGCGCAAGGCCGTCGCGGACAGCTCCGGAAAGTCCCTTTCCTACGGCCGGACCCTTACCGGGGCCGTGGCGCTCGCGGGGAAACTGAAGCAAAAGACAGGCGAAGCCGAGCATGTCGGGATTCTCCTCCCCCCCTCGGCGGGAGGGGTGATGGCCAACCTCTCGATATCCCTCTTGGGGAAGGTCCCGGTGAACCTAAACTACACCGCGTCGGAAGCCTCCTTTCGCTCCGCCATCGACCAGTGCGGCATCACCACCGTGATAACCTCGCGCGCGTTCCTGGAGAAGCTCCCGAACCTGCCGCGGCTCTCCGGGATGATCTTCCTGGAGGAGCTGGTCCCCGCCCTCTCCCGCTTCGACAAGCTGGCCGCATTGGTGAAGGCGCGCCTTTTCCCGGTACGCCTCATCTGCCGCAGCGCAGGCTTTCACCCGGACCGGACCGCGACCGTCATCTTCTCGTCCGGCAGCACCGGAGAGCCCAAGGGGGTCATGCTCAGCCACCACAACATCATGTCCAACATCGAGGCGCTGCG
>MTLD01002331.1_pt1 | contig 16635 bp, 14 predicted proteins | sample 1982471 | NCBI WGS metagenome assembly MTLD01 (sample SAMN05712604, study PRJNA340218) | biofilm metagenome | isolation source: sample SPM anode biofilm adapted to -50 mV | place: USA | collected 2012-02-03
GAACTCGGAAGGGCGCTCGACGGGCGGCTCTGGTTCCCCTCGGTCGTGGCCGCTCAGGCGGCCATCGCGGCCAAGCTTTGCCGCAAGCCTGTCCGCATACTCTACACGCGCGAGGAAGACTACCTGCGCACCCCGAAGCAAGCCCGGAGCGCCATTACCCTGAAGACGGCGGTCGACGATCAAGGCAGGCTCCTCGCGCTGGATGCGCGCATCATCATCAATATCGGCGCCTACAATCCCATGGCGGAGGAACTCGTCCACCAGGCCATGGCCGCGATCACCGGTATCTACCGCTGCCCGGCGGTCAGGATCGAGGCTTACGCCATTCGCAGCAACATCATCCCCCTGGGCGCGATGGGGAGCATCGGTTCGACCCATGCCTTCTTTTCCATCGAGGCCCACCTCAACCACGTGGCAAAAAAGCTCGGCAAGGCTCCCGCCGAGATCAAGGCGCTCAATATACTCGCCAAAGGCTCGTCGAATTTCGGATCCAAGCCTCTGGACTATGAAATCCCGTTCGCCAAAATTCACCGCAAGCTCGAGAAAATCTCGGATTACCGCCGCAAATACGCGAGCTACGAACTCGTCAAGAAACGAGATCCCGGAAGCCGCGAGGGTGTAATTCGAGGCATCGCGCTGACCGTCGGCTACCAGACCGGCAGATCCTTCTCGCAGCGCGGGCCGTCGAGCGCGTACGCCGTGGAGACCACGCTCGAGCGGGACCTGCGCCTCATCATCAAAACGCAGGCCGCGATCGGCTCCGAGAGCCTGAAGGCGATGTGGAGGAAAACAGCCGCCGGGATACTCACCATTCCCGAGCAGAATATCAGCTTTGAGCGGCCGGATTCCGATGTCGTCGCCGCCGGAGGCCCCCTGACGCTCTCCCGCGGGTCCTCGCTCGTCACCAAACTCATCGACAGAACCTGCCGATCGATACAGAAGAGGCGTTTTCGGGAGAGTCTGCCGCTTTCCGCCAAAGCCCAGACGAAGGCGCTCAAGGCTATCGACGCCTCGGGAGCGCCCGCGCTCGGCGCGCAGCTTTTCGACTCGGCTTCGTGGTGCGGTACGGCAGTGGAGATCGAGGTGGACGCGCTGAGCGGCAACCCGAAACCCATCGCGGTCTGGATGGTCGTCGAGGCGGGCAAGATCGTGGACGAGGCGCTGGCGCGCGCCTCGCTGAGGGCTTCGGTCATAAGCGCGCTGAACCTCTGCACTGGCGGAGATTTCGATCCCCACGGCGGCGAGGGCGAGCAATACCTGCATGAGCGGAGACTTGGCCTTACCGAACTGCCTTTTATCGGCATTGAGTTCATCGATGCCGATAAAAGCACCGTGCCTCGGGGCCTCGGGGAGCTTCCCTTCACAACGGTTCCCGCCGCGTTCTACAGCGCCCTCACGCAGGCGCTGGGCATCGATCCGCGGCAGCTGCCCCTGGGCGGCAGCGAGATCCTCAAACTGCTGGAGACACCATGATCATCGACGTGAACGTGAATGGCGAGATGAAGCACCTCCAGGTGAGGAGCGGCGACCGGCTCGTCGACGTCCTCCGCGATCGCCTTTCGATTGCCAGCCTCCTGCCGGATTGCCTGTCGGGCCGGTGCGGCCGCTGCTTCGTCTTTCTCGACGGCCGCCTCGTGCACTCCTGCCTCCTGCCCGCGTTCAAGGCGAAGGGAGGCCGCATCGTCACCTTCGAGGGAATCGCCGACAGCCCGGACGTCGCCGAGATCGAGGAGGCGCTGCGCCAGGCGGGCGCCCTGCCCTGCCCCTTCTGCCGCACGGCCAAGATCATGGCCATCGTCGACCTGCTCGACCGGCATCCGCTGCCTGACGAAAAGGCTGCGATGGAGCAGCTGGATATGGTTTCCTGCGCCTGCACCGATCCGATATCCCTGGTCAAGGCGGTCGGCTTGGCGGCGGACGCCCGCAGCAGGAGGAAATTCAACCGTGCGAATCAGTGAGGTATATTTCCCCGAAACGATCGCCGAGACGCTCGAACTCCTGCACGCGAATCCTGAATTGCAGCTGATGGCGGGAGGTACGGAAATCGTCGGGACCCAGCCGACGCGATCGATCGCGCTGGAGCGGCAAGTGGCCTCGATCGTCAAGATCAAGGAGCTTCGAAAGACCGTCAGGACCGAGCAGTTCCTCGAGCTCGGAAGCTGCACCACCCTCACAGGGCTTCGCTCCCTGGCCGCGGGAACCCTCCCCGAGCCACTCTACGAGGTGATCGGCGGCATCGCCAACCACGGAATTCGAAATATCGCCACGATCGGCGGCAATCTCTGCTGCAAGGGTCGATTCATGGATCTCTGGCCGGTGCTCGCCTGCCTGGACGCTCAGATCGAGCTGCGCTCCTCGGCCGGCGCCCGGTGGGCGGGCGTTTCGCACCTCTGCGGGGACGACGGATCGCCCCGTTTTCCGCCGGCCACGCTCATGTCGCGCATCCGCATACCTCTTTTCACCTTCAATTTCATCTTCGTGCGGAGCATGGGCGGAAACGCGCTGCCGGGCCACGATACGGCGACATTCGCCTGCATGGCCAACCTCGGCCGCGAGAAGATCGAGGATTTCCGACTCGTTTTCGCGGGAACCAAGGCCTTCCGCCTCAAGGAGCACGAGATGTCCATCGACGGCAAGCGGCGTGGGCTGAAAGGCAAGGAACTGCAGGCCATGGTCGATTACTACAGCGACGCGTTCGCATCCCAGGGCTGGTACGATCAGCGCCTCTTCGCCTCGCTCGTTCAGGAAGCCTTCGAGAGGCTCTGCTCATGACCGCGCCGCGAATACCCGGCACGCTCTACCTTTTGCCCGCGCCGCTCCATCCCTACGATGCCGAAACCTGGAATCCGGCGGCGCTCGCCCAGACCATGCCTGCCGGAGCGCTTTCCTTGCTTGCATCCCTGCCTTCGTTCGTCGTGGAATCCGAGCGCACCGCCTTGCGGCTTCTTTCGCGCTTGAAGGATCGCGATGGAATGGAAAGGCTGTCGCTCAAGGTGCTCGACGAGCACAGCGGACTCGATGCAATTCCAGGCCTGCTGGCCGAAATCGCCGAAGGCGCCGATGTCGGATTTTTTTCGGAGGCCGGCCTGCCCTGCGTGGCCGATCCAGGCGCCGCGCTCGTGGCGGAAGCCCATGCCCGCGGCATACGGGTGGTACCGATATCGGGGCCTTCGTCGCTCATGCTCGGCCTGATCGCCTCTGGGCTCGACGCCCAGCGGTTCTCCTTCCTCGGCTACCTGCCCCAGGACAGGGCGGCGCGGCGCTCCGCGATCATAAGGCTCGCGGGCGATTTCCGCCGGGACGGAATTACGCGCCTCTTCATCGAGACGCCCTATCGCAACGACGCCCTGTTCTCCGATCTCGTCGCGCTCTTGCCCGACGAAGCCTGGCTCTGCGTCGCCGCGGGCCTCTGCGGCAAGGGCGAGCGCATCGAGAGCAAGCCGGTCAAATCCTGGAAGGCCGCTCCAGCCGCGCCGATCGGCAAAGTCCCGGCGGTCTTCCTCTTCGGGAACCGCGCGGCCTTGCGCCCCCGCGACACGCGTTAGCCGGTCTTCTACGCCAGCGAGGCGAGACGCTCCCGGATGAATTCGCTCTTCTCGCGAAGCCCGATCGCCTTTGTCTGCAGGATGATGGCGTTCGGCTTGCGCGGATCGAGCTTTACCCTGCCGTTCGATTCCCGCATCAGGCGCAGGAGCCGATCCACTGAAATCTTCGAAACCTTGGAGAATTCGACGGTCACCGTGCCTGCCCGCTCCTTGAGCATCGACACCGAGAGCTTCCTGCAGAGGATGCGGATCTCGGCGAGCGAAAGCAGGGACTGCACCTCGTCGGGCAGGGGGCCGAAGCGGCTCTCCAGCTCCTCCTGCAGCCCGTCCAGGTCGCCCTGGCGGTAGATCGAGGCGATCTTCTTGTAGATTTCCATCTTGATCATCGGCATGGAAATGTACGTGTCGGGGATATAGCCCGAATACTCGAGCTCCAGGTAGGGCTCCTCCTCCTCCTGGGGCGTGCCGGAGAGGGCGTTCACCGCCTCGTCCAGAAGCTTGAGGTACATGTCGAAACCCACCGCGTAGATGTCGCCCGACTGCTCGCGGCCAAGGAGGTTGCCGGCGCCGCGCACTTCGAGATCCTTCATGGCCACCTTGAAGCCCGACCCCAGCTCGGTGAAGTCCGAGATGATCTGGAGGCGCTTCATCGCGATCTCGCTCAGCGCGCGCTTGTCCGGATAGAGCAGGTAGGCGTAGGCCTCGCGGTCCGAGCGCCCCACCCTGCCCTTGAGCTGATAGAGCTGCGAGACGCCGTAGATGTCGGCCTTGTCGATGATGATCGTATTGACATTGGGGATATCGATGCCGTTCTCGATAATCGTGGTGGAAACCAGGACGTGAAAGGCGCCGTGGATGAAGCGGTGCATTATGTCCTCGAGTTCGCCGACTTCCATCTGGCCATGGGCGGACTCGGTCAGGGCCTCGGGCACTATGGAACGGATGAACTGCTCGACTTCCTGGAGGCTTTCGACCCTGTTGTGCAGGTAGAATACTTGGCCGCCGCGCTCCATCTCGCTGCGGATAGCCTTGGCGACCGTCTCCGGATTGAATTCCTCGACGAAGGTCTGGATCGGCTGGCGCGTGGCGGGCGGCGTCTGGAGTATGGACATGTCCCTGATCTTGAGCATGGACATGTGGAGCGTCCGCGGGATAGGCGTCGCGGTGAGCGTGAGGCAGTCTATGCCCGCCTTGATCTCCTTGAGCCTCTCCTTGGCCTTGACGCCGAAGCGCTGCTCCTCGTCGATCACCAGGAGCCCCAAATCCTTGAAGACGATATCCTTCTGCAGGAGACGATGCGTGCCGATGACCATGTCGATCTTCCCCTCGGCGAGGGCTTGCAAGGTTTTCTTCTGCTGCCTCTTCTCGACGAGGCGCGACATCATGGCGATCTGCATCGGGTAGCCTTCCAGCCGATCCCGGAAGTTCTCGAAATGCTGTTCGGCGAGGATGGTTGTCGGCGCGAGAAAGGCGACCTGCTTGCCCGACATCATCGCCTTAAAGCAGGCTCGTAGGGCAACCTCCGTCTTCCCGTAGCCGACATCGCCGCAGACCAGGCGGTCCATCGGCTTGTCCGATTCCATGTCGGCCTTGATCTCCTCGATGCAGCGGAGCTGGTCCAAAGTCTCCTGATACGGGAATGCCGCCTCGAATTCCGTCTGCCACTCCCCGTCGCGGGGAAAGGCGTAGCCCTTGGCGGCCTTGCGCCGCGCGTAGATGCGGATGAGCCGCTCAGCCAGTTCTTCGACCGATTTCTTGACGCGGTTTTTGCGGTTTTCCCAGGACTTCGAGCCGAGCTTGTCCAGGCGCGGGCTCTCGCCCTCGTTGCCTATATAGCGCTGGATGAGGTTCGCCTGCTCGATCGGCACGAAGACCGTCTCGTCGTCCGCGTACTCGACCTTGATGTAGTCGCGCTCGTTGCCGAGGACGCGCATGCGCTCGATGCTCGCGAATCGCCCGATGCCGTAGTTCACGTGGACGACATAGTCGCCGGGCGAGAGTTCGACGAAGCTGTCGATGATCTGGCTCTTCGCCGTGGCGAGGCTCTTGGGGACGCGTTTGCGGCGGCCGAAGATTTCATTCTCCTGGACGACGCGCAGCTGGAGCGCCGGTATCGCGTAGCCCGCGGAGAGATCGCCCACGATGATCGCCGCCGCCGACTCCTGGAGCAGGCTGGCGATGCGGTCTGCCTGAATGTCGCTGGAAGCGGCGAGGTAGGTCTGCGTCTTTATTTTTTCAAAATTGGCGAGATCCTCGCGGAAATACTTAACATTGCCGAAGAAGGACCGCGGAGGCTCGCCGCCCATGGAGAGGCGAGATGCCTGCGCCTGGTCCTTGAGGGCGAAGCTGCTGACGATCCGGCTCGTGGCGGCCGCCGCCCCTGCATAGGTGTTTAGGCAGCGCTCGGGCGGAGGAACCGGATTTTCGCGAAGGGCGGCGCGGTACATGCCGGCGTATTCCTTGCGTGCCGACTCCTCCTGCGCGTCGAGGCGCTCGCGGTTCAGCGCGAAGAGGACCGCGGTTTCATCGAAGTACTCGGAAATCCCGTGCGTCGAGTCGAAGGCGAGACCATACCAGCACTCCTCGCCGCGCCACTCCCCCGTCTGCGCGAGCGACTCGACCACGGCGGCCATCCGGCCCCTGCAGCCGGGCAATTCCTCGCCGCGGCGCCCCAGGGCCTCCGCGCGCTCCTGCGTCCAAATGACCTCTTTGAGGGGTCGCAAGATGCACTCGTCCGCGCGCGCGTATCCGGACTGCGAGCCCGGGTCGAAGCGCGTGATCTTCTCGATGGCGTCGTAGCCGAATTGGATTCGCAGCGCCTGGGCGTCGCCGGGCATGAAAACGTCGATCACCTCACCGCGCTGGGCGAACTCGCCGGGGAGCGCCACGCGCGGGACGCGGAGGTAGCCCGACGCGGCGAGCCTCTCCGCGATCTCGTCGGGCTGGAAAGCCTGTCCCTGCTTGAGGGGGATGAGGTGGCCGACGAGGTAGTCCTTCGGAGGAACGGGGGTCACGAAGGCGCGGTGGCTCGCGACGATGATGCCGCCGTTTCCGCAGGCCATGTCGGCGAGGATCGAAGCTCTTTCGCCGAAGGCTCGGGAACGCACGGCGGCGGGCCGGTACGCCGCGACGTTCCACCAGGGCAGGAGCCTCGCGCTCGCGCCGTAAAAGGCGAGATCGCCGACGAAATCCTCGGCCTCGCGGTCCGTCGGAAGGACGACGACGAGATGCCTGGGCCTATGTTTCCATAGCGCCGCGAGGACGAGCGCGAGGAAGGGGCTTTCGGCCTCCGCCAGGCCGATTGGGAAATCGCCCTCCATGAGCGCCCGCTCCAGCAGCCTGAAAGGCTCATGGCGGTAAATTTTATCTATGAGTACTTGCGGTTCTTTCCTGTCCATCGTATTCTTTTCCTCGCGTCGAGCGCCGGGCCCCGGACAGTATAGTCCCAAGCCCCTCACTTATTCCATAAGCATGTTCGAACGTGGAGCAACCCGGATTCTATGATCGCCGTCATTCTCGCGGAAGACGACCCCTTTTCCCGCGCCGTCGCCCACCGCTCACGCCTCCAGAACTACGCCGTCATACGGTACCGAGATCCGGTCAAGCTCGCCGACAACCTTCCCGAGATCAATCCCGACATCCTCATCGTCCGATACGAAGACTTCCCCCTCCACGCGGAGCTGCTCGCCGCGGAGCTGCGATGCGCCGATCCGGCGCGGGCGACGAAAGTCGTCCTCATCACGGCGTCGGAATTCGCGGACGAGTACCCCATCGGCAATGTCACCGTGATCGTGAACGCCCAGAGCCGCCGCGACGAGGGAGCCCTCTCTCCCGAGGCGGCGCGGACCCTGACATCCTGCCTCGCCCCCCGGCAGCGCGCCCGCGCCGCCGCTCCCGCCGACGGCCTCGAACCGCAGCAGCCGACCGAGCCGAAGCCGAGCCGTCACGCGGAACGAAGCCCGAAAAAGGACGAAAGCGCCCAGCCTGAATCAAAAAGCAGGCTCATGGCCGCGGCGGAGCGAAAGGGACAGCGCTAGTATCGTTATTTTTTTCTAATATCGCTACTTTTTTATATTGAAAAAATTATAGAATGCCGGTATTATTTCCTGCCATGAGCGACGATGTCAAAGCAGTCTGCCACGATGAACTCCTCGAACCCTTCGCAGCCAAGTTCAAGGCGATTGGACACCCTGTACGGCTGAAGATTCTCTGCATCATCGCCAACCAGGATGTTCCCTGCGTAGGCGACCTCTGGCGCTGCCTCAATCAGCCTCAGCCCGTCGTGTCCCAACACCTGGCGATCCTCAAGAAGACGGGCATCGTGTCGTCGGAAGTCCACAAGACCAAGCGCGTCTACTCCATCGTCGATCCCTTCGTCAAGGAACTCGTGCTCTCCATCATCTGCAAGATCAAGGACGACGCGGCCCACGAAGCCGAAGACGACAAGCAGACGCCCCTCTCCCCGGTATAAGCCAAAACTAGCGCAACAGCTTCTCGAGTTCCTCGGCGAAGGCGTCGTCGGCTTCGCCGATCGGCGCCCTGCGCGCTATCTCCCCTTTGATGAATATCAATACGTAATCCCCCGCCCCGGTGATGCCGATGTCGGCGTGTCTCGCCTCGCCGGGTCCGTTGACCACGCAGCCCATGACGGCGACTTCGACAGTGTCTTTGAGCGCGTAAAGCCGGTCCGACCAGCGCGCCAGGAACGCGTGGGTATCGAAGGAAGCCCTGCCACATCGCGGGCAGGAGACGATTCGTACGCCCGCTTTTCGTATTCCGGCGCAGGCGGCGATTTCCCGTCCGGCGATCACTTCCGACTCCATGCTGTCGGAAAGCGACACGCGGATCGTCGCGCCGATGCCGTCCTTGAGGAGCGGCACCAGGGCTGCGGTATTGCGCGTGATTCCGGCAATGAGGGGGCCTGCCTCGGTAACGCCGAGGTGGAGGGGATAATCATATTTCGACGCGAAAAGCCGGTTGGCGCGCTCGACCTCGCCGGGTTCGTTCATCTTCATCGAGACGACGACGTCGCGGAAACCCAGATCCTCGAAGGCGGCGACTTCCCGCTCTGCGGCGGCGACGCAGGCGGCTGCGCGATCCTCCATGCCGCGGAGGTCTTCGGGCAGGGAGCCGGCGTTCACGCCGATCCTGAGCGGCACACCCTTGTCCCGCGCCTTGGCGACGACTTCGGCGACCTTCCATCTCGCTCCTATGTTGCCGGGGTTCACCCTGATCTTCGCGATGGGATAGTCCATGCAGCGCAGGGCGAGCCGCCAGTCGAAGTGGATGTCGGCCACCAGCGGCATGGGGCTCAAGGCCGCGAGCGCGCCCAGGGAATCAGCCCCCGCCTCGTCGGGCACGGCGAAGCGCAGGATGTCGCAGCCGAGTCCCGCGAGCCTTCCTATATGAGCCGCGGCCTCGAGCAGCGCCGGATCATCAGGGCCTGAGAATTTGGGCAGGGGGCTCTTCCACATCGTCTGTATCGAGACGGGCCAGTCGCCGCCCATCATTGTCGCCCCGACTTTGACGACACGTTTCTGTACGCTCATATGCACCGGTCCCTTTTCGTGAAAAAGCCGCGCCTCCCCTCGTCGGGGCGGCGCGGCGGCTTTGCCTCAGTCTACACGGTTTTTAGATGGCGCCGAACGTGAAAGCCATCACGAAGAGGGCGATCGTCTCGCAGAGGCCGACGACGATGATGTAGTTCGAAAAGCCCTTGCCGGTCTCGCCGAACGCGTCGCAGCCCGCCGCGGCGGCCTGTCCCTGGGCGAGCGCCGACATGCCCATGGCGATGCCGCTGATGATGCCCGCGGCGCAGATAAGGAGGGGATCCTTCGTGGAGGCGAGCATCCTGCTCATGAGGATGAAACCGTAGATCGTCTGCGTCAGGGGCGCGCCGGCGAAGGCTACGAGGAGGAAGGAGGCGTTCTTGTTGGCCATGTAGGAACGCTTCCAGGAGCCGATGGCCGCTTGCCCCGCGATAGCCGCGCCGAGCGAGGAGCCGATGGCAGCAAACCCGAGTACGCACGCGGCGCCGATCATGGCAATGTTCATAGTACATTCTCCTGTAGTTTTTCCTCCTCGGCGTTTTCGCAGAGGGGTTCATATTTATATCCAGACCATTCCATTCCGAGGTGGCTGGAATACTCGAGCATATTGAGCCTTATTCCGTGGACGATCACCGACAGCACGCTCATGAGCAGGTTGATGGTATGCCCCACGAAAATGAGAATAAGTCCGAAAACGGCCCCGACGATGAATGCGACGATCCTTCCGCTCACTGGTCCGAACATTCCCATGGCCATGCCGTTGACGGTCTGGGAAATCGCCAATCCCGCCAGTCCGACGGCCCAAAGCCTTATGTAGGACACGATGTCGGCGAAGACGCTCACCGTTCCGAGGAACGTGGGGATTATCCCCTTGAGCCCTTCCAAAAGAGAGCTGATCAAGTTGCCATTCCAATTGCCGAAGGTGAAGACCAGCATGAACCCGGCTCCAATCAGCCCCACCGCCCAGCCGTAGAGCGGGAAGCGGCTGGAATCGATGACGAGGTTGAGCACGGCGTTGAACATGCCGATCACCATGATCAGCGAACCGACCTGGGCCAGGAACTTCAAGTTGGGGAAATCCCTGCGTATGTTTTTAAGATGGGCGATCGCCAGCTGGATGGCGCCGATTATGAAGCAGAGAATCTTCGTATTCGTGCCGGAATCGGGATTCCCCGAGTTGAGCGCCGTGAGCGACCAATTCTGCAGGATGGCCGGCAGGTTGGCGTAAGGGATGGCGAACCAGGTCGCCGTAAGGAAACCCCAGAGTATCGTGCTGCCGCTCAGCACGAAGAGCAGCTTGCCGAAATCGGAGAGCGGCTTTTTCGCGCGCCGAGCGGAGAAGAGCATGCCCAGGGCGCCGGCTAGCAGAATTATGCCATATCCGCCATCACCGAAGATCATCGCGAAATATATTGAAAAGAAAACCAGGAAAGAGAAGGAAATATCATACTCGCGATAATTCGGCACCGTGCCGAGAAAGTCGAAAACGGGCTGAATGATCCGTACTGCCGGCGGGTTCTCTACCTTCGTGGGAGGCATCTCCTCGTCGGAAGGATCGTCGAGCGCAAGCCCCCAGCGCCGCTTTGCGGCTTCCTTTGCCAGAATCGGCGCTGCTTTCGCGGGTACGTAGCCGCAAAGGTAGCGGAGCTCGCCATCGCGGGGCATTCCCGTCTTGAGGTTTTCGATAATCAAGGCGGACTTGAGCCGCGAGATCTCTTTTTCAAGGAGAGGCAGCCCGTTGGACATCGCCGCGAGGGAATCTTTATAGTGCGCGATCCTCGCTTCTGTTTCGGCAAGGGCGGTGCGGGTTGAAGAAAGGCTCGATACTGGCATTTTAAGCGTTTCAAAAGGCGCCGGCATCTGCCTATCACCGAGCACTGCTATACGCGCCTTTCCCTTCGGCGCCGCGATGCGGATATAGTCGAATTCCTCAGGCAAGGCGGCAAGCTGTTCGGAACGGCATTCGGCGAATAGAATCGGCACGCCTCCGATACCCAGCTTCGACACGAGTTCCGGGGCGAAATCGCCCCAGGGTGCGAGCCTTTCGGCCTCACGCCTCAGCTCTGAAGCCTTGGTCTGCAGCGCATCGATATCGGACTTTATCCGGAGCGTTTCTTCTATTAGTTCACTGGCGTTCGAAGCAAGGCTCCGTCCTGGAGAATGGCGTTTATCCATCGATGCAGAAAGCAAGTTTTGGACATCGACCGCATTTTTAAGCTCTGCCTCAAGCGCGGCGCAGGTCTTGCCCTCACCTTCGATCTTTTCGAGATGGGCAATTCCGAGCTTGCGCAGATGGAGCGGAGCCGTGGCCGCATCGCTGTCGAGGAGGACGAGGATGAATTTTTTCATCGGAACGATCATGTTTCCCTCTCCTCGACTTTCCGCTTGGAGATCTTGCCGCGAACAACCTGCGCGGTTTGTTGATCCCCCAAATAGATGCCGATTGTTTTGATGTCAGCGAGGGTTTCGGGAATCTTCACTTTCTCGAAGAGGTTGACCCGCTGCGTCGTTACGCGGAGTTCCGCGGCGAGCAATTCTTTTTGGCGCTCAACGACCTGGTACTCCGCATCGGCAAGAAGGGCCTGCTTCATGAGTTCGAGCGCGCGGTCGACCCAGAGCGGCGCCAGGAAAAAGTCATACGGCGCAAGCGCGAACTCCGCCCCGTCGAAAACCGGTATCATCACGCCCGCGATATTGCCTTCGGAGGTGCGGATTTCCTTCAAAGTCAAGAGCGGCGCGCCCTCCATGGAGCGAGCGGCGCTCTCCTCGGAGAACACGGCTATCCATGCGGCATAGTGCCGCTCGAGGGCTTCCTTAGCAGCCACCAGCTGGGCGAGCCGCGCCTCAACGCCGCGGATCTCCATCTGCAACTGCTGCTTCTTGAGCTGAAGCGTGGGAAGGTAGCGCCTGTACATCTTCAGCGCATCCTTCTTCTTTTTCAGCTCATTCTTGGTCAGCTTTATCTTGGCCATCGCCTCTTTCCAATGCGGCGGCGCGGTTAGGCGCGCGCAGCTTCGGCGTCCGCGCCGCGGGCCGGCCAGAATTTCTGGATGAGGTCGGACCTAAGGCCGGTCTCCCTGGGCTCGAAGCAGGACGCGAGGATTTGCCAACCCTCATCAAGCGCTTTTTCGAGAGGAACGTTCACCGAAAGGTCCATCATCCTGTGTTCGAAAAGCTCTCCGTATTTGAGGAGCTTCCTATCCCACGCGGTCATCTGGAATCCCATCGATTTCTTTTCCAGCGTATCACGGTAAGCCGCAAAGAGCTTGATCATGCCGTCCATGATGGCGCGATGGTCCTCGCGAGTTTTGCCGTTGACCATCTGTTTGAGCCGCGACAGCGATCCGAATGGTTCGATGCGTCCGCCGTGCAGGTAGAACTGGCCTTCGGTGATGTAGCCGGTATTGTCGGGAATCGGGTGGGTAACGTCGTCGCCAGGCATGGTCGTGACTGCGAGCGTCGTTATCGATCCCGCGTCTGCGAAGTCGACCGCCTTTTCATAGCGGGCCGCCAGCTGAGAATAGAGATCGCCAGGATAGCCGCGGTTGGAGGGAACCTGCTCCTGGGTGATGGATATTTCCTTGAGCGCGTCGGCGAAGTTCGTCATATCGGTCAGAAGAACGAGGACGTTCTTGCCGCGCAGGGCGAACTTCTCGGCCACGGCCAGCGCGAGGTCTGGCACTTGGAGACATTCGACGACGGGATCGGCGGCTGTGTGGACGAACATGATCGTCTTGGCCAGGGAGCCGCCTTCTTCAAGGGTATCCCTGAAGAAGAGGTAGTCGTCGTACTTGAGTCCCATGCCTCCCAGGACGATGAGGTCAACCTCGGCCTGCATGGCGATGCGGGCGAGCAACTGGTTGTACGGCTCGCCTGAAACCGAGAATATCGGGAGCTTCTGGCTTTTCACCAGGGTATTGAAGACGTCGATCATCGGGATTCCGGTGCGGATCATCTCGCGGGGGATGATGCGCTTAAACGGATTGACCGAGGGGCCGGCGATCGTGATGAGGTTGTCCGTAAGGGTCGGGCCGCCGTCGCGAGGAATCCCTGCACCGTTGAATATGCGTCCAAGAAGGTCGTCGGAAAAGCTCACCTGCATTGGATGGCCGAGAAAGCGGACTTCGTCGCCCGTTGACACGCCGCGGCCACCGGCGAAGACCTGCAGGAATACCAAGTCGCCATTGAGGCGGATAGTCTCGGCAAGCGAGGTTCCGTAGCGGCTCGAAACTTGAGCCAGCTCGCCATAGGCGATATTTTCGGCTCGCACGGAGATGACGTTGCCGGTGATGGATTCGATATGCGAGTAGACTTTGTTCATCGCTTACTCCAGTCTCGCGAGGGCAAGGCGCGCCTCTGCGTCGTATTCGGGCTTGCGTTCGGCCAAGGCGGCCTTGATCTTGGCGAGTGAGGCGACGAACTGGTCGGAGCCTTCCGCCGAGCCGTTGAGGTCGAGGAAGGCCTGCCGGACTTCGTAGAACCATGACCGGGCGTCGTCCTTGTCCTTGAGCTGAAGCGCGGCGCCCAGGATCTCGAGCGCCAGCCGGAACATCGCCTTCTGCCGTTCGGGGGAAACCGAGGCGTCCACCGGATCGAAGGAGTTCTGCTGCAGGTAGACGGCGTCGAGGAACTCACCCTTGAGGTAGAGTATATAATCCTCAAGACTCGTCCCCTCCTCGCCAACGACCTTCATCATAGCGCCGACCTCTGCGCTTCGCTCCAGGAATCCGTGGGCGTAGCGGACGACTTCCGACGGCATGATGCCAGGGTACTTCGACCAGGAGTCGAGGGGATGGATCGCGGGGTATTTGCGGGCGTCCGAGCGCTCGCGCGAAAGCCCGTGGAAGGCGCCGACGACCTTGAGGGTGGCCTGCGTGACAGGCTCTTCGAAGTTGCCGCCCGCGGGGGAAACCGTACCGCCGATCGTGACCGATCCTTGTCTCCCGTCGGCGAGGCGAACGATGCCCGCGCGTTCATAGAAGGCCGCGATCACCGACTCGAGGTAGGCGGGGAAAGCTTCCTCGCCGGGGATCTCCTCCAGGCGGCCTGACATCTCGCGCATGGCCTGTGCCCAGCGGCTTGTCGAGTCGGCGAGCAGAAGCACGTCGAGTCCCATTTGGCGATAGTATTCGGCGAGCGTCACAGCGGTGTATACGGAGGCTTCGCGAGAGGCGACCGGCATGCTCGAGGTGTTGCAGATGATGATCGTTCGCTCCATCAGAGATCTTCCGGTTCGCGGATCGGTGATCTCCGGGAACTCTTTGAGCGTCTCGACAACTTCGCCCGCGCGTTCGCCGCAGGCGGCGATGATAACGATATCCACATCGGCGTAACGGCTCGTGACTTGCTGGAGCACCGTCTTGCCGGCGCCGAAGGGGCCGGGAATGCAGTAGGTGCCGCCCTTGGCCACGGGGAAGAAAGTGTCGATGATGCGCGTCTTCGTCACCATGGGCTGGGTTGGCTTTAAGCGTTCGGCGTAGCAGTCAACGGCGCGCTTGACCGGCCAGGAGAATGTCATGGAGACATTCCGGCGGTTGCCGCGTGCGTCCTCGACCACGGCGATGGTGTCATCGATCGCATAGTCGCCAGCAGCGGCGATCTCGACCAGCTTCCATGAGCCGTAGAACCCGAAGGGAAGCATGATCCGGTGCTTGAAATGCCGCTCGGGCACCGAACCTAGATAGTCGCCGCGCTTGAGCGTCTCACCAACTTTCGCGGAGGGTGAAAATGTCCATTTCTGCGTCCGGGAGAGCGCTTTCAGGTAAACGCCGGATTCCAGGAAAAATCCTTTCTTCTCGGCTATTTCAGGAAGCGGGTTCTGAAGTCCGTCATAGATCTGCCCTAGGAGGCCCGGCCCAAGTTCTACGGAAAGCATCTCCCCCGAGAACTCGACGCCGTCGCCAACGCGAAGACCCTTTGTCATTTCGTAGACCTGAACCTGGGCTTCGTTGCCCTTGATCCTGATCACTTCGCTCTTGAGTTTTTTATCGCCGAACTGGATATAGGCTACTTCATTCATGGCGACATTGCCGTCGAATTTGACGGAAACCATGTTCCCGTTGACGGCGACAACCTGCCCTTGCTTTTGAATCATGCGTGTTCTCCCAGGGTATCCGTTTCGGTCGAGCGAGCGGCTCTTCCGAGTATATCATTATAAAGCCGCCGATATCCGTCCACGCCGGATTCGACGCTGAGCTTCGCCAGCCTTTCGTTGATTGCCAGCTTAAGCCTATAAGCGACGATAAAGTCGAGATCGAAAGCAGCCAGGGGCGCAAGCCGCTCAATGGCATTCCAGCGTTCGCGCTCCAGGGCAAGTTCTGCCTGGTAGGGGTCTTCGATAAGGAAGCATGCAGCGGCCGCCCTCGCCGCTTCATCGCTGCGCGCAGCCGGCCGCAGGCTAGCATCTTCTCGCACGCCCGCCCGCTTTGCCCTCAGCCGTGAAAGCTCGTTCCGGAACGTCCGTTCCCAGGCGGCAAACCTGGTCAGAAACTGCGAGCTGAAAACGGCCGGCGCCGCATCCGCGCTTAGCACGGCGAGCACATCAGCGACTTCCTTATAATCGTCCTTCGACAGGTGACGCTGGCACTGTGCGAGGAACTCGACGCTATCCAGCCTGCCTTTGGCGCCGAAGACAAGGCCGGGGAGCGTTGCAGGGAAGAACCAGTAACGATTCACGAAAGCTTTCCCTCCGCCAGGGAAGCCTGAACGCATTCAGCAAGCCGCTTGTTGACGCGCGAGGCGAGGATGTCGGCGACTGACTCGGCGGAGAAGTCGTAGCGGGCGCCTGAATCGTCAACGGCGATTCTGAAGCCGGCGTCGATGCCGTCAAAAGGCTTGAACTGGACTCCTGCGCCGATCTCCTTGGCAAGCCTGTTGGCCAGAGCGCCATCGAGCGACTCGAGAGTCTTGGAAGGGAAGAATACCGTGAGGTCTTTGCCTGAGTCTTTGGCCAATGAGGCGAGGACCTCTGGTAAAAGCTTGGCGACGTATCCGGCGTCAAGAGTTTCCACGGTTGATGAATGTATCGCGGCGCGCATGAATTCCTCGATGCGCGCTCTCAGGGCGAGTATAGTGTCGCGTGACGCCTGGGCAAGCGCGAGCTTGGAGGCTTTTTCCAACGCCTCCACGCGGGCCTTGGCTCCGGCTTCCAGATCGGCCGCCCTCTTCTCGGCATCATCCACGAGCATCTTGGCCTGAGCCTGCGCGCTTGAGACGATCCGTCCGGCTTCGGCCTGAGCGGCGTCGATGCCGTCAGACTTGATCCTTTCGAGCAATTCTTGAACCTGTAGTTCCATAAGGGTTCTATCCTTGTTTAGCGATGCTTGTACCGGGTTGAAGCTTCTAAAAGCTTGTCGATGAATTGTACTATATATCTCCCTAAGTTGAAAACCGTCAACCCCGAATAACATCAATTTTGAATAGAGCGGCGATGTGCTTGACATCGCGCCCGCATCGGTTATATGAATCAACAGCTCTTGAACGCGACCGTCGTACTGCGACGGCTGCGAAGGCGACCGGCCGCCGATCCGCGTCAAGCGGAG
>MTLD01000649.1_pt1 | contig 16620 bp, 20 predicted proteins | sample 1982471 | NCBI WGS metagenome assembly MTLD01 (sample SAMN05712604, study PRJNA340218) | biofilm metagenome | isolation source: sample SPM anode biofilm adapted to -50 mV | place: USA | collected 2012-02-03
TTGTTTCAGGCCGGCGAGGTATTCCTTGACGGCTGCGACGAGGGAAGAGGCGTCGCCGCCGGCCGACCCGCCGGCTTTGATTTTTTCGAGCTCGGTCTTGACGAAGTCGATGCCCTGCAGCATCAGGTCGGATAGCTTGGAACAATCGGCATTCTCCGGTTTGGTCTCGCGGAGAAAAAAGAAGACGTCCTCGAGGGAGTGGGCGAGGCCGGCGATGTTGTCGAAGAGCATCATCGCCGAGGCGCCCTTGATGGTGTGCATGACGCGGAATATTTCGTTGATGTCCGTGGGGCTGAAGCTGCCGGCTTTTTCGCCGCTGAGGATGGTCTGCTCCAGCTGTTCGATGAGCTGCCCGGTCTCGAACAGATACATGTCAAGCATCGGTTCAAGGTTTTGGTCGGCCAAAACAACCGCCTCCTGTTGGCTTATAAAGCGGCGATTTTATTGATGGTGTCTACTACTACCTCGTCTTTGTACGGCTTGACGATGAAGTACTTGGCGCCGCTCAGGACGGCTTCCTTGACGAAGCTTTCCTGCCCCATGGCGGAAACCATGACGATCTTGGCCTGGGGGTCTTTGGCCAGGATGGCTTTGAGGGCCTCGATGCCCGTCATATTGGGCATGGTGATGTCCATGGTGACGATGTCGGGCGTGCATTCGGCGTACTTTTTCACCGCTTCGGCGCCGTCCGAGGCTTCGGCGACGACTTGGTAGCCGTTCTTTTCAAGCAGCAGTTTCAGAGCGAAGCGCATGAATTTCATGTCGTCTACGATCATTACCTTTTTCAAGATTTCTCCTCCTTATCTGCCAATGGACTAAATGCCGCCAACAACATATCCAGAGCGGAGAGCGTTTTTTCGCGTAGCGAGAAATTGCAGGCGTCCAGCCGCCACGAGAGGCAGATCGCGGTAAACGTGCCGATGATGATGTCGGCCAGGATGTCGCTGTTGGCGTCGGTCTTTAGTTCGCCGACTTTTTGTCCCTCCTCGATTACTTTTTTTAGAAAGCTTTTTCGGCCGTTGAGGATGCTGTGGATCTTGGGCACAAAATCCGGCTCGTGCGACAGTACGCCGTAGATCTGCGTCATGGCGGTGATGGCCGGATAGTTTTCGTAGTAGGTGACGTACGAGTCGGCGAAAAAGGTGATCGCCTCTTTGGGTTTTAACCCCTTCAGCCTGACCGAGTGAAAGATGTCGCCGTCGTATTTGGAAAAATAGTCGAGCACGGCGAGGACGATATCGTTTTTCGTGGCGAAGTGCCGGAACAGGGTGCCTTCGGAAATCCCTTGCCTTTTGGCGATCTCCCTGGTGGAAAGCCCTTGGATACCAAGTTCGTCGATTATTTCAATGGCGGTTAGTATGACGCTTTCACGGCGATGCAAAAGGCTCTTGGACACTGCACAGCCTCCTTTCGATATAGGAGCGAGTACTCACTCGCTTTTTAGTATTTTTTATTTTAATGGGTTTTTTTGACATAGTCAATATTTTTTGACAATCTTTTTTTATAATTTACAAATTTCGACTAATAAGATAGATTAAAAAACAGCCGATAAGCATTACTGCGTAAGGCTTATCGGCTGTTTTTGGGGTTGGGGGATTGTTATGCGGATGTTAAGGCGCGGGCCAAGGCGGCCGGCGCAACTCCATTTTCTAGTGACACATCCCGGTATCCTACCTACACACCGGCTAAACGCCGGCCCTTGGCTTACTTCTCTTCCAGCGGTTTGGCATACTCAAAGCGGAAGCCTCCTTTGTAGGCCGGAACAAGGACGTTGGGCTGCTTCTTTACGGTAACCAGTATTCCCCAGACCTGTAGAGTTTCGATAACTCCGCCCCGCAGTCGGAGGGAATTCTCCAGCGTGTCCGGTTCACCGATAGCCTTTATCTCATACGGCGGCGCCGTGCGAATATTGTTGACGGAGAGCGCGTTGCCTACGGTGCGGATTTCCGACGAGGCGACAAGCCGCTGCCCATTGAGGGATATGGCCTCGGCGCCGGCGGCTCTCAGCTCGTTGAGGATTTTCAGTATGTCTTCGTCCTTGATCAAATACAGATTCGGGTTTTTTCCGGAGGCAACCGGAAGCTTGCCTTCGTCCATTGTCACGATAACCCCCGGGCCGTTTAACGGGATCAGCCCTGCTCCGGCCTTGATGCTGGCTGTTTGGGGCGAAGCAGTTCCGCCGTCCTTAGCGTCCCGTATTTGCTGCACTTCGTTCAGTAGAGCATCGCGCTCTTTTTCCACCCGGGTGATCTGTTTCACTAAATCCTCCGCCCGCTGGAATCGCGCGGTGGAGCCGATTTCCTTCGTAGTGCGGAATTGAACGGCCAGCATCATCCCCAGCACTATGCAAACCAGCGTTATCGGGATTTTTCCTTGCAGACGGGGACGCAGCATTTATTCATCACTCCACACCGTGTTTATGGTTTATTATACTGTATCACCGGGGTAGAAAAAAAGGCGGTAACGATAACCAACGAGTTCGACGGCAAAGAGGGATCATCGACAGCGCATCCACGCAACCGCCCCTTTCTTTTACCCGCTTAGTATTACTCGAAAGGCCCGGCGTTATAAAGGCGCGGCAATACGGATAATCTACGGACAGCGGGGTAATTCGGGAGTGATATTACAATGTTGGCCGGAGGCAGCCGTTCAAGATATCTGTTGTACGCCGCCGTAATCCTCATATTGGTCGGACTGGCGATAGGCTTCTACGTCTCCTCCCTTACGCCGGAACGCAAGCCCATGGCGCCGCGGGAAAAGCCATACGATTACTATTTCGTCATCGATGAGGCCAGTGGCAAGACGCTGACCTATGTCACGACCGTCGTCGTCAGTGTTGGCGACGAGTACATGGACGCGGACGGGCAATGGTACCGGGTGGTTCGGGTCGAGGAAAACCGGGCCTATGCCCGGCGCTTCGCTAAACCCCGCTAGAAAAATATTGACCAAAGCACCTGGGCAGCATATAATGAACATATGAATAGTTACTCATCCGTTGGTGGTGATTGAATTGAAAGAGCAAGAATGCGATGTATGCGAGCAACTGTGCGAACATCCCCAGAACATCTGCCTGGCTAAGGCGGAGATGCTTGCGGATGACGCCGTTCATCAACTGGCCGAGACATTCAAGATCCTGGGCGATCCCACGCGGATAAAGATCCTGCATGCGCTTTCGAAACGCGAGCTTTGCGTGTGCGACATCGCCGCCGTCGTGCAGATGGGCCAGTCTGCCGTTTCGCACCAGCTCCGGTTGCTGCGCGGCTCGCGGCTGGTGAAATACCGCAAGGAGGGGAAAATGGTCTGTTACTCGCTCGACGATGACCATATCGCGATGCTTCTTTGCCAGGGCATCGAACATATAGCACATAGATAGGGGCATTAATTATGGACAAAGGATCACACAAAGCTACCTGCCATTGCGAATCCTGCGCTTCCGACGGAACTTTGGTCATCGCCCCTCCTCCGGCGGCCACGGGCTGCGGCTGCTGCGCGGGCGAAACGGCGGCCGCTGACGCGGAAACGGCGGCAGCCGTCGACGGCGCCCACCAGGTCAACAGCACTTTTGACCTGGAAGGGCTGGACTGCGCCGACTGCGCGGCCAAGCTGGAAAAGGGCATCGGCAGGGTCAAAGGCGTCGTCGACGCCAAGATCAATTTTGCCGCCGGCAAAATGAAAGTCATATACGACGGGTCGCTCGTCGCCCCGGCCGATCTCCTCAAAGCGGTCGCCGGCTTCGGCTATCAGGCGACACTCGTAAAGGCGGCGCAGGACCACGGCGGCTTCCACCGGACCGTATACCGGGTATCCGGCCTCGATTGCGCCGACTGCGCGGCGAAGCTGGAGAAGAAGCTGGCCGCCACACCGGGAATTCGGTCGGCCGCTATCAATTTCGGCGCCGGCAAAATGACCGTCGAGCATACCTTGTCCGACTCCGCCATCATGCGGCTCGTAGAGCAGGCCGGCTACAAGGCCGAACGGGAGGACAAGGCCACTACTGCGCACAAGGCCAAAGCGGCCTGGTGGCGAACCCCGAAAACGATCGCAACGATGGTGTCCGGCGTGCTGCTATTGGCGGCGACCGTGCTGGACCAGACCGGCGCAAGCGATCAGGTGTTGATCCCTCTGTTCGCCCTTGCCGCGATCACCGGCGGCTACAGCTCGGCCAAAACCGCCTTCTACGGCGTGCGGTCGCTGATCTTCGACATGAATTTCCTCATGACCGTCGCCGTGATCGGCGCGGCGGCCATAGGAGAGTGGAGCGAAGCCGCCACGGTCGCTTTCCTGTTCTCGTTCGGCAACGCGTTGCAGACATACACCATGGATAAGACGCGCCAGTCGATCCGGGCGCTGATGGAACTGGCCCCGCCCGAGGCGCTCGTCCGCCGCGGCGGCCAGGAACAGCGGCTGCCGGTGGAAGAGCTCGTCGTGGGCGACATCATCATCGTTAGACCCGGCGAACGGATCGCCATGGACGGCGTCGTGAAGAGCGGCGCGTCGGCGGTCAACCAGGCGACGATCACCGGCGAAGCCGTGCCGGTCGAAAAAACGGCGGGCGACGGCGTCTACGCCGGCACGGTCAACGAGCACGGCGTGCTGGAGATCGAGGTGACGAAGGTCGCCGCCGACTCCACGCTGGCCAAGATCATGCATATGGTGGAAGAGGCACAGGCCCAGAAGGCCCCGTCCCAGCAGTTCGTCGACGTATTCTCTAAGTACTATACCCCGGCCGTGCTGATAGGCGCCGTCGGCGTAATGGTTCTGCCCTGGCTGTTTTTCGGCCAGCCGTTCGCCCCCTGGTTTTACAAGGGACTTGTCCTGCTTGTCATTTCCTGCCCGTGCGCGCTCGTCATCTCGACGCCGGTATCGATAGTTTCCGCCATCGGCAACGCTTCCAGGCAGGGCGTGCTCATCAAGGGCGGCGCCTACCTCGAACAGGTGGGCGCCATCAGGGCGATCGCCTTCGACAAGACCGGTACGCTGACCGTCGGCCGCCCGGTCGTGACCGACGTCATCCCGGTCGACGACCGGAGCGAAACGGCGCTTCTGGCTCTGGCGGCCTCCATCGAAAAATGGTCGGAGCACCCGCTTGCCCAGGCCATCGTAAACAAGGCGGCGGACCTCGAACTGAAAAAAGTCGCCAACTTCAAAGCCCTGGTGGGGAGGGGCGCCCAGGCCGACCTGGACGGTAAGACGATTTTCATCGGCAATCTCCGCCTGTTCGAGGAGCTCGGCCACGGGCTTGCCAAATACGATGCGAAACTGGCCGAACTTGAGCAGCAGGGTCGGACGGTCATGCTCATCGGCACCAAGGAAGCCGTCTACGGCATGATCGCCGTGGCCGACACGCTGCGCGACGACAGTGTGGCTGCCATTCGCTCGCTCCGTGCCTCCGGCATGCGCCACATCGCCATGCTGACCGGCGATAACAACCGCGTCGCCGGGGCGATCGGCGGCCGCCTCGATCTCGACGCTTTCTACAGCGAGCTTCTCCCCGAGGACAAAGTCGCCGCCGTCAAGAGTATTGCGCGCGACTACGGCAACGTCGTAATGGTCGGCGACGGCGTCAACGACGCCCCGGCGCTGGCGGCGGCCACCGTGGGCGTGGCCATGGGTGTGGCCGGCTCCGACACCGCGCTGGAAACGGCCGACATCGCCCTCATGGCCGACGACCTCGGCAAGCTGGCCTACGTCGTTAAACTCAGCCGCAAGACGGTGGCGATCATCAAGCAAAACGTCACCGCCTCCCTTGTCGTCAAGGCTGCCTTCCTCATCCTTACCTTCGCCGGTTTCGCCACCCTGTGGCTGGCCGTTTTCGCCGACACCGGCACGGCGCTCCTCGTGACGCTCAACGGCATGCGGCTGATGCGGAAAATAAACCTGGAAGGGAGCGGAGCAGGACTATGAATTTGGATATTACGCCGAAAGCCCAGGACTATATACGCAATAAGGGCGAAGCTGTCATGCTGCGGATGGACCGGAGGGAAACCGGCTGCAGCTGCTGCGGCGAAAGTGCGGTGGAGATTCCTTCGGTGAAGCTCGGCATACCGAAAAGGGCATTGGAGGATTACCGAAAAGTCAGCCTGATGAGCATCGACCTTTATATTCACGAAAGCATCCGGGCCATTTTGGAACAAGCCTCGCCCAAAATCGACGTGGAGGGCACCTTGTTCGGGAAAAAACTTGTTCTCTACGGTATTCAACAGGACTAGCACGGGCAAGCGGCTCTGACCCGGTCTCACCCTCCCTGAACAGCTCCCGGTCTGCCGGGAGCTGTTATCATCTTATCCGGCATCCATAAGAAAAGGCCGCAGCGGTTGCGCCATTCGGCGCCCGCTTTGGCCATTGTTTTTGCTTAGGCTTGCAAGGCTCACGCAAAATCTTACTGGAACTGCACGCTGCCCATCATGCCGCTGCCGCCGTTACCCATCATATTGCCCCAATTTCCGTTACCCATCATATTGCCCCAATTTCCGTTACCCATCATGTTGCCGTGACCGCCGTTACCCATCATGCCGTAGCCGCCGTTGCCCATCATGCCGCCGTTGTACGATTGCGGCTGAGCCTGGCCGCCTTGCGGAGGCTGCTGATCGCCGTTGGGTTGCTGACTGCCGTTGTACCATTGCTGCATAGCCTGGTTGCAATACTGATACATCTGATTCCAGTTCTGGTTACCCTGCTGGTCGTTAGGTGCCGCGAATGCGGTGGCCGCGGCTACCATAACGATTACCGTGATGATGGAGATTTTCTTTTTCATGTTTTGTTCCCCCTTTAGGTTTATGGCTTTATGATAGCTGATAATTGTGGAAATCTTATGGAGGAACTATGGAAAAGCAATGTAGATTTATATAAAACCGGCACGGTTAAAACCGTGCCGGTCGGCATCAAGGGCGTTATTGCGGGCCGTGCATCACCCATATCATCGCTACGAACACCGCGAGATAGGAAGCAAATTTCAACGATTTCAAAATCCTCTGCTGAGCAGGACTGAGTTCTTCCTGCGGCTGGTTTTCCATAGTGATCCCTCCCGATCAGAGCTTACCGCCCGCTTCCCCGGCGCCATGAACACGCGGCAGCCGGGGGATGAATCCGGGCGTAGCCGCCATATATTTGGCATACGCCTCGCCGAAGTAAGCGAGCGACTCGCGCTCCTCCGCCCTTGCCAGGCGGATATACATATAGACGAGGATGGGGAACATCGGTATGGTCAGGATTGTCGGCCATTGGATGAGGAAGCCGGCCATGATCGCGATAAACGCGACATATTGGGGATGGCGGACCAACGCGTAAGGCCCGCTGGTGGCGACCCTTCTTGCCCGCTGCGCCCGGTAAAGATACCACCAGGTCACCGCCAGGAACAACATGCCGCCCAGGATGAGCCAGTCACTTATTTTATGAATAGGGTACTGGTGCGGGTCGCCGGTCAGCCCGAGCAGGGCGTACCAAAGGTGCCCGCCGTTGTGCGAGAACATGCCCATTTCGGGATAGGTGCTGCCCAGCCAGCCCGATAGCAGGTAAAGGGTGAGCGGGAAGCCGTACATCTCGGTGAATAGGACGACGATGAACGCCGTGAAAGCCCCGAAGGACCGCCAGTCCCGTCCCGTGCGCGGACGGGCGAAACTAAAGGCGAAGACCACGAATATCAAGGTGTTGATGATCACTAACGGCCATAGTCCATACTCGGACATTGTGCATTCTCCTCTCGATTCGTCGGAAGTTACCTGATGGGCGCCAGTCGCCGCCTCTTGCTGGCGCGCGGCGCCGGCGACGGCAGCGCAGCCTGCGGGGTTTGCCTGTTCATAAGCCACATTAACACTGCGCCGGCAATCGCCGCCGTGAGGGCGGCGGTGATCTGGGCGGCCTTAAATTCGCCCAGCATCAGGCTGTCGGTGCGGAGGAACTCCAGAAAGAACCGCGCACCCGAATACAGGACGAAATACCAGGCCGCCACCTGGCCGTCGAATTTCCGGCGGCGGAATATCAGTAACAGAACAGCCAGGATTGCGAAATCCAGTATCGCTTCAAACAGTTCGGCCGGCACGAGCGGCGTCGCCCCCCAGGCGTTGTAGGCCGGCGTCCCCGGTTGATAGACTACCCCGTACCAGGCGTCGGTGGGTTTGCCGTACGTGTCCCCGTTGAAGAAGCAGCCGATGCGGCCGAAGGCTTGGCCCAGAATCAGGCCGATGGCGCCCAGGTCGGCGAATTGCCGGAAGGAAAGCTTTTTCCGGCGCATATACCACCACGCCAGCAGAACATTGGCGGCCACCGCCCCCTGGATGGACAGGCCACCCTGCCAGAACATCAATGCGTGGAGGGGGGTGGCAGCGTATTCCGGCCAGGAGAACGCCACTTCCCACAGTCTGGCGCCGATGAATCCGGCGATTATCCCGTAGAGCAGGTACTCGGTCAGTATCTCCTCGGTGAACCGGCTGCCTTTGGCGAGTCTCAGGACCAGCAGGTAGCCGGCGATGATGCCGAGACCGACCATGACCCCCCATACCCGGATATCAAAAGCGCCTATGCTGAAAAGTATCGGATGCATGTTATCACTCCCTGCCGTTGTTTATTGCGGTTTGTAGCCGGCCTCCCTCGCCGCCTGTTCAGGCGTCCCTGCGCAATGCTGGCAGGTCATCCCTTCGAAGGACTCAGACGTGGCTTTTTTTGCCGTAAAAGCTTCTCTAATATCTGCGTGATCGTGAAGAGATCTTTCGATTTGGCCATACGATAGCATGCACCTCTGCATTCTCCATATTAGGCTCCTTTTTCCGCGGATTCTTCAGTGTTCCGCGCCTTGTTTTGCCCTTTATGCATGTCGCGCATCATGAAGAAGTGCATGAGCGGGCACAACAGGAGCATCAGGTAGCCGGCGACCGTCCCGAATCCGAACGCCTTTAGCCCATACGCCAATCCCAGAGGGATGAGACAACACAGCACCATCATCAGGACGTGCTTGATTCCGTTGTGCCCGTTTTTCGGCTGGTGGCAACTATCCTTCTGTTCGCTGGCATCTTGTTTATTTTGCATATCCTGTCTTCCTTTCCGGACTATTGATTTTTAGTGTCCAATTCCGATCACCAGCCGCGCCCGGCGCCGCCGCCGCCGCCTGACCCGCCGCCGTAGCCGTCGCGGGAGCCTCTCCCCCTCGAATTCAAAAGTGCCAGCATAAGGAAGGTCAATCTTCCTCCCAGGAAAGCCCAATCGATCGCTACGAGGATGAAGATCCCGGTGATGCCGAGCAGTTGCAGCCACCAAGGTAAGCCGACCCAGAAATTACTCAAGTCGCTGCCTTTATTGATCTTTGCGGCCGGCGGGGCGCGCCCCGAATCAACGCTGTATTCCTTGGCGACAATATTGGCCAACACCGAGTAGCCTTTCAATACGCCCCGGTCGTAATCGCCTTGCCGGAAATACGGCATTATCGCTTCGTCCAGAACAGCGCCGGCTTTGGCGTCAGGCAACGCCCCTTCGAGGCCGTAACCTACTTCGATGCGCGCCAGGCGCTCCTGTACGTCGATCAGAACGAGAACGCCGTTGTTTGCCGTTTTATCGCCTATGCCCCATCGCCGCATGAACTCCAGGGAATATTCTTCGATCGGCTGGCCGTCCAGCGTATTGACTGTTACCACGACGAGCTGGGCCTTCGTCTTTGTTGCCAAAGTAGATCCCAATCTATTGATTTTGTTTCTTGCATCCGCCGATAAGACGCCGGCGTAGTCCTGGACATAGATGCTGTTGCCGGTTGGAGCCGGAGGAATTTGCGGCTGGGCCGCGGCTACGGCACCGGGGGTCGCCAGCAGTATATATGTCCCCAGGACAAGCCGGGCCAGCCACTTTCTCATAAAATCACCAGCTCGTATTTAGAATTTGACTTGAGGCACCTGCTTCGCGCTGTCAGCCGCCCGGAAATACTCCTTTGGGCCGAAGCCGAATGCGCGCGCATACAGGGTGGTCGGGAAGGAACGAATTCTGCTGTTGAAAGCCTGGACAGAGTCGTTGTAATCCTTGCGGGCAACGGCTATCCTATTCTCCGTGCCGCTAAGTTCGTTCATGAGCGACTGGAAGTTGGCGTCCGCTTTAAGGTTGGGGTAGTTCTCGGCGACCACCAGCAGCCTGCTTAGGGCGCCGCTTAGTTCACCATCGGCCTGAGCCTTGGCGACCGGCCCCCGCGCCCCCGCCAGTTTCGCCCTTGCGTCGGCGACAGCCTGGATAGCCTGTTGCTCGTGTGCCGTATAGCCCTTGACGGTGTTCACGAGGTTGGGGATCAAATCGGCGCGGCGTTGTAGCTGGGTGTCGATCTGGCTCCATTTACCGGTGACGTTTTCGTTGGCGCTCACAAGATCGTTGTATCCGCTTACGCCGCTGATAACAATCAGCAAGACAATCGCTAACACCACGAGCGAAGCTTTCATAAACTCTACCGCCTCTCCGTTTGTATCTCGTATTTAGGATAACAAAACACTGTGAATTACCTATGAAGGCATTTTGAATAACTGATGTGGTTTAGGCCCTCGGGTAAACGCCTGGTGGCCCGCAAGGAAGCGGTTCAACTCAGGGGCAATGAATCAGAGAGGGGTGCCTGCGGCACCCCTCTCTGATTGAAACCTATTCCGGCGGCATGGGGGTCGCAGTTTTGCCCCTACCGGGGAATGAGCTGTCGACCGTTCTGCGTGTGTCCGCCAAGGACATGCCCTGCGCGCGAACTTTGTCGTATGTAAGCGTTATATTAACGCATATCTCGCAGTTCTCTCCGTGCTGGTCGATTGCCCACGAATCTGGCGCCAGTTCGCGGAAATAACAGTTCCAATTGCTTCGATGACCGATGGCTCCACACCCGCAATCGCACGGCATATATTCCATTTCCGCGCGATGAAGCAAAGCAATGTTATAAGCTGCACTGGCCTTTACCGGAACCCACGGACTTAAAATCGCCGGCGCATAATTTTTCGACGGCGAGACGTCCCCCGATAATCGATCAAACACATCGCTACGCCATGCGGCAGACCGCACTTGAACCTTGGTGACCCCGTCCAGCCCAAGCATAGCGTATGCAATAGCCTTGACCGCCGCATTACCCTCGGGTGTACCAACGTAGCTGGCAAAATCATCTGACAAGATAACTAATGTGACTCCTGCCTCGCTTGCGGATTTTTTTTGAACGACACTCCGGGGAACAGGATTCGACAACCCAGCCGGCAGGTTATTCCGCATCCCCAGATAATAATTTACGGTATCGATTTTGTCCGAATATGCCGATGCCGACGGGGGGACATACTGGAGGACTTTGCGAAGTGTGCCATCAGCCGGAGCATATAGGTAAAATGCAGTTAATCGACCTGCTGCGGGAGTTGCCGGTCCCCTTTTCACCGGCAAGCCCGGACTTTCCATAGCAGACTTTATTGCCGCAGAGATTTCAGCCTTGTCTTTAAGCCGCTCAAGCCGACCGATTTCCTGACCTGAGCCGTTCAAGAAGAGAATGGTCGGATGCTTATCTATGCCCATAAAAGCGGCTTCAGTCGGGTTTCCGGTTATGCTAGTCTCCGTGAACTTGAGTGACGGAAACTCCGCTTTCAGTGATTCCAGGGACTGACGCGCGGTAGCGCATCCATTGCAGGCAGCAAGGGAATACAGTCTGACTTCCGCCAAACCTGCGTCCACGGCACCGCCGCACCCAGTGACAACAACCAGCACCAACACCATCAGTACCACGACAACCGGTTTCATGACAACCTCCTCATCGGGCATACTGGAGTATCGATGCTCCTTGACCCATTCTCCTCAGGGGGGCATCGGGGCATGGCTTATGAGTGTTTCGCAGGCAGCATGACCGTAAATACACTGCCCCTGCCTAGCTGGCTGTCCGCCTTCACCGTCCCGCGCTGAGAGCTGACGAGCTGGCGGACGATGGCGAGCCCCAATCCGCTGCCGCCGCTCTGCTTGGACCGCGAGGAATCGACCCGGTAGAAATAATCGAAAACGAACGGCAGATTCTCGGGCGGGATGCCGATCCCGGTATCGGCAACGCGGATTTCGGTCTGCGCGCGATATGAAGACGCGGACAGCGTTACCGTGCCGCCCGCTCCCGTGTATTTTATCGCGTTGACCACGAGGTTATAGACTATCTGGCGTAGTCTGGCAGGGTCCGCCCAGGCCAGTGTTGGATTGTCCGGCAACTCCAGGGTCAGGGCGATTTCCTTTGTCTCGGCCAGTGGTTTGATCATGTTGGCGATATCGGTCAAAATGTCGTTTACCGCCACCGTCGAAAACTCGAGCCGCAGCTGCCCTGCCTCCAGCAGGGACAAGTCGCGGAGATCCTCGACGATTTTAGCCAGACGGTCAACCTCTTCGGTCAGGGAGCCTAACTGGCCGGCGTCCGGGGTTACAACTCCGTCCGCTATCCCCTCCAGATTGGCCTTGAGGATCGCCAAGGGCGTGCGGAGCTCGTGGGCGACGCCGGCGAGGAACCTTTGCCGCAGCACGTTGCTCGATTTGAGCCTGGCCGCCATAGCGTTGAACGACTTAGCAAGCTGGCCGATTTCATCTTCCCGGACGACCGGCACCGCGATGTCAAGATTGCCTTCCGCGACCGCGTTCACCGCGTTGTTGAGCTTCATCACCGGCCGCGAGATGCTGCGGGCGAGATAGTAGCTCACAACCGCTCCGGCGGCTGTCATGAAAACTGCTACCCACGTCAGGGCCTTCCTCAGGGAGTCGATGAACTCCGTTTCCGGCACACCCATCATGGCGGCCATGCTGCCGCCCATCATGCCGTGCATGCCCGTGCCGTGGTACATGTTCAGATAATGGCTGAAGTTGGCCGACACCTGATAGTTGATGATCACGGCCAAGATGATGACCATCGCCGCAGTCGACAGGAATGAAAACGCCATTATACGGGCCAGCAGGCTACGCATTGTCGTCACCGACCATCTTATATCCGACTCCGTAGATTGTCTTTATATAATGCGGCTGACCGGGGTCGTCGCCGATTTTTTTGCGCAGGTTCTTGATATGCGAGTCGACGGTCCGTTCGTAGCCCTCGTAGCTATAGCCTTGCGTCCGCTCCACAAGCTGCAGTCTCGTGAAAGCCTGCCCGGGGTGAGCCATGAACAACTCCAGCAATTTGTATTCCGTAGGCGTCAGTTCAGCAGCCACACCGCCAACCGTCGCGGTATGACGCGTCGCGTTGAGTTCAATATTGCCCAGGCGCAGGGCGCCGCCTTCTTCCGCGGCGGCCGGCTTGAGCCTTCGGATTATCGCCCTGATGCGCGCCATCACCTCGCGCGGGCTGAACGGTTTGGTAACGTAATCGTCGGCACCCAGGTCGAGGCCGTTCACCCGCTGCTCCTCGCCGGTGACCGCGGTCAGCATTATGATCGGCACGTTGCTTGTCCGCCGTATCGCTTTGCATACTTCCCAGCCGTCGAGATCCGGCAGCATGACATCGAGCAGCACGACGTCGGGCTGAAATTGGGCCGCCTTTTCCAGCGCCGTCAATCCGTCCGGCGCCGAATCCGCCGTATACCCTTCCTTCAGCAGATATGCTTTTAGTACCTTGACGAGTTTCTCGTCATCGTCTACGACCAGCACCCGCAAAGCTGCCACCTCCCGTCACTCAAGCCACTATTGTATAATGTCACAAATTATGGTCAGGCAATTCCCATTGTACCGAAAGGTTATGAATTTCCCGTGAAGATTCTGTGGAGAAACGATGTGATTTCATCGCGATATAAAACTTGGGTTCCACCATCGTGGAACCCAAGTTTACGGCGACGCTATCACCAGTTTGACTATTTTGCCGCGCACGTCGTGCGTCTGATTAATGCGGATGCCTGCCGCTTCAATATTTTCTATCGTTCGCCGGTTGATGTTCGAGCCGACGAGATACAGCGACACCGGGTTGAGAAAGTCCATCAACTTCCCCAAAACGGGGTTGTCGCTACGGACATGTTCCAGAAGTATGATCTTGCCATCGTTCTTGCATACCCGCCGTACTTCCTTCAAGCCCTGAACCGGATGGGGCACGGAGCAGAACACGCAGGTGGCCACGACGGTGTCGAACGTATCGTCGGCGAAAGCCATGTTTTCGGCATCCATCTCCAGCAACGTCACCGGAACCTTGGCCAGGCGCACCTTCAACCGCGCTTTGGCCAGCATGCCGGGGCTGAAGTCGATGCCCGTAACCTCGCAGCCAGGCGGGTAGAACGACAGGTTGGCGCCCGTCCCCACGCCGACCTCAAGCACTTTGCCGCAGGCGTGGGAAAGAGCCCTCTGCCGCAGTTCCGGCGAAATCATCTTGTCCATCATGTCGTAAAATATCGCGGTGCGGTTATACCGCCGCTTGATTATTTCGGTCGTTCCGGCCATCCGGTTCGTAACCCCGCTTTCTCTTCTTTCAAGTAATAACCCCACCCCCGGGGGCATATCCCCGGTAATGATTCCCTGCGGTGGCCGCCGACGGCGTCACACCTTGAAACGCCGCACCGCGTCCTCCAGTTCCTGTGCCATCCGGGCAAGGCCTTGACTCGAGGCCGCTATCTCCTGCATCGAAGCCGACTGCTCTTCCGTTGTCGCCGAGACGGTCTGGGTCTCACCGGCCGTATTTTTACTTACCTGCTCTATCTCCTGCATGGCAGTCACGATCTGACGGCTGCTTGCGGCGATGTCCTTGATCGCCAGCGAAATGTCGCTTACCTGAGCGGATACCCGGGTGACCTGCGAGGATATCTGTGCGAACGCTTTTCCTGCCATATTTACGACCTCTGTTCCCGTACGGACTTCCCGCGTCCCCGCCTGCATGGCCTCGACCGCCTGCTCGGTCTCGCCCTGCACTTCGCCGATAAGATCTGCTATCTGATGGGCCGCCTCCCGCGCCTCGCCGGCGAGCTTTCGCACTTCCTCGGCGACGACCGAGAAGCCTTTTCCCTGTTCGCCGGCCCTGGCAGCCTCGATGGCCGCGTTGAACGCGAGCAGATTGGTCTGCTCGGCGATACTGGAAATCGTGTCGACAATCTGGCCTATTTCCTTTGACCGTTCACCCAGTCCGGCGACAACGTCGGCCGACTTGGTCACAGCGTCTGCGATACTGCTCATTTGGGCTACCGCGGCTTCCACCGCTTTGCTGCCCCGATTGGCGGTGTCGGCGCTCGAACCTGCCATCTCGACTGCACCGTTGGCGTTTCCGGCCACCTGCTGGATACCGGCGGACATAGTTTCGAATACCGCCGCCGTTTTGCCGACGGTGGTCAGTTGCCGCTCACTTCCCTGAGCTACTTCAATAATGGAGGTAGCTATCTGCGTGGCAGCCTCGGCCGACTGCTGGGCGCCGGCGGTAAGTTGCTCGGATGCGGCGGCCACTTGCCCCGCTGAATGAATGACCTGCTTGATGAGCCGATTGAGATTTTCCGCCATCTTGTTGAAAGCGGCGCTTAACTGGCCGATTTCGTCATTTGCGCTATACCCGATGGTCTGGGAGGTCAGATCGCCCTCCGCCATCTTTTGTGTCCTTTGTACCACAACCGTCAACGGCTTCGTGATTGCTCTCGCTATCACGAGACCGAGGGTCAGTGACGCCAGCATTGCCACGATAGTAACGACAATGGTCGTTTTTATCGAATTGGCGGCCTCGTGTTCGCTGTGCGAGTTAATGGCCGCCGCTTCTTCGGACGCCTTGTGAGCCATTTTTTCCAGTTCAGAATTCACCATTCCCACGTGAGGCGCAGCGTTTTTGGCAAAATAGTCGTACGCGGCAGGCCCGTTGCCGGCAAGCGCCATTTCCACCGCCTTATGGCGCTCGCGATGGTAAACGTCGATCATTTCTTTTAGGACGGTGAACTTTTGCTTCTCCTCCGGGTCCTTAATCGTCTGTTCATAATTTCCCAGCAGGTTGTCCACGTCATCCATCCGGGCTTTGGCATCGGCCAGCAGTTTCTGCTGCTGGTTTTTATCAAGATTCGCCAGTAATACTTCTACAGTAAGGCCTTGTACGGCCCGCGACTGCGCACTGGCTGCGTTAAGCGATTTTACCGGCAGTAGGTGCTCCTGATAGATGGCGGTCTGTGTTCTTTTGAACTGGTTTACATAGTAATAGCCGATGTAACCGACCAGGCCGGTAAAAACCATCATTACAACGATCAACGATCCTATTTTGTAGACTGTTTTCAAATTGCGGAACCATTGCATCAGTGAGACCCCCTCATGAGAATATACAAACAGATGGCGAAATTCGTCGTTTCATACCACTTCTCCTTTTAAAAGTTCGTAAAATTCATAATTGAAACACAACTATAGCCGTGGGCCAAATAAAGGCATGCGGTTAGCATTCCTTTATTGCTGGGGGAAATTTGTTCTTGTAAGAGCTAATTATACGTGATCGTTGCACTCAGGCGAGGTATTATGGTAGAACGCCACTACGTCCGAAGCCGCCATGCCGGAGAGGGAATCCGAGCCTGCGAGATACGATATCCCCACAGGCAGCGAAAGAAGCATGGCCAAGATAATCGCCACTGTAATCTTTTTACTCATGGGTTTTCCTCCTCTTTTTTGTCTTCCTGAGAATATCCTACAATATTGCTATGGATATCCGATGAAGGAATTATGGAAAAGTTATGATATTATGGAAAAGCG
>MTLD01002219.1_pt2 | contig 16534 bp, 16 predicted proteins | sample 1982471 | NCBI WGS metagenome assembly MTLD01 (sample SAMN05712604, study PRJNA340218) | biofilm metagenome | isolation source: sample SPM anode biofilm adapted to -50 mV | place: USA | collected 2012-02-03
CCGGCCGCGCCGCCCGGGGAAGCCTGGCCGATGCCGGTTCCCGCGGGCACCGCTTCCCCCGCCGGCCAAGCGACCGCGCCAAGCCCATCCCCCCTGGAAACCGCGCGCTCGGCGCGGCCCCTCCCCAGCGTCTGGGAAGCGAGGAAGGCCAGAACGAGAAATCCCGAGGCGCCCCTCATCCCGGCGGGCCAGACGACGCAGATGGTCGTGGGCGCGAGCCCGGAATCGGACGCCGCGATCCTCACGCTGGCCGAAAACCTCTACCTCGCCTACGACGTGCGGCGCGTGTACTACTCGGCCTTCGTGCCGACAGGGCCGGACCCGCGGCTTCCCGCCGTCGGAAAGCCGCCCCTGGCCCGCGAACACCGGCTCTACCAGGCCGACTGGCTCTTCCGTTTTTACGGTTTCAAAGCCTCCGAGATCCTCGATTCGACGCGGCCCTTCCTCGACGCGCGCCTCGATCCGAAGAGCGATTGGGCCCTGCGCCATCTGGAATTCTTCCCCATCGAGCTCGAGACCGCCGAGTACGGCGAACTTCTCCGCGTGCCGGGCATCGGCCCTCGCTCCGCGACGAAGATCGTGAAGGCGAGGCGCCAATCACCCCTCCGCGCCGCGGCATTGCCCCGGATGGGCATCGTGATGCGGCGCGCGAAGTGGTTCATCACGGTGGGCGGCAGGCTGCCCGATACGGGCGTGCCCGAGCGCGGCCCCTGGATGCTGGATAATCCCGATGCGCTGCGGGGCGAACTCCTGGACCCCGCCTTCAGGGCTGAGCCTTCCACGCAGGCCGAACTGCCGTGGGATGACGCCCGATGACGGCCTCAACGGAAGCCAGCGCCCCGTCGGGCGGAGATCCGGCTTCGCTTGCCTACGACGGCAGCTTCCCCGGCTTCCTCTGCGCGCTCGCCGAGGCGCTCAACCTCGCCCGGACTGGCGCGTCCGTTCCGACGATCCGCGCCCGCGGACGAGAAGCCGAACTTTTCAATGAGTCGGTGGAGGCGCGGCGCGATGACGCCCGCGCCGCGGGCTTATGGCGGCGCCTTTCGAGAAAGCTCGGCGAGGAGCGCACGCGCACCTGCCTCGAAGCGTTCTGCTCGGATTTCGAAGGCAGGGAGACGGCTTTGGCCGCCGTCATCGCGCGGGCCGCGGCCGCGGGGCCCGCCGTCTTCGACGACCTGAACGACCCCGCGACGCTGCTCGTGGCGAAGGCCGCGCGGCGGGCGGGCGCCCAAGCCCAGCTCGTGTCGGGCCTGGTCCGTTTCGCCGAGCTGGCCGACGGCAGCTGGTACGCGCCGATCGAACCCGACTGCGACGTGCTCCCCCTCGTCGCCGAGCATTTCGCCGCGCGCTACGCCGACATGGCCTTCGCCATCCACGACAGGCGGCGCGGCACCGCCCTGGTCCACGAGCCGGGGGCCGCCTGCGCGCTCGTCGAGGGTTTCGAGTTCGCGGGGGGAGGAGGCGGCCCCGCCTTCTCCCCCCGCGAACTCGAGCTGCGCGAAGGCTGGCGCGGCTACTTCGCCTCGGTATCGATCGCGCAACGCGAGAACAGGAAACTGCAGGCTTCCCATATGCCGAAAAAATACTGGCGCTTCCTTCCGGAGATGGCGAATCCGCCGGCGCCGCCGGCGGATTCCGCCGCGCCCATGGCGGACAGCGGCTCCGGGGCGTGATAAAATGGCGTCATAAGATAATTCCGGGCGAACGGCGCCTTTCGGTTCCCCGGGACTAAGGAGCCCGCCATGGAATATGAAATCAGGGCGCTCGGACCGGAAGACGGCGACGCCATGTACGAACTCGTCAACCGCGTCAAGGATGAGCGGAAATACCTTTTCTACACGCTGCGTTTTCCCGCCGGCGGAACGGGGAAATATATTGAATCGCACAACGTTAGCGGGAACCCCGTGTACGGCGCCTTCTCGCCGGACGGCGCCCTCGTCGGCTGGATCGACTTCGGCGTCGGCGGCTTCGAGGAAGTGCGGCACGTGGGGACGATCGGGATGGGGGTGGCCGCGGAGCATCGCGGGCGCGGGCTCGGCGAGCGGCTCATGCGGTTCTGCATCGAAAGCGCGCGGCGCCAGGGGCTTGAAAAGCTCGAGCTTGAGGTCTTCGCGTCGAACGCCGCCGCCCGCGGGCTCTACCGCAAGATGGGCTTCGTCGAGGAGGGCCGCCTCAGGCGCAAGCGGAAATTCGAGGGCGCCTACGACGACCTCGTCTGCATGGCCCTCTTCCTGGACGGGGACGCGCCGAAATGAACGCGGCGGCCGCCGGACCCTCCATCGCGCCCGAGGAGATCGTCTCCGCCTTCGACATACCGGGCTCCTGCGTCTCGATCGTCCCCTTCGGAAAGGGCCACATCAACGACACGTACCTTTCGAGCTGGCGAAGCGCCGCCCTGGGAGGGGCCGACGCGCGCGGGGGCGAAAGGCGCTACATCCACCAGCGGATCAACGACAAGGTGTTCCGCCGCCCCGACCAGGTCATGGAGAACATCGCGCGGGTGACCGCCCACCTCGCCCGGGCGCTGCGCCGCGAGGGCGCGGACGACATCGAGCGCAGAACCCTCGCCGTCGTCCCGGCGCGTTCGGGCGAAAGCTGGCACCGCGACCGCCGGGGAGGCTGGTGGCGCACCTACCTGTTCATCGGCGGGACGCGCGCCGAAGACCGCGTCGAATCGACCGGGCAGGCGCGCCTCCTCGGCGCCGCGATCGGCAAGTTCCAGCTCATGCTGGCCGACCTGCCGCCCCCGCCCCTGCATGAGACCATCCCCTCGTTTCACGATATGCGATTCAGGTATCGCCAGCTGGACGAGGCCCTCGCCGCGGACCGGATGGGTCGGGCGCGATCCGTCGGCCCGGAGCTGGAATTCTTCGCCGCGAACCGCGAGCGGGGCTCGGCCCTGGCGGAAGGCCTCGAACGCGGCTCCCTGCCGGCGCGCATCTGCCACAACGACGCCAAGCTGAACAATATCCTCCTGGACGAGGCCTCGGGCGAAGCGTTGTGCGTCGTCGACCTCGACACGGTGATGCCCGGCACGGCCCTCTTCGATTTCGGCGACCTCGTCCGCACCGTCGCGTCGACGGCGGAGGAGGACGAGACCAATCTCGCTCGCATAACGTTCGACATCGATCTCTACGGCGCCCTGCTCGCGGGCTATCTCTCGGAAGCGGCCGGATTCCTCGTCCCCGCCGAAACGGCGCTCCTCGCCGAGGCAGGCAGGAACCTCGCGCAGATCATGGGCCTGCGCTTCCTCGCCGATTACCTCGCGGGCGACGTGTACTACAAGATCGATCGCGCGGCGCACAACCTCGACCGCTGCCGCGGCCAGATCGCGCTCGTCCGCTCGATGGACGCGTCGCGGGAGGATATAGATCGCATAACGCTTTCGGCAGTCGCCGGAGCGGCGCTCGCCGAATCTGCGCCCATCGGGGGAGCTCCCGGCGCGAGCCGCGGCCGCTAGACCCGCCCGCCGACGCCGGCCTCTAGATTCCCCCGCCGAAGCGGCGCAGCGCGTCGGGGCCCGACAGCGCGTCGAAGCCCGCTCCGCGGCGCCGCGCCGCGTCCAGCAGCAGCGCGCAGTTCAGCTCGAAGCGCGGCACGTGGAAGGCGCCCTTGTAGTGGTTGCCCTTCACGTCGCTGGCGACCGTGCCGTCGCGGCGCAGGTAGCCGAACCACTCGCCGCAGGCGGGATCGGGGAAGCGCCGCCACGCGTAGTCGTGGAGCGTTTCGAACCAGCGTTCCCAATAAGGGTCTTTCGTGAGCGCCCAGGCGAGGAGGCAGCCGTAGACGGCCTCGGTGTGCGGCCACCAGTACTTCATGTCCCACTCGATCTGGGCCGGAGTCCGGCCCTCCGCGTCGACGAAGGAGAAGAGCCCCCCGCATTCGACGTCCCAGCCCCGCTCGAGCGACCAACGCAGGATGGGCAGGGCGCGTTCGACGAGGGCTCGGTCTCCGCGCCTCCGCCCCTCCTCCATGATGAACCAGGCGGTCTCGATCGCGTGGCCGGGGTTCACGCAGCGACCCTCGCAGCCCTCGGCGCGCGAGCCGTCCATGTTGACCGTCTCGAGCAGTACCTTGTCCTCGGCCTTGACGAAATACCGGAAGAGCTCCTCGATCTGCGCGTCGATGCGCGCCGCGTACGCGGTCTCGTTCGCGGGATCGCAGTCGCGCAGGACCTGGTAGGCGTTGATGAGGATCATCGTCTCGGAATGGCCGCGCATCCGCCTGGTTCCCGGTTCGATCTTGGGCGGCAAGGCGCCCCTGTTGGCCTCGAAGACGCCGAGCGTCTTGAGCGCCGCGTCGACCCATTCGCGCTGGCCCGTGGCTTTTCCGTACTGGGCGAGGCCCATGACCGCGAAGATCTCGGCGAAAAGATAGCGGCGCAGCACGAGCGGCTCGCCCTCGCGGGTGAGCTCGAAATAGGCGCGGCCCCCCGGCCCGGAGAGCACCTTGTCGCGCGTGAAGCGGGCGCAGGAATCCGCCGCCGCCAGCCATTCGGGCCTCGGTCCGGCGGCCTCGATCAGCCGCGAGAGCACCCAGGTGAACCTGCCCTGTATCCAGCCGCCCTTGTCGGTGGACAGGGGCTCGCCCTTCCTGTCGAGGAAGTCCATGAGCCCGCCATGGGCCGCATCGATGCCATGCTCGATCCAGAAAGGTATCGTGTCGCCCACGAGTTCCCTGAGATAGAAATCCCTAAGCTCGGAAATCCTGTTTTCAGTCATGGCGATTCCTTATTTCGCGAGGATGCGCTCAGTTGAATTCGGCGAAGAGCCTTTCCTTGCCGCTCCGCACGTGGTCGCGCACGAGCCGAACCACGGTTTCGGGCTCGCGGCCGACGATGCGGTCCAAAAGCTCGCGGTGGCTCTGGTTGACGCGATCCGCCACGGGCGGGAAGACATCGGTAGAAAGCCTGTTCATGTTGTAGAACGTGCCGAGCTTGATCACCCGGTAGAAGGTGTCGACCATGCTCTTGCAGCGCGAAAGCGAGACGAGCTCGCCGTGGAATTCGATCTCGGCCTCCCAGTGCTCCATCGCGTCCGGATCGGTCTCGTCGATCTGGGCGGCCAGGGGCATCAGGCGGGCGTAATTCTCATCCAGGGGCTTGCCGGCGTAGAGGAATGCCGCCTGGCACTCGATCGCCTCGCGCATGATGAGCTGCTCGTAGATATCCTGCTTGCGGATCGGCTTGACGATCGTGCCCTTGCGCGGAATGGTCTCGACGTAGCCCTCCATCTCCAGGTAGAGGAATGCCTCCAGGACCGGAGCGACGCTCACGTTCAGGTCCTTGGCCACCGAGCGGCGGTTGAGCACCTGCCCGGGGACGAGTTCCTTGTCGACGAACTTCTTGAGAAGGGCGTCGTAGACCTCGTCCGTCAGAGACTTTCTGATTGAAGCCGGGGCGCTTGGGCCCGATGCCGAGCGGTACTTCATAGCCTTCAGATCGCGTCGAGCACGGCCGCGCCCGTGATCCCGTTCTCGTCGCGGATGCGCCCCAGGGCGGCCTTGACCTCGGCGAGGGAGGCGTCGTCGAGATTCGCGATCGGCTTTCTGCACCAGCCCGAGTCCACGCCGACCCAGCCCAGCGATCGCTTCATCACGGAGAAGTAGTTGTGGTCGAGGCAGTAGAAGATCACCGCGTTCGCCTGGCGCTGGAGCTCCGCGGCCGCGGGCAGGTCGCCGGCGCGCACGGCGGCGTAGAGCTTGATGAACAGCTCGGGGATCATGTTGTAGAAGGAGCCGATGATGCCGTCCGCCCCGAAGGAGAGGCCCGACATGGCCATCTCGTCGGCGCCGGAGAAGATCACGTAGTCTTTTCCCAGCTCCTCCTTCAGCCGCATGATCTCGTAGTGCGTGGAGGCCGTGTACTTGATGCCGCCGACGCCCTCGATGCCCGAGAGCCGCTTGATGAGGTCGTAGCCGACCAGGCCCGCGAGGGGCACGTTGTAGATGACCATCGGGATGGAGACCGAGTCGCAGATGTCCTTGTAGTAGCCGTACACGTCGTCGTTGGAATATTTCCAGTAGATGGGCGGCACCGAGGAGATCGCGTCGGCGCCGGCCTTCTCGGCCTGCCTGGCCAGCTGGACCGAGAGCTTGGTGCTGATCGCGCCCACGTGGACGATCACGGGAACCTTGCCCGCAACCTCGTCCGTCACGACCTCGACCACGCGTTCGCGCTCGGCCGGCGTCATCATGAAGGATTCGCCCGTGCTGCCGGTGAGATAGAAGCCGTCGACGCCCTTGCCGAGGAGCCAGCGGACCAAGGCCCGCTGCCTGCCCTCGTCGAATTCTCCAGCCTGGTCGAAACAGGTCACGAGCGCCGGAAGCACGCCTTTAATGTCGCTCAACGCATATTTGCTCATCGTTCTGCTCCTTGCATCGCGCCTGACTTTTCCTGCATCAGATGGCAGGAGACGAGATGTCGTTTTCCGCGGATATTCCAATCCTGAAGCCGCGGCGCCTCTTTCTTGCATTTGTCCATGGCGTACCGGCAGCGCGGGTGGAAAGGGCAGCCCGCGGGCGGGTTCACCGGGTTCGGCACGTCGCCCTCCAGGATGATCCTGTTCGAGCGATGGTCGAGGTCGGCCACCGGGATGGCCGAGAGAAGGGCCTGGGTGTAGGGATGGGAAGCGTCGGCGTACAGGTCCGCCGCGTCGGCCAGCTCCACGATCCTGCCCAGGTACATCACCGCGATCCGGTCGGCGATGTACTCCACGACGCTCAGGTCGTGGGTGACGAAAATATACGTGAGGCCGCGCTCTTTCTTCAATGACATGAGAAGGTTGAGCACCTGGGCGCGGATCGACACGTCGAGGGCGCTGACCGCCTCGTCGCAGACCACGAGTTCGGGGCTCACGCAGAGCGCCCGGGCTATGCCGATGCGCTGCCGCTGGCCGCCCGAGAATTCGTGCGGATAGCGGTCCATATATTCGGGTCTCATGTTCACCGCTTCCAGGAGATCGCCCACCACCTTGCGCTGCCCGGCCTTGGTCCTTACGCCGAACTTCCGCAGCGGGTCGGCTAGGGAGCCGATGATCGTGAACGCGGGGTTCAGCGACGAATAGGGATCCTGGAAGACAATCTGCATGCGGCGGCGCGCCGCGGTCATCTCCGCGGGCGAAAGCTTCCGCAGGTCCTTCCGCGTCCCGTCGAAGTCGTAGAGGATCTGCCCCTCCGTCGCGCCGACGAGCTGGAGGATGGTCTTGCCCAGGGTCGTCTTGCCGCAGCCCGACTCGCCCACGAGGCCGAGGGTCTCGCCTCGGTAGACATCCAGGTCGACGCCGTCGACCGCCTTGACCTGGCCCACCACCTTTCGGAGCAGGCCCTTCCGTACCGGGAAATAGGTCTTGACGCCCTTGAGCGAGAGGAGGACTTCCTTATTTTCCATGGTTCGCCTCCCCGGCCTCGAGCCAGCAGCGCACCCGGTGCGTGGCCGTCAAATACCGTTCCTCGGGCATGGACTCCTCGCAGCGGGGCGAGCAGAAATCGCATCTCGGCGCAAACTGGCATCCGCGGGGGCGCTGGTAAGGATCGGGCGTCGAGCCGCGGATGGGGTTGAGCGCCTGGTTCCTGCCCTTGCCGAGGATGGGGATGGAGCGCAGAAGGGCTGTAGTGTAGGGATGGGTAGGCGTCCTGAGCACGTCCTCCACGGTGCCGCCCTCCACGATATTTCCCATGTACATCACGATCACCTCGTCGGCCAGCTCCGTCACCACGCCCATATCGTGGGTTATCAGCATGACGGCCGTGCCGTAGGCTTCCTTGAGGTGGTTCATCAAGCCGAAGACCTGCGCCTGCGTGGTCACGTCCAAGGCCGTCGTCGGCTCGTCGGCGATGAGCATCTTGGGCCTGCAGGCCATGGCCATGGCGATCATGGCGCGCTGGCGCATGCCGCCCGAGAATTGGTGCGGATACTCGTCGATGCGCTGCTCGGGCAGGGGAATGCCCATGTCCGTGAGCAGGGCCAGCGCCTTCGCGCGGCGTTCGGGCGCGCTCATCGCCGTGTGGTATTGGAGGTTCTCCTGTATCTGGAAGCCCACCGAGTACACGGGGTTGAGGGCCGTCATCGGATCCTGGAAGATCATGGCGATGTCGGCGCCGCGCAGGCCGCGCATCTCCCTGCCGTTCCGCTCGAGCCGGTCGATGCGGACATCGCCCGCGCCTCCGCGGTAGGTGATCTCGCCCGATTCGATGCGCGCCAGCTTGGGCAGGAGCTGCGTGATCGAAGCGGCGGTTACGCTCTTGCCGCAGCCCGATTCGCCCACCACGCAGAGGGTCCTGCCCCTGCGCACCGAGAAGGACACGTCGTTCACCGCCTTGTTGCAGCGGTTGTTGGTATAGAAGTAGGTCTTCAGGTTTTTTACCGTCACCAGGGTATCGTCGTTCATTCCCGCCTCCTCAGCCCTGCTGCGAGGGATCGGTCGAGTCGCGCAGACCGTCCCCTATGAAATTCACGCTCAGCACGAACAGGGAGATGACGATGCCGACCGGAAGCCAGATCCACCAGTAGCTCTGGAGGACGGTGAAATCGTTCGCCGCGTTGAGGATGTTGCCCCAGGTGGCGATCTGAAGGGGAACGCCGAGGCCGAGGAAGCTCAGGGCCGCCTCCTGGAGGATGAACATGGCGGTGCTCAGGGTGATGTTGACCACGATCGGCCCCAGGGCGTTGGGCAGCATGTGCTTGTAGCTGATCACGAAATCGTTCAGTCCGAAGGCCTTGAGCGCGGTGACGTACTCCTCCTCCCTGAGGGAGAGCATCCTGGAGCGCGTCATGCGGTAGATCGACCCCCAGCCCGTGGTGATGAAGATGAGTATCAAGTTGCCCATGCTCTGTCCCACGATGGAAACGAGGAGGAGGACGAGGACGATCTGCGGGAAGGACATGAAGATCTCCGACAGTCTGAGGAAGACAGCGTCGACGATCCCGCCCTTGTAGCCGCCGTAGCAGCCGAAGAGGATGCCGATCGCGGCCGCGCCCAGCGCGCTTCCGAAGCCGATCAGGATGGAGATCCTGCCGCCGTAGAGGACGCGGCTGAAGATGTCGCGGCCGAGCTTGTCGGTGCCGAAGAAGTGGGCGGCCGAGGGCGGCTTGAGGACTTCGCGCAGGTTCAGCTGGAGCGGGCCGTACTTCGTGATGAGCGGCGCGAAGATCGAGCAGAGCACGATGAGGGCGAAGACGGCGAAGCCGAACCGCGAGAGCGGGTTCGCGAGCATCTTGCGCAGGAATCGGCCGCCCGATCTGCTCGAGAGCTTGCCGGCCTCTTCCGCCTCGCGGATGCGGTCCATCTTCCGGTTCAGGCGCGCGGTAGTGCGTGACATCGGCGCCTCCTTCAACTCAGCTTGACCCGCGGGTCGAGCAGCGCGGTGAGGATATCCACCAGGAGGCTCGCCGCGAGAACGGCGCCCACGAAGAAGAGCGAGATCATCATGACGAGGGGGTAGTTCTGGCCCCGCACCGCCGCGATGAATTCCGTTCCCACGCCGGGCCACTGGAAAATCTGTTCGATGACGACCGAGCCGCCGATCAGCATGGGCAGGCGGAAACCGATGAGGACGATGATGGGCGTCAGCGCCACGCGGAAGCCGTGGAGCAAGTAGACGCGCCATTCGGGAAGGCCCTTGCTCCGCGCCGTCTTGATGTATTCCTTGTCGATCGAGTCGAGCATGCTGGCCCGGGCGTAGCGCATGACGCCCGCCGTCATCGAGATGCCCAGGACGATCGCCGGCAGGATGAGGTAGGAGAGCCGATCGCCGAAGCCGGCCTGGTCGGGTCTGAGGCGTCCGCCGACCGGAAGCCATTGCAGCTTGATGGAGAAGACGAGGATGGCCACCAGGCCGAAGAAGAATTCGGGGATGGACACGCCGACCATACCGGCCACCGTCAGGAAGGTGTCGGTGGAGCCGCCGCGCTTGAGCGCGCCCAAAAGGCCGAGCGCGCAGCCGAGTATCGACGAGAACACGAGGGCCGCCACCGAGAGTTCGAGGGTCGCCGGCAGGCGCGAGAAGACGATCTCGCGGATGGCGACGCCGCTCGTGAGGCTGTAGCCGAAATCGCCTCGCAGCACGCTCCCGAGCCAGTGGAGGTAGCGCATCAGGAAGGGGTCGTTCAAGCCGAGCGACTCGCGCATGGCCGCAAGCTGGGCTTGGTCCATGTTCGCCATGGCGTCGGGGCTCACCATGAAGGAGACCGCGTCGCCGGGCGTGAGCTCAAGGCCGAGGAAAATCAGGAACGTCATGACCAGCAGCATCGGAATGAAGCTGAGCACGCGTCGGACAATGTATTCGAACATCGGTGGGGCAATCCTCAATGATCGTGGCTGCAGGCGGCCGACAGCCCGGCTGGGCGCCGCCGCCTGGAAACATCGGAAGAAATCCCGAACATCCGCGGGCGGCTTTTAGGTCCCGCCCGCGGGAAACCCTAGCAGGCGCGCGTCAGGGCTTCGGGAACTTGTTGACGAAGAACAGGCGCGTATAGCGGATGTTGACCGGGGTCACCTTGAGGTGGGACATCTTCTCGAGAGCGAGGACGTCCTCGATGCTCTTGGTGTAGGCGTAGTCCAGCTGCCTGGCCGCGGCGTTCTTGACCAGGTTGGGATCGGACTCGCCGGAGGGGTACATCTGGATCTCGTCGATCTTCGCGACGCCCTCGTGGTACTCCTTGAAGGGGACGAAGGTCGCGTAGTTGCCCATGGAGACGGTCTTGGCCATGAAGGGGCCGGAACCGATGGGCTTCTGCCAGAACTCGGCCTGCTGGAACTTGGCCGGATCCACGTTGGCGAAGTACTTCCTGGGCAGGGGCGGGAATTGGGAGAAGCAGAGCAGCGCGTTCGGGAAGGCGGTGGCGAAGCTGAAGGTGACGGTGTTGCCCGAAACCTTGATGCCGCTGATGCCGGAAGCCTTGCCGTCCTTGAAAGCCTGGTAGCCTTCGAGGGACTTGAGCATGGAGCCGAACACGGCGTGGATGGCGGGCACCTTGGCCGCGAACTCGTAGGTCCACTTCACGTCGTCGGCCGTGATGGCGGCGCCGTCGTGCCACTTGATGCCGGGCTTGAGGGTGAAGGCGATATCCTTGTCGTCCGAGGAGACCTTGTAGGTGGCGAGCTGGGGCCTGAAGTCCGAGAGGTCGGCGTCGGCCACGATGAGGTGGTCGAAGAGGACCTTGGTGCCCATGAACAGGCCGGGATTCAGGAAGGGGGTCTCGAAGAAGGACACAGGGCCGCCGTTGGTCCTGAGCACTTTCTTGCCGGAGGCGTCGGCGGGAATGTCCCAGTTGACGATCTTCCAGTCGTAGTTGTACTGCTCGTTGCCGAAGCCGGCGCCGGCCCTGTTGAGCTTGGTGCTGGAGACGACGAAGACCTGCTGATAGTAGAGGGGGATCGACGGCATGGTGTCGCTCTCGTACTGCTGGAGCTTGAAATAGGCCTTTTTCTGCGCGACGGGGTCGACTACCTTGGTGGCTTTGATCAGGCTCTCGAGGGTGGCGTCCCTGGGCGTGTGCGAGTTGCTGGCGCCGCCGGGGATGAAGCGGTCGTAGTACTCGTCGAGGGCGAGGGCCGCCACGGCGGCGTAGGCCATGTCCCACTTGACGGCCGAGGGGCCGTTGACGGGATCGGCGGGCGGAACCCAGAGCTGCGAGCCGAGGTCGCCCTCGAGCTTGCGGAAGGTCATCTTCATGCCGACATCGGCCAGGTAGGCCTGGACGGCGGTCATGAAGTCGACCGTCATCTGGTCGCCATAATAGTAGACAACGTCGAGGACGTAGTTGGAATCCCACTTGGCGTCCTTGAGGAGCTGGCGGGCCTTTTCGGGGTTGTAGGCGTACTCGGCCAGGCCGGGCACCTTCCACTCGCCGTTCGGGGTAAGGCTGTTGGCGACGATCGCCTTGCCGCTCATGAGCGTATTCACCACGGTCTTCATGTCGATCGCGTACTTGATGGCCTGTCGGACGCGGGCGTCGGCCAGGGGGCTCGCCTTGCCCGACGGGGCGGCGACGGCCACGGACGCGGCGAGCGCGAGCAGAACGACGATGGAGAGAAGTTTTTTCATCAATGATCCTCCTATGATATATCTGATGATATATCACTGAGGCTATGGCAGGTTTCCGATTCTGTCAAGGAAAAATCGGATTTATCGCGGTCCTCCCGAACGCGGGCCTGGCTTGACGCCGGAGCCGGCTTTATACTGGCTTCAAACCATACGCTCTCATAAGGAGAAAAAAATGAAACGCACACTTCGATCGGCTTTCGTCCTGCTCTTCGCGCTCGCGCTGGCCGCCGGCGCCTGGGCCGCCCCGGCCTTCGGCCCCTACGCCTTCAAGGCGATCGCCCTGACCGTGCCCTCGCGGGGCGCCTCGGTGCCCGCCGTCCTCACGCTGCCCGACAAGGCCGGGGCCCTCCCGCTCGTCGTCATGGCGCACGGACACGGCGGCAGCAAGGAGGAGAACGGCGGCTTCACGGCCATCGCGGAGGCTCTCGCCGCCAGGGGCGTGGCCAGCGTCAGGATGGATTTCCCCGGCTGCGGCGCCTCGACCGAGGCCTTCACCGCCAACACGGTGACGAACATGCTCGCCGATATGGAAGCGGCCCGCGCCGCCGCGGCGGCCCGCGCGCCGATCGATGCGGCCAACACCGGCGTGTTCGGCTACAGCATGGGCGGCCGGCTGGCCATACTCTCCGCGGCCAAGGGATATCGCTCCATGGGCTTGCTCGCCCCGGTGGGCACCGACGGTCCCGAAGCGATGTTCGCCTTCATGGGCGGCAAGGACGCCTACGCTGGGTACGCCGCCAAGGCCAAGGCCGACGGCCACGTGATCTTCACGACTCCTTACGGCCAGGTTCAGGACTTGAGCGCGAAGTGGTTCCTCGATAATGAAGCCGCCAAAGGCCTCGCCGCCATAGCGTCCTTCACGGGCCCCGTGCTGATCGTCACCGGCGGCGCCGACACCATCATTCCGGCGCCCGTCGTGGCGGCGACGGCTGGAGCGGCGGTCGCCAGTTCGGGCATCGAGATCGTCACCGTCGCGGGCGCCGACCACGGCTACGGCTTTTACGGCGGCGATCCCGCCCTAAAAGCCCAGACCGTCGAGGCGATCGCCAGTTTCTTCGCGTTGACGCTCCGCTGATTCCAACGCCGGCGCGCGGATGCGGAAGGGCTCGGCCACGCGGCCGAGCCCTTCTTTGCATGAACCTTTCCGAAGCGCTTCCGCTCTGCGGGAAGCGCGGCCGAGGCGCGTGAGCCGGCCGCGCCCCGCGCCTACAGCGCCTCGGGGTCGGGAATGGGCTCGCCGGACTTGAGGAGCTTCTGGAGGGCGGCGAACTGCGAGGCGTCCCCGACGAGGATGGCGCCCGCGAGCTTGCCGCCGGACAGGAAGAGCCGCTTGAAGCTGTTCTCGCCGCGTTTGGTGACAACGGCGATGCCCGGGCCCCCGCCGATCGCGCCGAGGGAGGCGAGTTCGATGCCGCTCACCTTGAGCTTGGCGGAGACTTGACTGCCTTGATAAAGCATCGGTTCGCCCGCGGCGTTGCGCCCGGCGAGGCTCCCCTGCTCCTTGGAGGCCTGCCAGAGCCCGTACACCACCCCGTTGAACTGGGCCGCGTCGCCGGCGGCGTAGATGCCGGGCAGGTTGGTTCCCATATGTCCGTCAACCAGGATGCCGCGGTCGCAGGCGATGCCCGCGGAGGCCGCCAGCCTCGTGTCGCTCCGCACCCCGGCGGAGAAGATGACGAGATCGGCCGCGATCGAGGAGCCATCGTCGAAAAGCACCTCGGCGCCCCCGCCCGATTGGCGGATGGCGGCCGTCCTCTTCGGCAGGAAGAAGGCGAGCCCCTGGCGCTCGAGCATCGTCCTGAGCAAGGCCGCGCCGTCGGCGTCGATCTGGCGCGGCAGGAGGCGGTCGAAAACCTCGACGACGGAGACGGAAAGGCCGCGCTTCGCGAGGCTCGCCGCGGTCTCGATGCCGAGAAGACCGCCGCCGATCACGACCGCCCGCTTCCCGGGCGCGCAGCGGGCGAGGATGCGGTCCGCGTCGGCGATGGTCCTGAGCGTGAAGACGCAGTCCAGGCGGCTGCCCTCGACCGGGGGAAGGAAGGAGGCGGCCCCGGACGCGAGAATGAGCCTGTCGAAGGAATCGGTCCCGCGCTTCGTCGCCACCGTCCGCGCGGCCGGATCGATGGATTCCACGGCGGTGCCGCGGAAAAGCCGGATGTCCAGTTTCTTGTAGTATTCGGGGCCGCGAATGACGATCTTCTCGGGCGTCGCGAGCCCGCCGAGGTACTCGATCACCCTCGGCCTCGAGTAGTGGTAATAGTCTTCCTCAGTATAGATATGAATCAGGCCCGCGGCGTCGCGCTCGCGGATCGCCTCGGCGGCGGCTATTCCGGCTGCGCCGTTTCCAACGATTATGTATTTCATGTATTCCTCGCGCTCCCAAGATAGCCATTCGCGCGCGCTTCCGACAACCGCTGACGCCGGCCTGATTCCGCGGCCGCCGATTTCCGCACTATACTTGAATGCGCCGGAGGCGCATGCTTAGCGAAGCCTTGCCGGGAGGGGGTTGTTCAGCGTGAAAATCGAATGGAAAAAGGAAGACAAGGCGCTCTATCTGCCGGGAAGGGCGCCGGAAGCGGTCACGGTGCCGGCTTTCAATTTCTTCGTCATCGAGGGCGAGGGGAATCCCAACGAGCCCGATTTTTCAGAGCGCGTCGGCATCCTCTATTCGCTCGCCTATGGCGTGAAGATGTCTCCCAAGGCGGGAATTGCCCCGGCTTCCTACGCGGAATACACCGTGTACCCGCTGGAGGGCGTCTGGGACATCACGGACGAAGCGAAGCGCGCCTGGACCGGCAAGCTCGACAAGGGCTCGCTGAAATACGCGCTGATGATCCGCCAGCCCGACTTCGTCGACGCGGCTTTCGCCGGCCTGATCCTGGAGCGCGCCGCGGCGAAGAAGCCGAGCGCGCTCTACAGCGAGGTCCGTTTCGAGCGGATCGAGGAAGGCGACTGCGTGCAGATGCTGCACCTCGGCAGCTACGACGACGAACCGGCCAGCTTCGCGGCGATGGAGGCCTTCGCCGCGGCGCGCGGGCTCAGGCGCAGGTCGCTCCGCCACCGCGAGATCTACCTCTCGGATCCCGGCAGGGCAGCCCCCGAAAAGCTCAAGACCACGCTGCGATTCCAGGTGGATCGAGGATAGCCGCGGGAGCACGGCGCCGCCCGGCCTCCCGACGGGCCGACGCGGCCCCGGGCGCCGGCTACTCGCCGCGGCGCAGGGTTTCGGGAATCGTCGCCAGGAGCGGAACGCGCACCAGGAAGTCTATCCCGGCGGCAAGCAGGAAAACCCATTTGGCGCCCAAGTGATCCCAGACCAGGCCGGCGGCGATCGTCAGAACCGCGCTCAGCGCCATCTTGAAGAAGCGCAGGATCGCCATCCAGTCGCCCATGTCCTCGGCGGGCACCTGCTCGAAGGCCATGGCCGCCGAGATGACCGTCGTCACGGGGAAGACGCCCAGGAGCACGCCCGAGGCGATGAGCGCGATCGGCCCGTCCGCCGCGACGAGGAGGAGGTTGCTCGCCACGAAAACCGGCGCGAGGGCGAAGAGCACTTTTTTCCTGCCGAAGCGGTCCGCGAGCTTGCCCAGCGGCACGCCCAGCACGAGGCTGACGAGGGCGGAGGCGGTCACCATCGCCCCGAGCACCCAGGGGCTGGCCGCCTTCTGCTGGTCGGCGAAGAGCTGCGTGAAGGGCAGGACCATGCCCGTGGGCAGGTTCGTCAGGCAGGCCACCGCGATAAAGCGGCCGAGGCCTTTCCGCTCCTTCAGGATATGGAAGGGGCTCGCCGATTTCGCCGGCGAGGCCATGCGGCCGTCGGTCAGCGCGGCGCGCACGAAGAGGAGGCAGCCCACCTCGCCCGCCGCCGCGATGAAGAAGAGGGGGCGGATGGAGGCGACGGCGAGCCCGCCGAGGAGCGCCACGATCCCCGCTCCTATCGCGGGGCCGATGAAGCTCATGCTTCCCTGCGCGACGCTCTCACAGGCGCCCATGGCGGTGGCGCGGACCCTGTTGGTCAGCGCGCCGCCGCAGACGACGTTGCAGCAGAGTCCCGACTCGGCGAAGCCCAGCCAGTACACCATGATGCCCGCCATGCCCAGGAGCCAGCCGTTCGCCACGCCCAGGAGCAGATAGGAGAGCGCGACCACGGCGAGGCCGCGGACGTAGATCTTCCTTGTGCCGGAATTGCGGATGAAGGAGGCTCCCACGAGTCCGTAGAGGGCGCTCAATCCCATGCCGAGGCCGTTGGCCAAGCCGAGGGTGGTCCCGCTGCCGCCGAGCCCCACGAGGTAGATGCCGAGGTAGGGAAAGACGATTTGGTAGATGAGTTTGTCGATGGAAGCCCGGGTCGCGGTGACTTTCCAGTTCTTCGAAAGGCCGGCGAGGGCGCCCAGCCCGCCGGAGGGTTTGTCCATGTGCGTACATCCTTACGGTCCGCGGGCCTTTTGGCCGCGAGGCCTTGCGGCGATGCGCGCCCGAGGCGGCCTCC
>MTLD01001625.1_pt1 | contig 16522 bp, 19 predicted proteins | sample 1982471 | NCBI WGS metagenome assembly MTLD01 (sample SAMN05712604, study PRJNA340218) | biofilm metagenome | isolation source: sample SPM anode biofilm adapted to -50 mV | place: USA | collected 2012-02-03
CCCGCCAGTGGCAGAACACCACCTACCTGGGCTACCACAGCGAACGGCGGTTTGACCTGTTAGACCTCTTCCTTAATGAAAATGGACGCTCATAAGAGCGTCCATTTTTTCCGGCCGTTCTATTTTCTGGCTGTCCAGGCGTTGGCCACCGCCGCGAACTCCTGAAGCGACAGCGTTTCGCCCCGCCGGCCGCCGTCGATACCGGCCGCCGCCAGGATCGCCGCCGTATCCGCCGGCGCCAGGCCGGCGGCCTTGAGCGCGTTGGCCAGCGTCTTGCGCCGCTGGGCGAAGCCGGCCTTTACGACCCGGAAGAAGGTCGCCTCGTCGGCCAGCTCTACCGGCGCCCTTTCGCGTATCACGCAGCGGATGACTGCCGATTCCACCGCCGGCGCCGGCACGAAAGACTGCGGCGGCACGATGAAGGCGATCTCCGGCGCGGTATAGTACTGCACCGCCACCGACAACGCCCCGTAATCCTTGCCGCCCGGCGCGGCCACCATCCTTTCGGCCACCTCCTTCTGCACCATGGCGACAAGCACCGTGGCCGGGATGCGCTGCTCCAGCAGCATCATCAGGATGGGCGTCGTGATGTAATACGGCAGATTGGCAACGACCTTGAACGGCGACGTCGCCATTTCCCGGGGAATATCGATCTTCAGGATGTCGCCGTACACGATGCGGACATCCTCATACCCCGCCAGCGTCTCGCCCAACACCTTTACCAGGCGCTGGTCGAGCTCCACCGCCACCACCTTCGCCCCGGCTTCCAAAAGTCCCTGGGTCAGGGTGCCGATACCGGGGCCGATTTCCAGCACCGCATCGCCGCCTTTAACGTCGGCCGCGGCCACGATGCCGTCCACCACCGCCTCGTCCACGAGGAAGTTCTGGCCCAGCCGCTTACTGGCGTGTAAGCCGAAAGCCCGTAAAATGTGGAGGGTGACCTCCCGTTTCGCTATCCGCGGCTTAAGCATCGCCCGCCTCCATCGCGGCCACCGCCGCCGTAAATTCCGTCCGCGTCACCCCATAGTGGTTCAGGCGGCGCAAAAAAGTCTTGGCATTCGCGTAGCCTATCCCTAAGGCCTCGCCGAGCGCGGCCCGCCGCTCGGCAGCCGCCGGTGCCGCCGTCAGCCCCGCCGCCCGCAGATCTTCGGGCGTAAAGACTGTCTCCGGCTGCCACTCCCGGCAGCGCGCCTTAGCCAGCGCCGCCCGGATAGCATCCGCCGACGCCTGCTCGATGCCGACATCGCCGTTGGCGGTGGCTGCCTCCCGCGGCACGAACGCGTGCTTCGCTTCCGGGAAACGTGCGGCCAGCACCTTCCTGATCCGCTCGCCGGCACTGTCCGGGTCGGTGAGGATGATGATGCCGCTGCGGGCGTACGCCGCGCCGATCTGGGCCAACAGGTTATTCGACAGGCTGAAGCCGCCGGTCACGAGGCATTCCGCCTCCACCGCCCGCTTTACGGCCGCCACGTCGTTTTTCCCCTCGACCACGATCACCTCGCGGATCATACCGCCACCCCCGCTACCGAAATTATTTCACTCCTATGTCCGTAAAACAGGGAGGCAAACCCGTTCAGGATTTACCTCCCTTTGCCGTCCTAATCGGCCAGCACGTACACTTTGACCATCCTGCGCCCGAAGCTCCAGGCGTCGTGGTAATCCTCCATACAGAGATCGATCTTGTGGCCGATGATCGCGCCGCCTGTATCGGCGGCGAGCGCCGGTCCGTAGCCCGACACATACAGCCGCGTGCCGAGAGGAATGACGCGCGGGTCGACCGCGACGATGCCGGTGCGGGCCGGAAGCCCGCTGGCGGTGATGCCGTGGCCGCCGCCGTCAGTAGGCAGGTAGGCCGTGGCCTCCATCCAGTAAGCCTGGCGGAACCTTACCGTCCCGCGCGAGGTCTGCAGCGTTTCGCGGGTACCCACGTTCAGAATCTGCGGCTTGGGCGGAACAAGCACATTCTCCTTCACCGTAACGGCGGCCGTTTCCACGCCGTCCTCCAGCCGTAGCTTCACCGTGGCCTCTTTCAGGCCCTCCGCCCCGTAGTCGATGACCTCCTCGAAGCCTTTTTCCAGCGTTCCGTCGGGCTGGCGGACCACCGGCGACGGAACGGCTTCCTGACGGGTAACGATCTTCTCGGTCAACTGGGCAATGCGTACCTTCAACATCGGCGACACCGCCGTAGCCTCGACGGGCTCGGTGCGGCCCTTACCGGGGCCGTAACCCAGGCTGGCCGCCAGTTCACCCACCGTCGGCTTACCGGTGATCACCACTTCGCTGCGATCCTTGAAAATCACCTCGACCGGCACGGCCCGGTACACGGTTATCACTGCACCGTCTACCATCGTGGCGGTGGAAATCCGGAACTCGTCCTTGTCAGCAAGATAGATGCCGGCTTGACGCAATATATCCGTCGGATTATCATGAATTGTCCTTATACTGGCACTGTTGCCGTCGGCTACGACCGTAACTTTCTTGCTGGCCCAGACAGCCCCGGTAACCACCAGAGATGTTACGACAAGCGCCACGATTAACATCGTCCGGCGCTTATCAAGATTGGTCATTAGTTTCCAAAAATTAACTTTTTTTATACCAACCATTAACTTCCCCCTTTCAGTTTGTAAATTGTACCATAATGAGTTAGCGGGTGTCAAACATGGTATTCTTTTCCTCACCCAGGCAAATTATTCCCCGGATAGCATTTTTTTATACTGCCGCAAAAAAATTAAGCCGGCGTCGCCGCCGGCCTAATTGAGTGTCATTCCGTGATCTGATACATATCCTTGGCCGCCCCGGAGAGGGTCGTGGCCATCGATGCCAGCGACTGGCTGGCCTTGGTCATCTCGCTGATACCGGCCGTCTGGCCGCCGACGCTCGCGTCGATCACGTCGATCTCCTTGGCCAGGGCCTGGATGGCGGCTCGGATATTGTTCAGCGACCCGGTGATCTTCTTCACCGACTCGCTGCTCACTTCGGCCAGCTTCCGCACCTCATCGGCCACCACGCCGAAGCCCCGGCCGGCCTCACCCACGCGGGCCGCCTCGATGGCCGCGTTCAGGCCGAGGAGGTTGGTCTGGCCGGCGACGTTGCGGATGAAGGCGACGATCTCGTCCGTCTGTTCGGCCGCCGCCGTCAGGTTATTGCCGAGCTCGTCGAGGCGCTTGCAGGCGCCGGTAACATCCGCCGTGCGGTTGTTGAGCTGTTGCATCCCGGCGGTCAGCTCCTGGGACGATGCCGCCAGCTCGCCGGAGATGGACGTGACCTTGTCGAGCGCGCCCACGCTCTGAGTGGTAGTCACGCAGCCCACGACCGCGGACCCGTCCCGGAACGGCATAGCGTTGGCGATATACGCCACCCCGCAGGACGACTGCTCCTTCGGGATGAGCTTGACAACCTGCTTGCCTGTGTCCACAGCCTGCTTGCTCACGCCGGATACCGCCGCGCCGACCGCTACCTTCAGGTCTAGGTCGTCGGCCGGGATATACAGGACGCACCTGCCATCGCGGACGACGGTGACGCCGACGTCGGTGGCGACCACATCGTTGAAATAAGGGGCAATCGTCATAAACATATCCAAAAGTTCGCTGCCGGTAATCTCCTCAGCCATTGCTCTCGCCTCCGTTGCTGTCTTACCTGGCTCTAACAATCCTTACATAATTTCCCGCCGCCGGCGAATATTCCTGCCTATTCGACAAAAATTCCCTTATCTTCATCTATCTGTCACCATGTACCACCTGCTTAAGTATTGCGGAAATAATCGAACAACTGGCCGAAATCCACCCCGGCAACCTTGCGGTTCTTATATTTGCCATGCAGGTACTGGGCACCATCCCGCAGCGCCTGTGAAGTAATCCCGTGCGAAAAAGACAGCGTAGCCTCGATATAGGCCGCGAACTCGTCGCAAGCCCTTACCAATTCGCCGTCCACCGGCGAGAATCTGTCCTCGTTGTAGCTGCTGCCGATAACCCCGGGCGCCACCTTCGTCACTTTTCCGTCAACAATAATCTTATTGTCGAATTCGTTTTCCACGTAATATTTAATATCCTGATGCCAGGCGGCCGGCAGCAGCGGAAAAATCTTCTCGGCAACCTGCCGCGCCTCGATCTCCTTGATGAGATCGTCAAGCCCGGACACCGAGCTCTTCACCGGTGAAATGATATCGCGGGTCAGCACTTCCGGCAGGTCATGAAAGAGCCCGGCGAAATAATTGTTGCCCAGTCTGCCTTCGCACGCCCCCGCCTCAAGCGAGCAGAAATACGCCAGCATGGCCACGATCAGCATATGGCCCATTACCGACGTTTCCGGCACACGCGGCGACTGCGCCCAGCGCTGCTGGAAACGGAGCTGCCCGACGAGGTCGATAAAATGGCGCGTCTTGCGGCTGAGGCCGATCTTTTGCACCCCGATCAGATCGGAATGCTCCTCAAGTTCATTCTCGATCCGCGCCTTGGTTTCCTCGACCCCGTAGATATGCGAATTCAGCTGATAGATCAACTGAAACTCCCAGTCGGTCGCCAGATAATGAGCTGCCCGGAGAATCTTTTTTTCGAGGGCGGAATAATCCGGATCGGTCAGATAGCGGGTAAAATTGGCAAAAAAGTCCCCCCCGAGAGCCTCCACCCTGCCTCGCAATTCCTCGAGCACCCAGCGGTTGAGCTCCGCGCCGTGCCTGGCCATCAGCTCGTGGAAGACCGGCGGCTTGATGTCGGTAAGCCTTACGCGGTGCAAAAACTCGAACAGCCCGCCCTCGATCAGCCGGCGCCAGCTCACCGGCGCCTTGCGGTCCTCGATCTCGAACCTGGCCAGTACGTAGGCGATGATCATCTTGTGGGCCTGCTTGTCCAGCTCCGTGAACCCGCCCTTGGGACGCATATGGTCGTTCCAGCGCTGGATATGGGCGCTCTCGTATAAAAATTCCACCAAAGCCTTCTTAATCATGGCCGCCACCCTTCCCGGCAAATGCCTGCTATATTTATTCCCCGTCCGCGCCGCCTATCCTGCCGCCTCTTGACAGCGTCGCAGCAGAGAGTATCATGAAATTAGACTATCAGGGAGGTGTTCTCATGGCCCGCATTTCGGCCGTCTTTCTCGCCGTCTTCCTAAGCTTCGTCCTGCTCGCCGCCCCAATTGCCGCAGCCCCGGCCGACGTCGACAGCCGGGATGTCAAGGTCGCCTACCCACAAGTGTACGGTCTCGGCGCTGCCGGCGAAAAAATCAACCTGACGCTCACCGGCGAAATCGACCGCTACCTCGCCAAAATCGCCGGCGACGTCAACAAGTTCGCCAAGGACGGCCTGCGGCCCCGCAAGGTGCAGTCCGCCGTAAGCAGCACCGTCACCTACAACGACGACAGCCTCCTCAGCATCGTCCTCGACGAATGGGCCTACACCGGCGGCGCCCACCCCATGTCCTACAAACGCGCCTTCACCTTCGACACCCGCACCGGCGACGCGCTGCGCCTGGCCGACCTTTTCCGCGTCGACGCCGACTACCGTGCCAGGCTCAACAGCCTCATGGCCGAGCAGATTGCCGCGCGCCAGATCCCCATCTTCAACTTCACGCCGTTCGCCGGCGTAAACGACAGCCAGGAGTTCTACCTCACCGCTGACGGCCTGGTCGTCTACTACCAGCTCTACGAATACACCCCCTACGTCTTCGGCTTCCTCGAATTCCCCATCCCCTACGCCCAAATCGCCGACCTGCTCAAACCGGGGCTGGTGACCCCGGTCAAGGAATAAAAACACCGTGCCAAAAAAGCTGCCCGCAGGCAGCTTTTTTCATGCAATCCCGAATAGCCGCTTCGTATTCGCCGTCGTCGCCGCGGCCAGGTCCTCGACCGCCATCCCCAGCAGCGAGGCCACCGTCTCGGCCACGTAGCGCACGTGCGCCGGCTCGTTGCGCTTTCCCCGGAACGGCACCGGCGTCAGGTAGGGGCAGTCGGTCTCGATCAGCAGCCGCTCCGGCGGCACCGCCTTCACCACCGCGTGCAGCTTGTTGGCGTTGGCGAACGTCACCGGACCGCCGACAGAAACGTAAAAGCCCAGCTTCAGCACCTCGCGGGCCATCTCCACGCTGCCGGAAAAGCAGTGGAAGACCCCCGCAAGCCCTTTCCCCTCCCGTTTGACCGTGGCCACCACATCGGCATGGGCTTCGCGGTCGTGGATGATGATCGGCTTGCCCACACTGCGGGCCAGGTCGAGCTGGCGGACGAAGACCGCCTGCTGCACATCGCGGGGCGACAGGTCGTAGTGATAGTCGAGGCCGATCTCGCCCACCGCCACCACCTTGGGGAGGGCGCACCAGGCCGCCAGCTTGTCGTAGTCCTCTTCGCGGGCGTCCTTGGCGTCGTGGGGATGGATGCCCACCGCCGCCCACACCATGGCGTGCCTGGCCGCCAGCTCCACCGCCCGCGCCGACGAGAACATATCCGCACCGGCGTTCAGAATCCCCTCCAAGCCGCCGGCCGCCGCCCGAGCTATTACTTCCTCCCGGTCCTCGTTGAACCTTTTATCGTCAATATGTGCATGTGAGTCGAAAAGCATATCGTTCCTCCATGAAATGCCGGAAGCTGTCCAGAACGGCCAGATGCAAGGCGCATCGGAAGAGCGCGCCGCGCCGCGTACTCAAATGTACGCAAGCAAGCGCTCTGAGGAGCAGCGCCGCAGCTGGACGTTATGGACAGCTTCACCTTAATATGCTACCTTACTTTAGATCCCGGGGGCATACCGGGAGCAGTCACCAGCGCCAGCTTCTCGCCGCTGACCGCCGCCAGCACCATCCCCCGCGATTCGATGCCGCGGATCTTGGCCGGCTTGAGGTTGACGATCATCACGACTTCCTTGCCCACCAGAGCCTCGGGCGTATAGTGCATGGCAATGCCGGAGATTATCGTCCGCACCTCGCCGCCGATGTCGACCGTCAGCTTCAGCAGCTTATCGGCCTTCTCGACCTTTTCGCACGCCAACACTTTGGCGGTGCGGAAATCCATCTTCGCGAATTCCTCGATGCTGACCTCCGGCAGGACCGGCGTCATAGCCTGGACCGGTTCGACCGCAGGCTCCTTCTTCGTCTCTTCTTCCACCTGCGCGGTTTCCTCCTTCTCCTCGATGCGCGGGAACAAAGCCTCCGGGGCGGTCATCCTCGTGCCGGCCGGCAGCATGCCCCAGCGTTGGGCGTCGTCCAGCGTCGCTGTCGCCGGGTCGCCGGCCAGGCCGAGCTGCCGCCAAATGCGCGGCGTCGTGTTCGGCATGAACGGCGAAATCAGGATAGCCACAATCCGCAGCACCTCGGCCAGGTTATACAGCACCGAGTTCAGGCGCCCCTTCCGGGCCGGGTCCTTGGCCAGCGCCCACGGGCCCGTTTCGTCGATATATTTGTTGGCGCGGCCGATCAGCGCCCACACGTCCTTGATTGCGGTGTTGATCTCCAGCCGCTCCATCGCCTGCTCGTACGCGGCCGCCGTCGACTGCGCCAGCTTCACCAGCTCGTCGTCCACCGGCTCCCGTTCCTCGGGAGCGAACACCACGCCGCCGTTGAAGCGGCCCACCATGTTGACCGTGCGGTGGAGCAGGTTGCCGAGGTCGTTGGCCAGATCGGCGTTGATGCGGTTGATGAGCGCCCCGCGGGAGAAGTTGCCGTCGCTGCCCAGCATGATCTCGCGCAGCAGGAAATAACGGATGGCGTCGGCGCCAAACTCGTCGATCAGCACCAGCGGATCGATGACGTTGCCCTTGGACTTGGACATCTTGTCGCCTTCCATCACCAGCCAGCCGTGGCCGTACACCATCTTCGGCAGCTCCACCCCCAGCGCCATGAGGATGACCGGCCAAATGATGGAGTGGAAGCGGACGATCTCTTTGCCCACGAGATGGATATCGGCAGGCCAGTATTTCGCAAATTTTCCACGATCGTGCAAAAAGCCTGCAGCGGTGATATAATTGGTGAGGGCGTCGAACCATACATAAACAACGTGTTTAGTGTCGAACGGCACGGGGATGCCCCAGTCGAAGGTCGTGCGGGAAACGCACAGGTCCTCCAGGCCGCCCTTGATGAAATTTATCATCTCGTTGCGGCGGGAAGTCGGCTGGATGAAGTCCGGGTTAGCCTCGATGTGGGCCAGCAGACGGTCCTGGTATTTGGACATCCGGAAGAAATAGCTCTCTTCCTGCAGCACCTCCACCGGCCGGCCGCAGTCCGGGCAACATTTGCCCTCGCCCAGCTGGCGCTCAAGCCAGAACGTCTCGCACGGCGTGCAGTACCAGCCCTCGTAGGCCGCCTTGTAGATGTCGCCCTGGTCGTAGATCTTCTGGAAGATGGTCTGCACCACCTCATGATGGCGGGGCTCGCTCGTACGGATGAAATCGTCGTACGAGACCGACATCTTCTCCCACAGGTGGCGGAAGGACGCCACGATCTTATCGACATATTCCTGCGGCGACACGCCGTTCTCCTGGGCCTTGCGCTGGATCTTCTGCCCGTGCTCGTCCGAGCCGGTCAGGAAGAACACGTCGTAACCGGCCAGCCGCTTGTAGCGGGCCAGCGCGTCGGCGATCGTCGTGCAATAGGCATGGCCGATATGCAGCTTGTCGCTCGGATAATAAATCGGCGTAGAGATATAGAAAGTTTTTTTAGGCATATAACCACTCCCTAATTATTTTTTTCCGTCATTGTTCGACATTCTCGTATGACGGCGTAATTGGCCAAAAAACCAGCATTTTCAACAATTATAGATAAATTCCCCATTAATGTCAATTCTCGTAGTATGCAAAACACGCATTAGAATATGGAAAATTTGTTGCTAAATGTAAATATTGGGGGTTGACAACCATTGTAATATTTGGTATTATTTAGGTAGACAATTTTGTCGAATTATGTTGGAAAGGGGAACTGGACATGAAATCGACAGGGATCGTTCGCAAAGTGGATGAACTAGGAAGAGTGGTAATTCCCATCGAGCTCAGGCGGACTCTCGACATCGAGGAGAAAGACGCTCTGGAAATCTACGTCGACAACGACCGCATCATCCTCCGCAAGTACGAACCGGCGTGCGTCTTCTGCGGCAACGCCGACGAGATCACGAACTTCCGCGGCAAGAACGTCTGCAAAGAGTGCATGACGACTATGGGCCAAAAGGCCGTTTAAGCTATCGCGAGAAAGAGGCTGAAAGGCCTCTTTTTTGTTTTCATCCGCCGTCCTGCAGGACAGCCTGATATACCGTGCGGCGCGGCAGGCCGGAGCGGACCGCCACCTGCCTGATGGCCTCCTTCTTGGCCATGCCGCCGGCCACGAGCGCCGCCACCGCCGCTGCCGGGTCGTCCGGCGGACCGGCCGCAGGCGCCGTCTGTTCCGTCCCGCCCGCCACCGCGAGCGTAAATTCGCCGCGGGGGGCATGGGCGGCGAAGTGAGCCCCGAGGCCCAAAAGCGATCCGCGGACAAACTCCTCGAACTTCTTGGTCAGCTCACGGCCGATTGCCGCCGGCCGGTCGCCGAGGGCGCCCGCAAGCTCCGCCAGCGTGGCGGTCAGACGGTGGGGCGATTCGTAGAAAATCAGCGTATACGGTAGCGCAGCTAAGGACGCGAGCAGCTCGCGCCTTTTCTTCGCCGCCCGCGGCAGAAAGCCGACGAACAGGAACATGCCGCTGTCGAGGCCGGATGCCACCAGCGCCGTCAGCGCCGCATTCGGCCCCGGCACCGGCGTCACCGGCACCCCGGCCGCCAGCGCCAGCCGCACCAGGTCGGCCCCGGGGTCGGATACGCCCGGCAGGCCGGCATCGCTGACCACAGCAACATTCTCCCCGGCCAGCAGCCGGGCGACGAGCTCCGGGCCGCGGGTCGACTTATTGTGCTCGTGGTAGCTGACGAGCGGCGTGTGGATGTCGAAATGGCTGAAAAGCTTCCGGGTATGGCGCGTGTCCTCGGCGGCGACGACCGCCGCCTCCCGCAACACCCTCAAGGCCCGGAAGGTCATATCTTCGAGGTTGCCGATCGGCGTAGCGCACAGGTATAGTGTGCCGGGATTATTCTCCATCCTATTCACCCGCCTGATAATAAGCCATTATCTCCGCGCTGTGGCGACCGTCCGCGCCGTACACATAAAGCGGCGGCTCCACCGCCAGGCCGGGCCTGGCGCCGCGCACCCCTTCGACGAGCAGCAGCTTGGCCGCCTTGCCGGGCATCGGGTGGACCAGCCGCAGCCGTTTGGCCTCCAGTCCGGCGCCGCGCAGCGCGACGACGATGTCCGCCAGCCGCTCGGGCAGATGGACCATCGCCAAGCGGCCGCGCGCCTTGAGAAGATAAGCGGCGGCAGCCACGAATTCGTCCACGCCGCCGGCCAGCTCGTGCCTGGCCATGGCCACGGTGCCGTGGGGGCTGACCGCCCCGCCCGCCGGAGAGCGGTATGGCGGGTTGGCGACGACCATATCCCAGCGGTTGGCGGCCAGCAGTCCGCCGCCCGTTATCGACCGCACATCGGCGCACAGCACGTCCAGCCGTGCCTCCAGGCCGTTGAGGGCGATGCTGCGCCTGGCCATCTCGGCCATACCGGCGTCGAGCTCCACCCCGGTCACGCCCGCCGCCCCCCTGGCGGCGAGCAGCAGCCCCAGCACGCCGGTGCCGGCGCCCAGGTCGACGGCCGCCGCGCCCTTCTTCACCGTGGCGAAGTGGGCCAGCAGCACCGCATCGAGGGAGAAGCGGAACCCGTCGACCCGCTGGATGATCTTGAGGCCGCCGATTAGCAAATCGTCCAGGCGTTCGCCCGGACGCAGCAGTTCACTTTCCATTGTCCTCTTTTTCCACGACATCGTCCCACGGAATCTCCAGCATCTTGCCTTCCTTCAGGCGCACGGACGCCGACTTCTTGGCGCCGTTTACGGCGACAATCTTGCCCTCGCCTTCCTCCGTAACGACGTCGCGGCCCACCGCCGGCGCGGCCGCGGCCGCGTTCTTCTTGCAGCACGCGCCGTAGCAGTCACTCTCGTATTTCAGGCAGCACATCAGCCGGCCGCAGATGCCCGAAATCTTCGTGGGGTTCAGCGACAGGTTCTGGTCCTTGGCCATGCGGATCGACACCGGCTCGAAATCGCCGAGGAAGGTCGCGCAGCACAGCGGCCGGCCGCAGCAGCCGATCCCGCCCACCATCTTCGCCTCGTCGCGCACGCCGATCTGGCGAAGCTCGATGCGGGTGCGGAAGACGGCCGCCAGGTCCTTGACCAGTTCGCGGAAATCGATCCGGCCCTCGGCGGTGAAATAAAATATGATCTTGTTAATATCGAACGTGTACTCCACATCCACCAGGTTCATCGGCAGGCCGTGGGCCTGAATCTTCTGCTGGCAGATCTTGAAGGCTTCCGCCTCCCGGGCCTCGTTGTCGCGGACCTTGGCCTCGTCCTGGGGCGTGGCCCGGCGCTGCACCGGCTTGAGCGGCGCGACGATGTCCGTGTCCTGGACCTCGCGCGGCCCGATGACCACCCGGCCGAACTCCAGGCCCCTGGTAGTCTCCACGATTACATGGTCGTTCTCGGCCAGCTTCAGCTGCCCGGGGTCAAAATAATAAACCTTGCCGGCTTTCTTAAACCGTATCCCGACGACGGTCTGCACGCCGCGTCCCCTCCCTTGCCGCTTCCAGCATATGTATCAGCATCGCCTCGCACGTGAGGCGGGTATTGGCGTTGCCCTCCAGGGCCCGCCCGGCTTCGCGCACCGCCCGCAGCGCCGCGTCGAGGCGGGGGGCGTCCCAAGCCGCCGCCATGTCGCGCAGCGCGGCGGCCATGTCCCGGTTGAGGACCAGGTCCTCCCGGCCACTGACGATCACCAGCAAATCGCGCAGTACCTGGGTCAAATGGCGGAGGAAAGCCGCCAACTCATCGGTCTCCAGCTTGTCCAGCGCCGCTCCCTGCGTCCACGCCTGGGCCGCGCCGCCTGTCGGCAAGGCGGCGACCAGCGCCGCCGCTGCGTCGCGCCGCGCCAGGCCGCCTTCGGCCAGCAGGGCCTGCGCCTCGGCCACCCGTCCCCCGGACAGGCGGGCCGCAACCTCGGCCGCCGCCGCCGTCGCCCCCCGCCCTTTGAGCAGGCTGGCGAGGACGTCGGGTGCCAGAGGCCGGAAAGCGAACAACCGGCAGCGCGATACGATCGTCGGCAGCAGCACGTACTGCGACGCCGCCGTAAGAATGAAAATCGTGCCGGTCGGCGGTTCCTCGAGAATCTTCAACAGGCTATTGGCCGCCTGGGCCGTCAGCCGGTCCGCGTCCTCGACGATGAAAACGCGGGCGACGCCATAATACGGCGCGAGCGCCGCCTCGTGTTGCAGCGCCCGGATCTGGTCGATTTTCAGACTCGCCCCGTCAGCCGTCAACACAATCAAATCAGGATGGGTTCCCTGTTCCACCATCCGGCAGGACTGGCAAGCGCCGCACGCCTCGTCCCGCCCGCCGCCGCACAGCAGCGCGGCCGCCAGCGTCCGGGCCGCCAGCATCTTGCCGATGCCCGCCGCCCCCGCGAACAGCAAGGCGTGAGGCACCCGGCCGGTCGCCAGCATGGTGCGCAGCATGGCCGTCTGCCCGTCGTGGCCGGCGATATCTTCCCAACGCGTAATCATATCAGCTGTAAAGATCCACCAGCATGCCGCGGATGGCGTCCAGCCGCCCCATTATCTGCAGCTGGCGTTCCTGGCCGTGGCGGACATCCTCCGCCAGGTCGGCCAGTTGCTGGTCGATCTCCTTGACAACGGCGTACATCTTCTGCCGCCCGTGGCGGTCCCAGCCCGTCTGCGACTGCAGCGTGTAAGCCCGTCCCACCGCCTCGGCCAGGAAAGAACGCACAAGCTCGCGGTAAGCCTTCAGCTCGGCGTATGTGGGCACCTCGCCCAGCCGCTTGCCCTGTTCGTCGATCTTTGCGAGCAGCTCGCCGAGCTTCTCCTGAGAAAGGTTGTCCTCGGCCTTCGACAGATCGGCGGGGAACAGGCCGCCAGTCCGTTCGGTCCGGCCGGTCGTATCCCTTTCGGTCAAGGCCGGCGTGCTGCCGGAACGCACGTTGTTTATTTTAACCATATGTCCTCCTGCGAAAAAACTCCTCCACTATATCCACTACGGCGCTATGAACCGCGGCGACGGTGCCGCCGGCCTCCACCGGTTTGACCCGTTCGGGCTCGGCCGCCGCCAGTTCCCGGAACCCCTGGCGCACCGAAGCATGAAAGGCGTCCGCCTCCCGCTCGATGCGGTCGGCCCCGCCGCGTCCGGCCAGGCGTCCGCCCAGCATGCCGGCGTCGCCGTCCAGCAGGATGGTCAGGTCGGGCGCCACCCCGTTGGTCGCGAACGCGTTGATGGCCGTAAGCTCGTCCCGCGTCAGCCGCCGGGCCGCTCCCTGGTACACGAGCGTCGAATCGGCGAAGCGGTCGGACAGGACCACATCCCCGCGGGCGAGCGCCGGCGCAATCACCTCGGCTACGTGCTGGGCGCGGGCCGCCATGTACAGCAGCGCCTCGGTGCGGGCCGCCATCTCGCGGTTGCCGGGATCAAGGAGCAGGCCGCGGATCTTGTCGCCCAGTGCCGTCCCGCCAGGCTCGCGCGTGCAGAGGACGGTGTAGCCCCGGCGGCGGAGATGCTCGGCCAGCAGGCCGAGCTGCGTCGTCTTGCCGCCGCCGTCCGGCCCCTCGAAAGTAATCAGCACCCCTATCATTATTCCACCACTTTGACCGTTTTCAACGTATAATCTTCGGGCCCCGATATATGCAGCCCGGCCGCCTGCAGGCGGCGGCAGTAATCGATGACCTCCTCGGATATCCGCTCTCCCGGGCACAACAGGGGGATGCCGGGAGGATAAAACGTGATGATCTCGGCGCACACGCGCCCGGCCGCCTGGTTGAACGGGATGGTCTTCGTATGGCCGAACAACGCCTGCCGAGGCGACAGCACCTGCTCCGGCACCGGCGGATAATCAAGCGTGTAGGCGTCCTGGACGGCCGTGAAATCCCGCTTGCCGGCGTGGTTTGCCGCCAGCTTCTGCAGCGCCGCCACCATCGCCCGCACCTCGGCCTCGCCGTCGCCCAGGGTGATGAGGAACAGCACGTTGTACATGTCGGACAGCTCCACCTGCACCCCGTACTCGTGGCGCAGGATGCGCTCGGCCTCCGCCCCCTTCATGCCCAGGCCTTTTACGGTAACCGTGACCTTGGTGGGGTCGAGGCCGTACACGCCGGGCATGCCTATCTTTTCGGCGCCGAAGCAGTACAGACCGGATATCTTGTTGATCTCCGTCCGCGCCCACGCGGCCAGCTCCACCGCCCGCTCCACCAGGCGGCGGCCCTCGGTGGCCATCTGCATGCGGGCCACGTCCAGGGAAGCCATGAGGATATAGTTCGGGCTGGTAGACTGCACCAACTGCAGCATCGACCGCAACCGGGCCACGCTCACGCGGCCCTCGCGGCAGTGGACCATCGAGCATTGCGTGAGGGCGCCGATGATCTTATGGGTGCTCTGGGCGCAGATGTCCGCCCCGGCATCCAAAGCCTGCAGCGGCAGGCGCGGCGAAAAGTGAAGGTGTGGCCCGTGGGCCTCGTCCACCACCACCGGCATGTTGTGGTCGTGGACGATATCGACGATGCGACGCAGGTCGGTGACCACGCCGTAATAGGTGGGATTGATGATCAGCACCCCTTTGGCGTCGGGATGCTGGTGGATGGCCTCCTCAACCGTCTCGGGCGTCACGCCCATGGCGAGGCCGAGATTATTGTCCACCTCCGGGTGCATGAAAACGGGGATCGCCCCGTTGAGGATCACGCCGCCGATGATCGAGCGGTGGGCGTTGCGGGGCACGATGATCTTGTCGCCGGGACCGGCGATCGTCAGGATCATGGCGTAGATGCCGCCGGTCGTGCCGTTGACGACAAAAAAGCTGTGATCGGCGCCGTACAGCTCGGCCGCCAGGTCCTGGGCAGCCTTGATGCAGCCGTGCGGCTCGTGCAGATCGTCAAGCTCTGGCATCAGCGCCAGATCGAGTGCCAGCGCGTCCCGGCCGACGATGCTCTCCAGCCGCGGGTGCATCCCTTTGCCCTGTTTGTGGCCCGGTGTATGATAAGGAATAATTCCGTCGTCGACGTAACATTTCATGGCCGTAAGAAGAGGTGTTTCTTCCTGCGAAAGGCCTGGCAACAACTTCACCTCCCATATATCGGCGGCAAGGAAAAGCCCGCATTGCTATAAACGGCTCTTTTCCTAGTGTAAGCACTATTGGCGGAAATCATAATTAATTGTATCACAGTGCCTCCCGCTATACAATAAATAGATACCCAGCCGTATCTTGGCCTAAACCGCGGCACAAACCAAAAACCCCTGCCTGCCGGCAGGGATTATTTTCGCTATCCTACATTATATTTAGCCCAGACGCAGCTGGTCGCCGGCCATCGTTCCCGTGCGGACGAGCGTCCCTGCCGGCAGCTCCACCACAAACCGGCTGCCGCGGCACATCGCCATCCGCCCCGGCCCCAGGCAGACGATCATCTTCGCCACCCGGTCGGCGGCCGCCACGAACACCACGTCGATGGGGTAGTTCATGCCGAAGGTATGGATGCTGTCGCACGGCCTGATGACCAGGCCTTTGCCGTCGGCCAGGCAGCGTGTCCCCAGCAGGCCCTTGAGGCGGGAGAAGAAGCTGTCCGCCACCCGCGCATCGCTGGCCAGCGTCCTGCCGGTCGTGAGATTGACGATTTCCATCGGACCCGCCGCCTTTCCGTCATTGTATAGGTTCATCTGTTCATCAGCATCGTGACCACGCGGATAGCCGCCGGCCCCACCAGCACGACGAACACCGCCGGGAAGATGAACACCACCAGCGGTATGAGCATCTTTACCGGCGCCTTCATCGCCTTCTCCTTGGCCCGCTGGCGGCGCTTCTCGCGCATCGCCCCCGACTGCACCCGCAGCACGTTGCCGATGCTCACGCCGAGCTGGTCGGCCTGGACGAGCGACGAAGTGAACAGCGACAGGTCGTCGACCGCGCAGCGCTGCCCCAGGGCGTGCAACGCCTCCCGCCGCGGCACGCCGATGCGCATCTCCTGCATCATGCGGCCGAATTCGTCCACCAGCGGTCCCTTCATCTTTTCCGACAGCCTGGCCAGCGCCCCGTCGAAGCCCAGCCCGGCTTCGACGCTAACTGTCATGAGGTCGAGCACATCGGGCAGCGCCTTCTGGATGCTCGCCTTGCGGGCGGCGATCCTGCGGCGGAGCAGCAGCAGCGGCAGGCCGATCCCCACGGCGAGGCCGGCCACGGTCATGGCGAATACCCGCCCGGCCGGCGCCCCTTTCAGGACAGCGACCCCGCCGCTCGCCGCCGCGAACAGGAACGCCGCCAGGCCGCACAGCAGCAGGAAGCCGTCCGTCCCCAGCCCGCCGAAGCCGCCGGCGGCGACCAGCTTTTCGCCGACAACGCGGCGCAGCGCCGCCGGCGTCAGGCGCCCGAAGCTGTGCGCCAGGCTGCCGGCCAGCGGCGAAATCACCCTCTGGGCGAACGGCTTGTCGAGCTCCTCGTC
>MTLD01003679.1_pt1 | contig 16498 bp, 13 predicted proteins | sample 1982471 | NCBI WGS metagenome assembly MTLD01 (sample SAMN05712604, study PRJNA340218) | biofilm metagenome | isolation source: sample SPM anode biofilm adapted to -50 mV | place: USA | collected 2012-02-03
AAGCTTTACCCACGGAAAACCCTGAAGAGCCCTTTATAGGTTCGAACTTTATACGATATTTGTTGAAACAGGATCGCAGCAACAGGATCGTCAATATTGACAAACTTACTTACGCAGGAAATCCACACAATCTGTCTGACATCGAACAGGACAAGCGCTACAAGTTCGTTTGCGGAGATATCTGCGACAGCAAACTTATTGACTCTGTTTTCCGCGAAGAGAGAATAGACACAGTTGTCCATTTTGCAGCCGAATCCCATGTCGACCGCAGCATTTCCGGTCCTGGTTCTTTCATAGAAACAAACGTCGTCGGTACCTTCAGACTACTTGAAGCTGCGCGTAAGGCATGGCTTGATACCCCTTTAACTCCTAGCAGGCGCCGTTTCTGCCACGTGAGTACCGACGAGGTTTATGGATCGCTTGGAGAAACTGGATATTTCTCCGAGGGAACGCCTTACGATCCACGTTCCCCTTATTCCGCAACCAAGGCATCTTCCGACCATCTAGTGAGCGCCTATTTCCACACCTATGGTCTCGAGACTGTCATCACCAACTGCTCCAACAACTACGGCGCCTATCAATTCCCTGAAAAGCTCATCCCCCTGATCTTGAACAACGCGTTAAACGGCCGCGAGCTTCCTGTTTATGGTGACGGCGGCAATGTTCGCGACTGGCTGTATGTTGAGGATCACTGCTCGGCCATCTGGAGCGTTTTAAATGGCGGAAAGGGCGGGGAAACCTACAACATCGGTGGAAACAGCGAGAAACGCAACATTGAGGTGGTGGAAACCGTATGCGACATCCTCGACGAAGTTGCCCACCCTCTGAGCAACGGGCTGCCGCGCCGTTCCCTAATTCGGTTCGTGAAGGATCGTCCTGGCCATGACCGGCGCTACGCCATTGATGCCTCGAAAATCAGAAACGAACTGGGATGGCAGCCATCGGTAAGCTTTGAAGACGGCATCAGGCGGACCGTTAAGTGGTACCTGGCGAACCCTAACTGGATTGATGCGGTGATCGACGGTAGCTTTCAGGAGTATTATCGGTCGGTGTATGCCGAACGGCTGACTCCCTCAGCGTCCGGTGCACTGTGAGCGGCATCAGAAAGGGAATAGTCTTGGCAGGCGGAGCAGGTAGTAGGCTTTACCCGTTGACCCTCGTAGCCAGCAAGCAATTGCAGCCAGTGTATGACAAGCCGATGATTTATTACCCAATTGCCACTTTAATGACGGCAGGTATCGATGACATACTGATCATCTCGACTCCACACGATACCCCACGCTTTAAGTCTCTTTTGGGTGATGGCAGCCGCTTTGGTATTTCTATTTCGTACAAGATCCAACCTGAGCCCAAAGGTATTGCCCAGGCCTTTCTTGTTGGTGCCGATTTTATCTCAGGTGAGCCGGTTTGCTTGATCTTGGGCGATAACATCTTCTACGGGGAAATGGGGCTTGACAAGATAGTGCAGGGATTTGACTGCGGAGCTGTTGTCTTCGGGTATCCGGTAACAGACCCCGAACGATACGGTGTAGTCGAGTTCGGCAGGGATGGAAAGGTTCAGAATATAGAAGAAAAGCCGGCAGAGCCAAAATCATCATATGCAGTCCCCGGCCTCTATCTCTATGACGGCAGCGTTGTGGAACTTGCCCGCTCAATGAAGCCGTCCGCAAGAGGAGAACTGGAAATCACAGATGTGAACCTGGAATATCTGCGCCGCGGGGAATTGCGGGTGGAAACTCTTGGCCGCGGCATCGCCTGGCTGGATACCGGTACTCATACAAGTCTTCTTGAGGCAAGCCATTTTATAGGCACTCTTGAAGTGCGACAGGGGGTGAAGATTGCATGCCTTGAGGAAATTGCATTCCGGAAGGGTTTCATTGACGCAGCCTGGCTTGGCCAGGTTACTTTAGATACCCCGATATCTTTGTATAGGGAGTATCTGGAGCGAATATTAAAAGAGAATTGAGCGTGGAAAGGCGATGCTGCGTCGCAGAGAATTCAGAGAAAGATTTTTAGCCCAAATAATCTAAGCGACTTTCCTCGTTTCCTCATCATTCAGAGAGTGTAGCTAGCGAGCGATAGTGAATTTAACCCAAAGGCTATTTGATGAATATATTTCCAACCGAGATTCCCGATGTTCTCATCATTGAACCGAAAGTGTTCAGAGATAATAGAGGCTTTTTTTTTGAAAGCTTTAATCAAAAGCTGTGGAAAGAAATGACAGGACTTGAGACTGTCTTTGTGCAAGACAACCATTCCCGTTCTTGTAAAAACGTACTGCGTGGACTACACTATCAAGTCCAACATCCGCAAGGAAAGCTTGTCCGGGTAACAGCCGGAGAGGTTTTCGATGTAGCCGTCGATATACGGAAAAAATCGCCCACTTTTGGCAAATCTGTTGGTGTAGTACTTTCCGCAAAGAATAAACGCCAGTTGTGGGTGCCTGAAGGATTTGCACACGGTTTTTTAGTAATCTCAAAAGTAGCGGAGTTTCTTTATAAGACAACCGACTACTGGTATCCCGAGTTTGAGAGAAGTATTTTCTGGAATGACCGCGATCTAACCATAAACTGGCCGCTTTCTAGTGAGCCTGTTCTGGCAAAAAAAGACGCCGAAGGACATGCTTTTAGTAGTGCGGAGTTTTTTACGTAGATGAATCTGTAGTCAGTGGTAGCACACAGAATATTATAAAAACACTAACGCTGACCCGGGATTACCGAATAAAAGAGAGTTGTACATTTCGTCTCCAGAAACCCACAAAGAGAGTTATACTTTGGATATAGAACAGCCCGCTAATAATACTCATGAGCAAAATGCCACCGCCATTTCAGCGGCAAGCATTGAGCCTTTGTCTAGTGATGAAATTAACTTACTTGATCTTCTTTTAATCTTGGTCAAGCACTGGAAGGTGATAATAGGAGTCCCTTTCGCTGTAGCCATTATAACCGCAATATGTACATTGTTCATGCCCAATATTTATACTGCCAAGGCCATGATCCTGCCGAGTGATGAGAACGGCGGCGGGATGGTGAGCGCTATGATGGCCCAAGTGGGCGGCTTGGCGGCCCTTGCCGGCGGAAACCTTGGTGGGACAACCAAAACAGACCTTTACGTCACCATGATGAAAAGCGAAACCATCGTATCCCCGATAGTCGATCGCTTTAAGCTGATGGAACTGTATAATGTCAAATTCCACGCCAATGCCTATAAGACACTGGATGATAATTCGGACATCACTGTCGGTAAAAAAGACGGAGTCATCACCATCGCTGTTAGTGATAAAGATCCCGAACGAGCGGCAGCTATTGCCAATGCCTATGTGGATGAGTTGGAAAAGCTGACTGCAAAGCTTAATATGACCAGTGCCGGTGCAAACCGGGTCTTCCTGGAGGAGCGTCTCACCAAGGCGAAGGCCGATCTCGCAGCGGCTGAGGATAAGCTTAAATCTTTCCAGACTAAGAATAAGGCTGTGGCCGTCGACGATCAGGCCAAGGCGACTTTAGAAGGGGTGGCGCAACTGCGGGCGCGGCTTGTTGCACAGGAAGTGCAGATGGCAACAATGCAGCGGCAATTTACCAATGATAGCCAGGAGGTCAAATCCGCTCAGTCAGCCCTTGCCAGTTTGCGCGGGCAGATTGCGCGGCTTGAAGGAAGCGGCTTTGAAGGTTCCATGCCCGGAGTCAGGGCTATGCCACAGTTAGGCCAGGAATATATGCGCCTGATGCGAGAATTCAAAATTCAGGAAACCCTGGTGGAACTGCTGACCAAACAGTATGAGATGACCAAACTGAATGAGGCCAAAGATGTGGCGCCGTTCCAGGTGTTGCAGCAGGCCAAGGCACCGGAGCTGAAAAGCAAACCGAAGCGGGCCTTAATAGTGATCATGGCCGCGTTTGTCAGCTGCTTTCTCATGTTACTGGTGACTTTTGTCCGCGAACTTAGCGCCAAAATGAATGATGAGGACCGTACACGGTGGCAGGAGTTGAAAAGGATGTTGCCTATGCCGCGACGTTTCAGGAGGCCGTAGTAGTATGGTCTTGAAGACGGTCAAGATAGCAACTCATCTTTCTACAATACGAATATATAAACAAAATGAAAACAAAATTTTCGAAGTAGTATCGTGAGTACTAAGCACATACATAATGGAGGCTATCTACTGGGTGTTCTTGCCTCTGTATACTGATATTCGCATATTTTCTAATGTTGATGCAATTTTTAAAATATATAATTTGAAAGGATGAATTTGTTTTGACTTTAAAGGCTAAATTAAATAACAACTTGAGTCCCAGTGCTCTAATCCTATGTAAGAATGTCCACAGTTGTGTTCTACGTGCTTTGGGATATGTCCTATATCCGTATGCACGCTTTGTTCGTACGCCGTTTAATATGTTTAAAAATAAAAATAAACACGAGAGACGATTGGAAATTGGTCCAGGACCAAACCGTGTACCTGGCTTTGAGACAGTTAATGTTGTCTGGGGGCGCGACGTTGATTATATCTGCGATGCATCAAAGAAAATGCCATTTCCATCGGGTTCGTTCGATCTTGTTTATGCTAGCCATGTCCTTGAACATATCCCATGGTATCAGGTAGCCTCTGTTGTTAAGGAATGGGTGCGTATCTTAAAGCCAGGTTGCGCCATCGAAATTTGGGTTCCAAACGGGCTTTTAATTGCACAAACATTTGTTAATGCAGAGCTTGGGGATAAAAGCGATATTGATAAAGATGGCTGGTACAAGTTCAATGAAGATCATGACCAGTGTGTTTGGGCTAATGGTCGTATATTTTCATATGGTGATGGATCTGGGAGGAAAAAAGATCCGAATTGGCACCTAACAATTTTTTCCCCACGCTACTTGGAGTCGTTGCTAATAGACGCAGGACTGATTAACGTTTTAGAATTGAACCGAAGTTATGTTCGTGGACATGATCATGGCTGGATTAATCTTGGAATGCGAGGTTATAAGCCTTGAACTATCGTTCCATCGCAGATTTGTCGCGAACTATACGCGGAAACTTGCATAAGCTTCCTCGCGACATTGACCTTATTGTTGGTGTCCCTCGCAGCGGTATGTTGGCTGCGAACATGATCGCTCTTTTGCTCAACTTAAAATCAACTGACATCCCAGGCTATCTGGCAAATTTGCCGGTAAAACACGGCAATACCCGAAAAAGCAACTTTTTTGGACTTTTGAAACCTAGTGATGCCAATCATGTCTTGGTGGTAGATGATAGTATCTGTTCGGGTGGATCACTTGATGCTACTAAGGCCCTTGTTTCCGGATTCTTCAAAGAACAGAAAATTACCTATTGCGCCGTTTACTCAACTAGTAATTGTAGTCAAAAAGTTGATATCTTTCTAGAAGTCGTAGAGCAGCCACGACTTTTCGAGTGGAATGTAATGCACAGACCTTTCTTAGTGCAGTGTTGTCTTGATATTGATGGGGTGTTGTGTCTGGATCCCACGAATGTGGAAAATGATGATGGTACTGCGTATACTAACTTTCTTATTAATGTCCCGCCGTTGGTTGTACCCAGTTACCCTGTTGGCCATCTTGTGACAAGCAGATTGGAAAAATACCGTGTTGAGACAGAACAATGGCTCACTTCTCACGGCGTTATTTACGAGCAGCTCCATATGTTGGACTTGCCAGATGCAGTAACAAGACGCCGCTTGAATTGCCACGCTTCTTTTAAAGCTGAAATTTTCCGTAGCCTAAAAAACATGGAACTCTTTATCGAGAGTGATCCTGCCCAATCAGCTGATATCGCTAATTTAGCAGGTAAACCAGTTCTTTGTTTTGGTTCTCAAAAAATGTATTATCCAGGTATCTCTTATGCGTTTGTTGAAAAGCAGGCATATAGCTTCGCAAGAAGAATTCGAAATTTAATAATAAGACGTGTTACATGACAGTTCGGACAATATCAGAAAACGAAATATCGACTCGACATGGTGTTACTTGGGTTGGCATTTCACAGGTTGGCAAGGTGCTGATGCAGCTAGTAAGTGTATTTACGCTTGCTCGTATTTTACCCTCTGCAGATTTTGGCCTAATGGCACTAGCAACTACGGCGACTGCATTTGCTGGGGTTATGCGGGATATGGGGACTGGCGCAGCGCTTATTCAAAAGCCTGAGCTTAGCGGTGAACTAAAAAATGCGGTTTTTATTTTCAATGCTATCCTAGGGGGGGTGTTGACCATCTCCTTGATTGCACTTTCGCCATTACTCTCGATACTATTTAAAGAACCACGATTGGTTAATGTCTTATTTATACTCGCACCTGTTTTCACAATCGTGTCCCTCGGCGCAACACATCAGGCTCTGCTTGAACGTGAATCTTTATTCAAACACATTGCAATAATAGAGTTGGTATCTAGTTTTGCTGGTTTGGCATCTGCCTTGTTTATAGCTTTGCAAGGCGGTGGGGTATATGCCTTGGTTGCTCAGAGTATCGTAGCAGCTGGTGTTGCAACTGTATTCCTTTGGTTTTTTGTAAAATGGCGACCTGTTTTAAGCTTCAATTTTTCTGTACTTAAAGAGATCTTTGGATTTAGTGGGAATATTTTTCTTTTTGGGTTTGTTAATTATTTCCAAAGAAACTCAGATTCAATGCTTATCGGCAGATTTTTGGGGGTCAGTGATTTAGGTTATTATAATGTAGCTTACCGCCTTTTACTTTTCCCACTTCAAAACATTACATTCGTCATGAGTCGTGCAATGTTTCCAGCCTACAGCAGGAATCAACACAATACAGCTTTAATCGGGAAACATTATCTGGAAACGCTTGAATCCATCGCTTTTATTACTGCGCCGATGATGGCTTTGATGTGGGCACTACGTGAACCGTTGATTAGCGTGTTCCTTGGTGAGCGTTGGCTTCCAGCTGCAAGTGTGCTTGCGTGGCTTGCCCCTGTTGGTTTCATTCAGTCTTTGATTAGTACAAGCGGTTCTGTCTTAAATTCAATTGGTCGTTCAGACATCTTACGCAATCTTGGGTTAATTGGCGTGCCATTTCTGACTTTATCTTTTATTTTTGGTTTGCCATGGGGTATTGTTGGAGTAGCAGCAGCTTACTGCATTGCGAATTTTTTTTGGATTTATCCAGTTGTTAACACTGTGCTAAAGTTGCTATCCTGTTCATTTCAGAAATTCTTTTCTTTAGTAGTTAAGCCTACATTCATATCTGTTCTTGTTGCATTATTTATTTGGTATTGTGAACAAAAAAATATATTGCAAATGCAACAACCTCTAATTGAACTAGTTGTTGGCATATTGATAGGCCTGACCTTATATTGTGTATTTTCATTGATTTTTATGCGGAATTCCGTGATTAAGTTTGTAGCAGTGTTTCAAAAAAAATATCGCCAACATATGTATTAGTCCACAGTAACCAATTCAGCTTGTACCACATATACCGGAATAAATAACAGCTTTCTTGGTTAGGTGGAAAAGTACATATGTTATTCCGTTTATACGTTTGTTTTTATAAGGGTCTGCTGCTTTTGGGGAAACAGGGTGATGGCCTTGCACTTGGCGACAAGCGATGGGAACCACCCCATCCGCTCCCAGTACATACACTGTCAGATGCCGAGCGGTAGGCCATTCATAGCATTGCCAACGAGCCTCGCTTTGCAGAGGCGCCACCAGCGCAGATCGTGCCGGTGCTCTCCGATGAAGGAGTGGCCACTGTAAAACAACTCTTGCTAACTATACTGCATCTAGCTTCCGCCGTGTCCTGCGATCGGCCCGGCAGTTCGGTTGCCGAGGACGTGCGAAAGTTCCACGGATAACAAGGCATGCCGCACCTATCGCCAAGGCTTTCAACCAGGTGCGGTGCTGAGATATGACCTTTTTGCCTACGACGGTCATTACTGGTTCTACCTGTACCTTCCCTCGTTCTTTATAGCAGAAAGATTGTCGGGTGGAAGGTCCGCGCCAGCGATGATTCCGACATGGAGTGACCAATGCACTTAGCGAAGGAATCAACCCTCGGGTAGAAGCACTCAAAAACGCAGCATGAGCTTCCGAAATGCGGAACGCCTCAAAGTGATGATTGGGGCTGTTGATCTGTAACCTGCTATTCACGGAAATCTCGGCTAAACTGTTTGTTTTAGCTAAATCTAAATATTATTTACAGAAGTCGCAGCCCACAATGGAATCGAGGTTTTAATGATTAAAGGCAAAGTGGCCTATTTAGTTGTCGGTGAGAATTTAAATTCTGAACTTCTGCGCCGACAAGTCGTAGAACTTCTTGGGGTTGTGAAATCAAAAGAGCCTAATTTAGACGTTACACTTTTTTTATTTCATGGAGTGCTGACATTAATTAACCGTAGAAATGATATAAGACAATCAAAAAAAATATTAAAGGATTTGGATATCCGTTTGGTAGTCATTCCTAATATCTGTCCATGGCCGGTGCCAAATCTCAGATTTATAAAGACAGATGTGGGCTGGAGACCATACTCTATCTGGAATAGATTTGCAGCATCATTATTCACCGTACTGACATTGCCTCTAATGCTAATACTTCGATTAGTGCTAGGCTACAAACTTTACCACTGTCGATCATACCCAGCAACATCTGCTGCGATTGCACTCAAACATATAGTACCCGATACATCGGTTATATTTGACCCAAGGTCTGATTTCCCAGAGGAGAATGTGACTTCAGGAAGTTGGTCGCTGAATTCGAAAAACTTTTTATATTGGAAATCAGCTGAAAAACGATTTCTTATAAATGCGAATGCTGTTGCTTTGATCGGACCAACGTATCTTGAACATTACATGAATAATGTCAGTTCATTCAGTTATTTTTACGTCCCAAACAACGTTGATTTCTCATTTTTTAAAAGGAATAGTAGCACTCGTGTGATAGTCAGAAAAGAACTTGCTATTGACGAAGATGAAAAAGTATATGTTTACTTGGGGGGGATGTCTCGATCCGGATGGCATCGCCCTGATTTCTACGTAGAATTTTATGATCAGCTTGAAAGAATGGGGATTAGATTCAAGATTTTATTCATTGTACCCAAATTTGTTTTAAATATTGTTAAAAAAGCTTTTGATAAAAGAGCAAAAATAATTGTTGTTTCAATCGATTTTTCTGACGTTGGCAAATATCTTTCTGCAGCGGACTATGGGGTAATGTTTCTCCATAAATCTAAAATCGCAGTAGGAACAAAGATAGGCGAATATCTATCCGCATCTCTGCCCATTATTGTTAATAACAATTGCATTGGTGCTTGTAGGCTTATAAATGAACACCCTATGCTTGGTAAAATAATCACTTTGGGCTTGGGTGATTTAGATACTGTAGTTGATGTTACGAATGAACAAGTTGCTTTCCAACCTATGCAACAGAGTATATCGGATTTCGCATTAAATTATTTTGATAATTCTGCTATAGCAAACCAATATTTACGTAAGTACAAGGAATTATTGCAATGAAATGTATGTTACTTGCGCCCGAAAATTTAGCGAAGCAGTAAAATGATTAAGTTCACGTTTTCAACACGAAAAATTCTGATAAATCTAAGTTTTTTTCTTATAATTTGTACACTTTCATATCTGTCGGCTGAAAGATTTTTAGGGATAGATCGTGATTATTACCAATATTTATATTTTTATGACACTCTAGCTTCAGGTTATGAAGGTAGATTCGAACTGGGATTTGTTATACTTACTTTTTTAATTCGTTCGATGTTCAATTCTTTTTGGGGGCTTTTGTTTTCAGTTTCTTTACTTTCACTTAGTATCAAATTTTACATCTTATCCAAGTTACCAAAGTCTTTTTTTTGGATTTTTTTATATTTTCTTATTTTGTACCCTGTTCACGAAATGACACAGATGCGAGTTGCAATCGCACTTGGTTTAGGATACTTGAGTTTATATTTTGCCCAAACCAAGCCAAGTCGTTTTGTGCCAGTATTGATGTTGGCTATTGCAGCACTGTTCCACTGGACAATATTGATTTTTATTCCGTTTACGCTATTTTGGCAAAAGTTTACTAAACATGGTTTCACACTAACGGCTGGTGTAATAGTTATACCGGCTGCCTTTATGTCGTTATTGATGAGTACCTTTACTGTGTTTAACCCACAAGTTATGCGTATGATTGAGCTGGCTAATGAGATGGAGGCAAATCCATTTTCATCACGAAATATCGTTTTTTTATCTATTATTTTCATTGGATTTTACAATATTAATAAGTTTCCAAATAACATTTTACCATGGTTTTACCTGTCATTGATGGGTATTAGCCTCTGGTATGGTTTAATGTCTGTGCCCGTTTTTGCACACAGATTGCTTGAATTGACGATATTCTCTTACTTTATGTGGATACCCTTTTTGCCTAAATTCAGCCGCTTAATATCAATGGGGTTATTTCTCATTCTTGCGGTTTATCTTTTTATTAATGCAATATATTTTGATCCAATGTTTGGGGCGTAATTTTGATAACTATCATCATGGTCAACTTGATCGGGTTCGCAATCTTCAGAAGAAATTCAAAATATTGTCAAATATTTACCACCACACCCAGTTCGGGGCAGTGGCAATATGAGTAGTCGGTGTGTCGATTTTTGAGGAGCCTTTACACGTCCGCGATGCTGTGACCCGCGGCACGCAATACACGATTGAAGCTGAATTCGTTCGCCACGTAACGTCGGCAAGCATCTGAACTATGGGGGGCTGTGGCGCCTCTGCAAAACGTCGCTTGTTGGCAACCGCCGGGATCGCTTCGCGCTCCTCCTCCTCTGTCAACGCATGTGTAGGGCGCGGATGCACAACGGAGAGCCTTTTCCTTTCGCTTCAGATCGCGCTCCAAATCCTTGATGCGGCACTTATTCGCCACTTCTCGAGTTTACTAGGAAACCGGCGTCGCGGCATCATGCGCTATTGGTTGCTTCATCCATCGCGGTCGTGGCAATCATCGCTTCGAAACGGGGTGCTGCGGTCACGGTGCTATCTGGCTCCTGAATCGCAAGAGCCTTGGATCCAGGGTGTCGACTGAGACTCTGGTTTCGCGGTACACAACCTCAACAGGGGACTTCCAGGGGAGGCAGCAGCCTGGTAACTGCCTGTTGCTGAATTGTTGTGAGTATCTGGCAATTCGTTGCCTCCTCTGCCCCTACATTACAGGTGGGCTATCGAGGCGATAACTATTTTGACACGGGGGGAGTGAGTCGAGCTTCCACCTTGTTCTGCGACCCGCTGGGCAATCAGGTCACTGTGGTCGTGCTAAAACTTCACGGAAATCGAGGTCGCCAAAATCATTGCTGACTTCAACTGTATTAGCAGGAGGTAACACATGGTTTGTTCAATAATATTTGTGAATTGGAACTCCGGTTCACAGCTTAAGGAATCTATCGAAAGCATAGCATTGCATCATCAATTCCTTGTAGAATCAGTGATCATTGTAGATAATAATTCCTCCGACGATTCTTTGGCTCAAGTAGAGTCTATAATGGACCTTCCTTTCAATCTTCAAGTGATTCGAAATTCAGAAAACACGGGATTTGCGATGGCTTGCAATCAAGGTGCTGCATTAGCAAGTAGTAAATACTTGCTTTTTCTGAATCCTGATACACTTCTTTTTGATAATTCTCTTATTGTTCCGTTATCTTACTTGCAGCAGTACGAGAACGCCGATGTGGGTATCGTTGGCGTTCAACTTCTGGATGAAATGGGCCATGTGTCCAGATCGTGTTATCGCTTCCCGGATTTAGGGCATTTCGTTGCTCAAGCGACTGGGCTTAACAAGATTCCGGGATTAAAGCATCTTGGCCTGCACATGCAAGAATGGGATCATTTAGTCTCTCGTGAGGTAGATCAAGTTATTGGAGCCTTTTTCTTGGTTCGCCGTGCTCTCTTCAAGTCATTGAATGGATTTGACGAGCGCTTCTTCGTTTATTTTGAAGAGGTAGACTTTTCATTCCGTGCACGGGAAAAGGGGTGGAAAAGTTTCTACTGTACCGAAGCAAAGGCCTTTCATGCTGGTGGTGGGACAACACACAATATTAAGGCGACGCGCTTATTTTACTCACTTAGAAGCCGGTTATTGTATGGTTTTAAACATTTTTCACTATTTGAGGCATGGGTTTTAGTAGGAGTGACGCTTTTAATAGAACCGATCACGCGCATTGTTTTATGTATGATGCGGGGAGATGGACGCTGTGTTCTTGAAGTTTTACAGGGATATCGCAATCTAGTCATAAATTGGTTTTTTCAAGGATTGAAGAGGGGCCTCACACAATGAATTGCTGTATTGCAGTGTTTGATGTGTGTGGGACTTTATATCGGTCAAATACCACTTTTGACTTTCTTGAGTTCTACTGGAAAGAAAGGAAACATAGAGTGTTTTTGCTTTTTTTCCGTTTATCAAGAACAATGATTGGGCGAATCTTTTGGCTGATATTGTCAAACCTTTATGACCGGGAGTTATTCCGCAGACTTGCAGTGAGAACGCTACGTGGTCAGATCCCTAGTGATGTTGATGATGCAGCACGTAAGTTTGTAAAGACAGTGCTTCCTTCCAAGAGGATTTCAGAAGTATTTATCTTGATGGATATTTATCGACGTGACGGCGCAGAAATTGTGCTGCTATCAGCTTCATTGGACCCTGTGGTGAAAGCAATAGCATCTGAACTCAATATAAGAAGATACTTTTGTTCATTACTAGAGGAAAAGGACCGACAATATTCTGGAAATTATTATGAAGATATTCGCGGGTGTAAGAAAGAAATTTTTTTGAATGAGATTGGTGAATGTGTAGAATTTGTATTTGTAACTGACAACAAGGAAGATTTGCCTCTTTTAGAGTATTCGACTTTGCCGTACATTGTGGTTCGGAAAAAGTACAAAAAGTTTTGGAAGATTAATCAACCAACTCACGCCAATCTTATGGAGATTGAATAAATGTTATTTTATGTTCCATTCGTTTATGTGGTTAGTTCTAGGCTTCCACGTAGTGCTGACAAAATCTCTTGGATAATAATAAATCCACTAGCATTATTTTTGGTTACGTACTTCCTTGGCGACATGCCACTATACAAGCATTTTGTGTTTTTTATTTTAGGCATTCTGATCTGGCAGTCAATCTACGAGATAGGATACATTTACAATGATGTATTCACAATTAAAAATGAAGCTAAACCGACAATTAGACTTGGCGAAATAGAATCTAAATTTGGTGAGAAAAGGTTTGTATCCATTGTTGTCTTTAGAGTGGTGATAGCTGTATCGTTATTTGCATGTATTTATTCAATAGATATGTATAACAGATCGCATTTACATTTCATACATTTTGGGGGAGTCCTGTGTGTGTCATGTATTGCCTTTGCTATCCACAATGGTATTCGTAATCGATTTAATATTGTTACCTTTGGTGTTTTATCAGCGACTAAATATTTGGCATTACCGTTACTGATGGTTTCAGAACCAAAAGAGGTTGTTGGGGTTTTGATTGCTTTAACAATGTTTCCGTTAGTTAGAACGATAGAACATTCTACAAAAAACAAGTATTCTATTAGATGGCTTAAACATATGGTTGGTGATTTTACATTGTTCAGAGTTAAATACTATGTGACGACTCTTGGTTTTACCTGCTTGGTTAATTGGCTTTTTGGTATAAGTTATGCGTATATTTTTATTGGAATCTATTGTTACTTTTTAGTGTATCGAATTGGAGTTTTGTTTATTTTGAGAAATAATCTGATTCGCCAAACTGCGTATGTTAACTATTAGTGGTTATATCCGCTTCAAAGATTTTTAATAAGATGCTAGCTAGACATTTTACTGGATAACACTGCGCTGAGACACCTAAATGAATGAATTAGCGGTCCTCTTGGTGCAATTATTATTAAAGTCGCATGTTAGATTTAGAATAAAGAAACGCAAAATACAGTGCGTTAGTATCACTATTATTTGTGACTTAGTTGATACCATTCATACACTTTTTTAAGGCAATGATAACTTAAAATATCTTTCGATTTTTAGCTTGCACCCGTAGTGCCTACTTCGGCTAAAAGTGAGGGGCAATACTGGTTCATACCCTAGGATGGTCACTGCAGTTGAGACCGATACTACACCAAAAGTACAGGCAATCATGACTAACATAGTTGTCATAGGCGCCTCTCGGGCCTCTGACTAGTTTCTCCTGGGTACGGATTCATTCGTGGTTCTTTTGAGGATGTTGTATAGCCGGTACAATCATCTATTGAGGAGGAAAAATGAATAAAAAAATGTTGCTTTACTTCAAGATGTTGCTGGTAACGCTTTTTCTTGTCTCCATATCATACATATTACTCGCTCGACCGGCAACGGCATCAGTATTAAACGAAATCGCCATTAAAGACGTGATGAATGGTACCCGAACGGAGGCAAATGCTTCGTGGTGGGGATTTGATGAGTCTGATTCAACCACTGCATTGCAGGCGGCTATTCGCTCAAAAGCAAAAAAAATTATTATCCCTAATATGGGGCGGCCATGGATAGTGAACCCAATTTTTTTGGAATCAGATAAAGAGGTCGTTTTTGAAAAAGGAGTCATTATCGCTGCAAAGCCTGGCTCCTTTTTGGGTAAAACCGATTCTTTATTCACTATCAACAACAAAAAAAACATCACAATTACAGGTTACGGCGCTCAGTTTGTTATGCGAAAGCAGGATTATGTTCACGCTCCTTACGTCAAAGCAGAATGGAGAAATTGTATCAATATTCTGGGGTCTCAGAATATATCAATATGCGGTCTACGAATTGCTGACAGTGGTGGCGATGGTATCTATATAGGACGCAGCATTGGAAAGGATGGTCAGCCTTATTCTGCGAAAATTCATATTAAAGATGTTGTGAGTGATAATAATTTTCGTCAAGGTATTAGTGTCATCAGTGCCTCTGACCTGTTAATAGAACACTGTATATTTCAGAACACGGCAGGTACTCCGCCACAAGCTGGTATCGATTTTGAACCAAACCGTCCAGATGAAGTTTTACGTAACTGCAAAATCACTAAATGTATTATGCAGCATAATTTAGGTTTTGGTATATTGATATACGTGCCTTCACTTGATAAAAGTTCTAGTCCCATTTCACTAGAATTTGACGAATGCACTATTGTAAAAAATAAAGGTGGGGCAGTTTTTATTGCAGGTAGAGACACAAAGGACCGAATTGGCGACCCTCGTGGTGAAATCGTTTTTAAAAGTTGCGCGTTAGATGGTCCGGTAAAGAAACGTAAACCACAACACATCAATATTACAGTAATTGATTCTATGTGACTGGCTGATACTACTCATTCACCCCGTACATGGCCTGCGGTTCACCTGTAGCGGCCTCACCGGTCGGGTAGCAACGCCGATATTGGTCAACCATGCTTAAAATCGGTATCTGCCAAACACAGTCGATACCGGGTTCGTGTCTTGTACACCGAGCAGGAATCTAGAAGAAAAATTGGAATGGTCTGTAGGTAGATGTTAGAATCGCAATACTGTTTGTAAGTGACAGCACCACCCTTAGCTAAACTGCTGAAGGCGTTGAAATAATAGTCCGTGGGGCCTGGAGACAAAGTGAGAATAGTTGTTATTGGTGGATACGCGAAATCTCTGATTAATTTCCGGGGAACGCTTTTGACGGAACTCTGTCATGCGGGACACGAAGTCTTTGCTATTGCATCGGAGCCTGATATTGAAGTTCAGATGAAGCTGAGCGAAATCGGAGTTCAATATTTTGCAGTTCCGCTAGAACGGGCTGGTATGAATCCGTTCAGCGATTTAGCGTATTTATGGAGATTGCAGCGAATCTTAAACGTGCTCAAACCTGATTTATCACTCAGTTATACCATAAAGCCTGTCATTTTCGGTTCGTTAGCCGCAAAATTAGCTGGTGTGTCATCTATAAACTCGATGATAACTGGTTTGGGGTATGCCTTTTCTGGAGTGGGAATTAAGCGACGGGTAGTGAACCTTCTTGCTAGGATCATGTACAAAGCGGCATTGTCTGTCAATAACTGCGTGTTTTTTCAGAATCCTGACAACTTAAGCATGTTTTTAAATCTCAACTTGACTTCATCCACTAAGGCCGTTCTTATCAACGGCTCAGGAGTCGATACTGATTTTTATGACTTGGCTCCTATTGGTACAAAGCCTGTTTTTCTCATGATTGGTCGCTTGTTACGCGACAAAGGAATTTTCGAGTACGTAGATGCGGCACGTTTGCTGAAAGTCCGCCACCCGCAAACTATCTTCCAGTTGCTAGGCCCACTAGACAGCAATCCTGAAGCTATTTCACAAAAAGATCTTGATGCGTGGCAAGCGGAAAACGTGATTGAGTACCTGGGGCATACAGACGATGTCCGGCCCTATATCCGCCATGCTGCGGTCTACGTTCTCCCTTCCTATGGTGAAGGGACCCCGCGGACTGTTTTGGAGGCAATGGCGATGGGGCGTCCGATTGTTACCACTGATGCGGGCTCTTCAGGGTTTTCCGTGGGTAAAGCTT
>MTLD01005842.1_pt1 | contig 16494 bp, 19 predicted proteins | sample 1982471 | NCBI WGS metagenome assembly MTLD01 (sample SAMN05712604, study PRJNA340218) | biofilm metagenome | isolation source: sample SPM anode biofilm adapted to -50 mV | place: USA | collected 2012-02-03
GGCCTAACTTTGAATTGGACAGCGAATTCAACGAGTGTTGATGCCGCCTAAACCGGAGTGGGGGAGGAGGTAACTGTTGAACGAACCGTGGGGCTGGCTGGTGGGGGTGGCTGGATAGGTAGACCGGAAAAGGGCGGATGGGAACCGGTGGGACCGGGGAATGGGAGGGGGGTATGGGCGGATCGGAGGAGGGTGGATCCAGGGTATCAGGGGGCTGGGGGCGGGGCGCTGAGCGGGAGGGGGCGTAGGATGGGGATCGCCTTCCTGCCATCTCCCCCTGGAGTTCCGATGCGTCTCCGCGCCGCCCTGCTCGCCCTCGTCGCCGGCCTGTCGGCCCTGGCCGCAGACCCCACGCCGGTGGGCACCTGGAAGACTTACGATGACCACACAGGCGCGCTGCACGGACTGGTGGCCATCACCGAGGCGGGGGGCGAACTCCAGGGCCGGATCCTCAAGTCCTACGATCCGGCCAAGCCGAACCCGGTGTGCGACCACTGCGAGGGCGCGCGGAAGGGCCAGCCGGTGATCGGCATGGTCTTCCTGTGGGGCCTGCGGAAGGATGGCGACACCTACCGGGGCGGCTACATCCTCGACCCGGACAACGGCAAGATCTACAAGGCCAAGCTCCAGCTCGCCGACGGGGGCCGGAGGCTGGACGTGCGGGGCTTCATCGGCTTCTCCCTGCTGGGGCGGACCCAGACCTGGGTGCGGGCCGAGTAGGCGGGATTACTTCCCGGCGGTGAAGGCCACGCCGGGGTAGCTCACGAAGTGGTACAGGTTGGCGGGGGCGGTGGCGCCCATGCCCAGGGGCTTCACGGGCAACTCGGGGAAGCCGAGGGAGGTGCCGAAGGCGACGGGGACACCCATGGGCGCGGGGAGGCCCAGGTCCCGGGCGGTGGCGTCCAGCAGCAGCAGGCCGAAGGGAATGGAGAACCGGCCGCACCAGGGCATGCGGTAGGTGTCGGGGTGCTGCGGGTCCACCACCGTGTCGAAGAAGGCCTCGGCCTTGGCCGGGGAGACGGGCCCGGCCAGGGGGCCCGTGAGCAGCGCACGGTCGCGGGCGGTGGCTTTCACGTAGGCATCCACGCCGCCCTCGCCGTAGGGCGTGTAGGCGAAGTCGGCGCCGTAGTGGATGCCGTCCGAGGAGATGACGATGGCCACGTCCCGGCCCAGCGCCCACCCGCGCTTCCGCAGGGAGGCGGCGAGGGCCTTCCCCAGGCGGCCGGCCAGTTCCTGGAAGCGCGGGAAGGAGGCCGAGGGCAGGAGGATGGAGACGATCTCCACGGCGGGGTTCTGGTGCTTCAGCCAGTAGGCGATGGCCTCCACGGAGTGTTCGCTGTCCTGCATGGCGGCATCGCGGACCACGTCCGCCGCCGGCAGCTGGGCGATCAGCTCATCCCGCAGCGGGGAGACCGGGATCGCGCCGTCGGGCGACCGCCAGGCGCGGTACGGGTCGAAGACGAGGGCGTCCTTGGCGCCGAAACGCCGGTACTTGTGGAAGACGCCCACCAGGATCACCGTGCGCGCCGTGACCAGGGGCAGCACGCGCCGGTAGACCCGCCCGGCGTAGAGGTAGTCGTCGTGGGGGCAGATGACGCCGAGGACGCCGGGGGCGGGCAGGGGGCCCAGGGCATCTGGGGCCGGCGGCAAGGCCGACCAGTCCCAGACCTTGGCCATCTGGTCGGGCCGGGAGGCGAAGCCGACGGCATCCTGCTGGCCACGGACTTCATCCGTGGAGGGGATGCCCATGGCCTTCCTCACCTCCACGAGGCTGGGCGGGGCCGTGGGCTGGGGCGCCAGGGAGGCCTGGCCCAGGAGCGGCAGGGCGAGGAGGGTGGCGGCGAGCGGGAACCGGATCATGTCGGCACCTGTGTCAGGGGGCATCTGTCGATTCGAGGCCCAGCACCCCGCTGGGCGCGGGCCGCGGACGGCGGAAGAGCCAGCGGAGCCAGAGCAGGCCCAGGGCCACCGCGAGGGGTGCGGCGAGGATCCAGCCCAGGGGCGGGAGGGCGTACACAGCGAAGGAACCCGAATCCAGGGCCTCCGGCTGCAGGTAGAGGGCGGCCAGCAGGTTCTGCAGGCCGTGGGCGAGGAGGCCGGGCCAGAGGGAGCCTGTGGCCTGGTAGTACCAGCCCGCGGTGGCGCCGACCATGAGGGCCACGGGGAACTGGAGGGGGTTCCCGTGGGCCACCATGAAGAGCAATGCCGACAGCCACACGGCCAGGATGGGGCGGTGGCGCCGCAGGAGGCCCCGCAGGATGAGCCCGCGGAAGAGGATCTCCTCGGCGGGGACCGCGCCCAGCACCAGCAGGACCAGCACGGCCTTCGGGGCGGCCGCGAGGGGATCCACCTCCTTGAGCAGGGGGCCGCGGACCGTCTCGGGGAGGAGGAGATCGAGGCCCCGGCCAAGGCCGTGCACCAAGGTGGCGATGAGGATGAAGAAGCCCAGGTGGGCGACGATCAGCGGCAGCCACACGCCGGGACGCACCCGCCGGAAGGCCAGGATGTCCCAGAGGTCCAGGCGGCCCAGCCACAGGCCGAAGACCAGCGCCAGGGGGAAGCCCAGCACCAGGCCGGGCACCATCGCCACCCAGAGGGGGAAGTGGAAGGCCTGGGCCGCCGCGGCCACCAGGGCGCCCATCCAGGTGGAGAGGGCGAGGTAGACGAGGGCGATGCCGCCCCCCTGCCAGAGGTTCGGGAAGGGCGCGGAGGCTTCCCCGGGTTCCATGGTCAGGCGGTCAGGCGGCCGGCGATGCGCTCCCGCAGCTTCTCTGGCACCAGGTCCGTCAGGTTGCCCCCCATGCTGCCGATCTCGCGCACGAGGCGGCTGCTCACGGCGCTGTACTTCTCCTTGGGCATAAGGAAGACCGTCTCCAGCTCCGGGGCCAGCTTGCGGTTCATGAGGGCCATCTGGAACTCGTACTCGAAGTCGCTGAAGGCCCGCACGCCGCGCACGATGGACTGGGCGCCCTGGGAGCGGGCGAAGTCCACCAGCAGGCCGTGGAAGCTGGTGACCTCCACGCCGGGATGGTCGCCCACCAGGTCGCGCAGCATGGCCACCCGCTCCTCCACGGTGAAGGCCGCAGTCTTGGCGGGGTTGTGGAGCACGGCCACCACGAGGCGGTCCACGAGCTTCTCGGCCCGCTGGATGAGGTCCCAGTGGCCGAGGGTCACGGGGTCGAAGGAGCCGGGGTAGATGGCCGTCCGCACGGGGTCTCCGGAAAGGTGTCCCAGACTAGCGCATCCCGCCCCCGGGAGGGCGTCACAGTCTCGCGCCGGCGCGTTGGCGGTAGAGTGGACCCATGAGCGGAATCCTGAGCGTCGGTCTACTCTTCGGGGGCGAATCGCCCGAGCACGAGGTCTCCATCGTGACGGCCCGGTCCATCGCCCAGCACCTGGACCCGGCCCGCTTCGAGGTGCGGCCCATGGGCATCGCCCGCAACGGCGTGTGGGCGGTGAAGGGCGATCCCTTCACGCGCCTGGCGGCCGGGGAGCTGCCCGTGCGCGGCGCCCACCCCTTCCTGCCCCTGGAGAAGGGGGCGGAGGACACGCCCCTGCCGGACCTCTTCTTCAACGCCCTGCATGGCGCGGGCGGCGAGGACGGCCAGATCCAGGGCTACCTGGAGCTGCTGCACCGGCCCTACACCGGCGCGGGGCTGCTGGCCATGGCCGCGGGCATGGACAAGTGGATCACCAAGCGGTTGTGGGAATCCGAAGGGCTGCCCGTGGTGCCCTACGCGGGCCTCACGGAGGAGCGCTGGGCCCGCGACCGCGCCGCCTGCCTCGCCGAGTGCGCGAAGCTGGGCCTGCCCCTCTTCGTGAAGCCCGCCAATCTGGGCAGCAGCATCGGGGTGGAGAAGGTCAAGCGGGCGGAGGACCTGCCGGCGACGCTGGACCGGGCCTTCACCTTCGACCGGCGCGTGCTGGTGGAGCAGGGCCTCGACATCCGCGAGATCGAGGTGGCGGTGCTGGGGGGTGACGAACCCCTGGTGTCCCAGCCCGGTGAGGTCCTCGTGGCCGATGAGTTCTACACCTTCGAGGACAAGTACATCGCCGGGAAGAGCCGCACCGAGATCCCGGCGCAGATCCCCGAGGAGCTGGCGGACCTGGTGCGCAAGCTGGCGGCCCGGGCCTTCAGCGCCGTGGATGGGTACGGCATGGCGCGGGTGGACTTCTTCCTGGAGCGCATCACCGGCCGCGTCTTCCTCAACGAGCTGAACTTCATCCCCGGCTTCACCAGCATCTCCATGTATCCCAAGATGATGGCCGCCAGCGGCGTGCCCTACGCCGAGCTGCTGACCCGCCTCATCGATCTGGCCCTGGCGCGCCACGCCCAGACCGCCGCCAAGCAGAAGGGCTTCCAGTCCGGCAGCGACTGGTTCCGGGGGAAGTAGGCCTCAAGGCTCAGGCCTTTCCTGCCGAAAGGGGATCCATGGACGCCCTCGGCCCCGCCCTCTCCGGACTCCGCGCCGCCAGCGCAGGGCTGGCCGTGCAGGCCAACAACGTGGCCAACCAGCTCTCCGACGGCTACCGGGCCAAGCGGGTGGACTTGGCCGAGCAGCCCGCGGGTGGCGTGGCCGTCCAGGGCCTGAGCGCCGATCCGTCTCCCACGGTGCCTGGGGGCTCCAACGTGGACCTGGCCACGGAAATGGTGCAGGGCATGGCCATGGACGTGATGTACAAAGCCAACCTTAAGGTCGTCCAGTCCGAGGACCAGCGCCTGAAGGCCACCCTGGACCTCAAGGCGTGACTTCAAGCTGATCGCTGACAGCGGGCGGCCGACCGCTACACTGGTCCCATGCACGCCCGCTCCTGGCTCTCGATCCTGTCGCTCCCCGTGGTGGGCGCCATCACGTACCCGGTGCTCCAGCAGCCGGGCACGCCCAAGCCCGCCGCGGCCAAGCCCGCGCCCCAGGATCCGCTCGCGGGCATGGCGGACATCCAGGACGTGCTCGGCCTGGTCCAGCAGAACTACGTGGACGCCCCGGACATGCCGAAGGTGATCGCCGGCGGCATCCAGGCCGCCTTGGAGCGGGCCCATCCCCTGAACGCCTACCTCACCCCCGAGGACCTGCGGCTGCCGGATCCCGGCCCCGCGTCGGCGGGCCTGGTGGCGATGAAGCGGGGCATCTACGCCCAGGTGCTGGCGGTGACCCCCGGCAGCCCCGCCGCCAAGGCGGGCATCCAGGCCGGGGATGTCATCCGCAAGGTCGATGGCGATTCCGTGGGCCGCCTGAGCGCCTGGACCCTGGAGCGCCGCCTGCGCGGCCCCGTGGGCGCGGCCCTGGACCTGTACCGCTACTCCAACACCACGGGCGACCTGGTGAAGTCCTCCCTGAAGCTGGAGCTGCCCGTGCCCCAGGCCGAGGCGATCCGGAAGGGGGATGGAGGCGTGCTCGTGTCCCTGCCCGACCTGGGCCCCGGCCGGGCCGAGGCTTTGAAGGGCCTCCTGGCCCCCCTGGACCACAACCAGTCCCTGGTGCTGGACCTGCGCCAGTGCGTGAAGGGCAGCCTGGAGGAGGCCGCCGCCGTGGCGGGCCTGCTGGGTGCCAAGGGGACCCTCGCCACCGTGCAGGAACCGGGCAAGCCGGAGCGGACCGTGGCCGTGGGCCCGGCCGCCGCGCCCTTCGCCCATGTGGCCGTGCTCATCGGCCGCAGCACCCTCGGCGCGCCGGAAGTCCTGGCCGCCTGCCTGAAGAAGAACGGCGCCCGCCTGCTGGGCGAGCGCACCGTGGGCCTCGGCGTGGAGCGGGGCCGCTTCCCCATCCGGCAGGGCGGGGCGGTGGAGCTGGTGTACCGCCGCTGGGTCGGCGCCGGCGGGGAGAAGCTGGATCGCCAGGGCCTCACCCCCGACCAGACGCTGAAGCTGGGCGAGGGCGACGATCCGCTGGGCAAGGCCCTGGACGCCCTCAAGACCCCGCTGCCCACGCCCACACCAGCCCCCACCGTCCACAAGGCGGTCTAGGTTGGCCAGGAAAAAGGGGCGGACCTCCACCCTCGCCCTGGTGGGCTGGGCCCTGCTCATGCTGGCCCTGGGCCTGGGCGCGGGCCTGATGCTGGGCCAGCAGGGCTGCGGCCGGCGCGAGGCGCCCGCGAAGCGGGAAGCCCCGAAACCCGAACCCCGGAAGCCGGAGAAGAAGCGCCCTGAAACGAAGGCGAAGCCTGCCCCCGAGGTCGCGAAGCCCCAGGTTCCCGAACCCGATTCCCGGCTGCCCCGGCTCGCCCTCGTCATCGACGACCTGGGCTACATGCAGCCGGAGCTGGTGACGCGGCTCTGCAGCCTGCCCATTCCCTTCAGCGTGGCCGTGCTGCCGTACCAGGAATACACGAAGGACAGTGCGGAGATCGCCCACCGCCTGGGCAAGCAGGTGATGCTGCACCTGCCCATGGAGCCCATCGGCTACCCCGGGCCCGGCCGCGACCCTGGTCCCAACGCCATCCTCTACAACCTGTCGGAGGCCGAGGTGCGCCAGCGGGTGCGGATGGCCCTGGACGCCATCCCCTTCCGGGCCGGCGTGAACAACCACATGGGCAGCCGCATCACGCCCGACCGCACCCGGATGACCTGGGTGCTCCAGGAGATCAAGGCGCGGAAGTGCTTCTTCGTGGACAGCCGCACCGAGAAGGACAGTGTGGCCTTCGACGTGGCCGAGGAGCTGGGCATCCCCGCCGTGCAGCGGAAGGTCTTCCTGGACGACGACAAGTCCTTCCCCGAGGAGGAGAAGCAGTGGAACCGGGCCCTGAAGCTGGCGGATAAGGACGGTTCCGTGCTCATCATCGGCCACATCTACCCCGAGACCGTGGCCGCGCTGGAGAAGCTGGTGCCCCGGACGAAGGGCCAGGTGCGCTTCGTGACGGCGGGGGAGCTGGCCCGGTGAAGGACCGGGAGGCCGGGACGCCCTGGCTGAACCGCACGGTGGGCGGCCTTGCCCTCACGAGCCTGCTGTCGGACCTGGGCCACGAGGCCCAGAGCACCCTGCTGCCGGCCTTCCTGGCGGCCCTGGGCGCGCCGCCCCTGGCCCTGGGGGCCATCGAGGGCGCCTCGGACGCCGCGGCCAGCTTCGTGAAGCTGGGGGCTGGCCGGCTGTCCGACCGCCTGCGCCGCCGCAAGCCCTTCGTGGTGGCGGGCTATGCGGCCACGGGCCTGGCCTCGGGGATCATCGCCCTGGCCGGCGGCTGGCCCCTGGTGCTCACGGGCAAGCTCTTCGGCTGGATCGGCAAGGGCGTGCGCGGCCCCCTGCGCGATGCCATGCTGGCCCGCTCCATCCCCCCGGAGGCCCGGGGCCGGGCCTTCGGCTTCCACCGGGCGGGCGATACGGTGGGGGCCATCCTCGGGCCGCTGCTGGCCGTGTTCCTCCTGGGCTGGGGCGCGGCCCACGGCCATGCGGCCCTGCCCTGGCTGCGGACGGTGATGGCCTGGACCCTGGTGCCGGGCCTCGGCGCCGCGGCGGTGATGGCCTGGTCGGTGCGGGAGACGCTGGCGGACGGGGTCGTACGGACCGGCGGGGAACACCTCCACCACGCCCCTGGGGCCTTCCGCCGGTACCTTACGGCTGTGGGCGTGTTCGGGGCGGGGGACTACGCCCACACCCTGCTCATCCTGGCGGCGGCCCAGCTGCTGGCCCCGGCGCACGGCGTCGCCCGGGCGGCGGTCTGGGGCGCAGGGCTCTACGTCTGGCACAACGTCATCTACGCCCTGGCGGCCTTCCCGGCGGGAGTGCTGGCGGACCGCTTCGGCCACCGGCGCATCCTGGCCGCGGGCTACGGGGTCTCCGTGGCGGTCCCGCTCCTGCTCGTCGGCGCCTTCCTCCGGGGCGCGGCCTCGCTGCCGCTGATGGCCCTGGTCTTCGCCCTGGCGGGCCTGGTGAACGGGGTGCAGGACACGCTGGAGAGTTCCGCCGTGGCGGGCTTCGTCCCGGAGTCCGAGCGGGGCTTCGGCTATGGCCTGCTGGGGGCGGTGAACGGCTTCGGCGACCTGGCCTCCAGCCTCCTGGTGGGCGGCCTCTGGACCCTCTGGCCCACCCTGGGCTTCGGTTACGCCGCCCTGATGATGGCCCTCGGAGCGGGGCTCATGGCCCGCGAGGCCCGCGCCGCCTGAGCTATACTCGCCGCAACACGGAGATGGCATTCCTCCGATAACCGCCCCTGGGGCTGATGATGCCTGCCTTCTCAATCCATGGGGATCGCAGGCTCGTGGTGGGCCCCGGCGTCCGGAAAGGAGCGACATGGGTTTCATGGCTTTCATCGCAGTGGGACTGGGCGCGGCCCTGGGCGCCTGGCTCCGCTGGGGGCTGGGCAACGTCCTCAACGCCGTGTTCCCCACGCTGCCCATGGGCACCCTCGCGGCCAACCTGATCGGCGGGTACGTCATCGGCCTCGCCGTGGCCTTCTTCGGCCAGCACCCGGGCCTGTCGCCGGAGGCCCGGCTCTTCGTCATCACGGGGTTCCTGGGCGGCCTCACCACCTTCTCCACCTTCTCCGCGGAGGCCGTGGGCCTGCTCACGCGCGGGGAGGTGTTCTGGGCCCTGGTCCACGTGGGCTCCCACCTGGGTGGATCGCTGCTGCTCACCTGGCTGGGTATGCTGACGGTCAAGGCGATCCTGTAGCTCGGGGAGGACGGCATGCGCGGCACGTACCTCAGGTTCTACGTCCAGGAGGGCAAGACCCACCATCACCTCCTGGCCTACGAGTGGCTCCTGGAGCAGGCCAAGAAGATGGGCCTCCACGGCGGCTCCGCTTTCAAGGCCGCGGCGGGCTTCGGGCGGCACGGCATGCTGCACGAGGACCACTTCTATGAGCTGGCCGGGAAGCTGCCGGTTATGGTGGAGTTCGTGGTGAGCGACGAGGAGGCCGACCGCTTCCTCACCTTCCTCCAGGCCGAGGAGCTGCCCCTCTTCTACCTGCGGATGCCCGCGGAGTTCGGGACGATCAAGGGGCCGGGCAATTGATCAGTGGGCACAGCCGCAGCCGCCGGTGAAGCAGGCGCTGCGGGCCGCGCGGACCATGCCGAGGCCCTCCCGGGCGATGAGCAGGGCCAGGGCCAGGGCTGCCACGGCGTCGGCCCACCAGAGGGCGGGGGCGGCCAGGTAGGCCAGGCTGCCGGCGAAGAGCACCGCCGAAAGCTGGAGGCAGGCCCGGCTGCAGGCGGCATCCGCGGCCAGGGCCGCGCTGTCGAGGGCCTTCGCGGCCCGGAGCTTGGCTCGCCAGAGGAAGACCATGAAGGCCAGGGACAGGGCCGAGATCACCAGCCCGGGGATCGTGGTCGGGGGATGGCGGTGGCCCGCCAGCTGCAGCAGGGCCCCGCCGGCGATCCCGGCTCCCAGCCCGAGGAAGAGCCAGCCGATGGCGGCGGTGGCCTTCCGCTCCCGGGCCAGGTTCCCGTGGTCCAGCAGCTTCCAGAGCACCAGCCCGGCCGAGGCCACCTCGATGAAGCTGTCGGCGCCGAAGCCGAAGAGGGCCACGGAGTCGTCGGCCCAGCCGAAGTGCATGGACACCAGGCCTTCCAGCAGGTTGTAGGCGATGGTCAGGCCCGAGAGCCAAAGGGCCCGGCGGCGCCAGTCCGTCCCCGTCATGCGTGGGCTTCGCGCACCTTGCGGGCCTTCACGAGGACCAGGGTCGAGCCCTTGGCCGACCGCTCCATGGTGACCTCGTCCATGACCTGGCGCATGAAGTAGACGCCGCGTCCCCCGGGCTTCAGCAGGTTCTCCGGCAGGTTCGGATCCGGCAGGGAGTCCAGGTCCACGCCCGGACCCCGGTCCTCGATGCGGATCTCGAAGCGGTCGGCCTTGGGGGTGAAGGTGACCTTGACGGGCTTCTCCTTCTCCAGTTTGTTCCCGTGGCGCATGGCGTTGGCGATGCCCTCCTGGATGGCCAGCCAGAGCCGTTCCCCGTCCTCCTGCGAGAAGCTGAGGTGCTTCAGGAATTCCGAACCCACCACCTGGATCAGGTCGATGAAGCGCAGGTCCGTGTTGCAGGTCAGGGTGACGGGCAGGAGCGCGGGTTGGGCCATGGCCAGGAATTCCCTTTCAAGCCGCGAGGGCATCTGGGCCCAAGGTACTTGGAATCCAGGGGCCTCGACCAGTGGTTTCGGCCAAGGGGACCCGGGGCATGAGCGTGTCTGGGGTCACAATTAAGAATAGTTTGTCCTAAATATGTAGATTGTGTTCCATACTGGACCCCGGCGGCCTGGGATGGCCGCAGGGAGGTTCCGATGAAGGCACGATGGTGGGCAGTCCTGCTGATACTCCTGGCGGGCTTCGGCGTCCTGGGCTGGGGCGGGCGGGAGATCGCCGAGAACGCGCCCCCGGTGCCGCAGCGCGTGGTCGCGGCCGACGGGACCCTTCTGGTGGGGGCGGGCCAGATCCTCGCCGGGCAGGAGAGCTACCTGGGCCACGGCGGTCAGCACATCGGCAGCGTCTGGGGCCACGGTGCCTACCTGGCGCCCGATTGGACGGCCAAGGCCCTGCACCAGTGGGCTTCCCACACCCTGGAGGGCCTGAAGGCCCAGGGCCTGTCCCAGGCCGAAGCCGAGGCCCGCCTGAAGGTCCTATTTCAGACCAATGGCTATGATTCATCTGCCGCCACGCTGAAGCTGGACCCGGTCCAGGCCGCGGCCTACCTGAAGACCCGCGACGAGCTGGCCCATGTGGCCGTGGACGGGGAGAAGGCGGCCGCCATCCCGGCCCGCTGGATCCCGACGATGGAGGAGGGCGAGCGGGTGGCCGACTTCTGGCTCTGGACCGCCTGGGCTGCGGCTGCGCATCCGGCCGGCGCCGACCACAGCTACACCCAGAACTGGCCCCAGGAGCCCCTGGTGGGCAACGCGATCACGCCCATCAGCCACCTCTGGACCATCCTCTCCTTCGTGCTGCTCATCCTGGGCATCAGCCTCATGGTGTGGCACCACGCCCGGCAGCCCGAAGAGGCCTTCCCGGACCCCCAGCCCATCAAGCCCGCCCCGGCGACCCCCAGCCAGCGCTGGTCCGCCATCTACTTCGCGGTGGCCATGGCCCTGTTCCTGGTGCAGATCGGCATGGGTGTCCTGACGGCGCACGATGCGGTGGAAGGAAACGGACTCTACGGTCTTGATCTCTCGCGCCTCCTCCCCTACGCCGCCTCGCGCACCTGGCACCTGCAGCTGGCCGTGTTCTGGATCGCCACCTGCTGGCTGGCCACGGGCCTGTACCTCGGCCCCAAGCTCAGCGCGAAGGAGCCCAAGGGCCAGGCCCTCGGCGTGGCGGGCCTCCTCGTCGCCCTGGTGGTGGTGGTGGTGGGCGCCCTCGGTGGCAGCTACGAGGCCATCCTGGGCAAGCTCTCCGGTTCCTTCATGCTGGGCACCCAGGGGTATGAATACGTCGAACTGGGCCGCCTCTGGCAGATCCTGCTGACCGTCGGCATGGTGGGCTGGCTGGTGCTGGTGGTGCGCGCCCTGCGTCCCGCGCTGAAGGGTGAAAAGGGGCAGCTGGGCCTGCTCAAGCTCTTCGTCATGGCGGCCATCGCCATTCCGCTCTTCTACTCCGCGGGCTTCATGTACACCCGGGAGACGAACCTGGCCGTGGCCGAGTACTGGCGCTGGTGGGTGGTCCACCTCTGGGTGGAGGGCTTCTTCGAGGTCTTCGCCACCGTCGCCATCGCCCTGCTGTCCACCCGCATGGGGCTGCTCCGCGAGGGCACCGCGCTCCGCGCCGTGGCGCTGAGCATGGGCCTCTTCCTGGGCAGCGGCGTCATCGGCACCTTCCACCACCTCTACTACACCGGCTCACCGTCCTCGATTTCCGCCCTGGGCGCCGTCTTCAGCGCGCTCGAGATCGTGCCACTGAGCATCGTGGGCTACGAGCTGGTGGCGAGCCTGAAGAGCGGCCGGGCCCTGGGCAGCGGCTACGAGTGGCCCTTCAAGTACTTCGCGGCGGTCTGCTTCTGGAACATGGTGGGCGCCGGCGTCTTCGGCATGCTCATCAACCCGCCCTCCATCCTCTACTACGGGCAGGGACTCAACACCACGCCCATCCACAGCCACGCCGCCCTCTTCGGGGTGTATGGCTTCCTCGCCATCTCGCTCATGCTCTTCGCCCTGCGCGGCATGACGCCGGACAAGGCCTGGGACGCGAAGTGGCTGCGCTGGGGCTTCTGGGGCCTGAATCTGGGCCTGGGGCTGATGCTGGTGATGTCGCTGATCCCCAGCGGCCTCTACCAGATCACCCAGAGCCTGGCGCACGGCACCTGGTACGCCCGCAGCGCCGCGGTGGTGCAGAGCCCCCTCATGCGCACCTTCACCTGGCTGCGCATGCCCGGCGACACGCTCTTCGGCCTGGGCGCCCTGGCGGTGATCATCTTCACCTTCAAGGCCGTGGGCGGTGTCTGGACCTGGCGCACCGCCGAGGAGACCCGCAAGGCTCCCGCCGGGGCCGAGCCCTCGCTCTCCTTCCGCACCGTCGAGGACTGAGCCACGTCTGCTGTCCGGAGGCCCCCGTCCGCGGGGGCCTTCCTGCGTCCGGGCGGGCGCGGGCTAGAATGCCCGATGGCTGAATTCCTTTCGACCGCAGAACCCTCCGCCTCTCCGGGTCGGAACCTGGGCATCGATGTGCTCCGAGGCCTCTCCATCCTCCTGGTGGTCGTCCACCACCTGGGCCTCCGGATCCCCCTCCGGCAGAGCGCCCTGGCGGACTTCCTGCCGCGCTGGGTGTTGAATGCGTTGATCTACAACGGCTACGAGGCCGTCTTCATCTTCTTCGTCATTTCGGGGTTCCTCATCGCCTCCCACGCGATGGAGCGATGGGGCAGCCTCTCGGACATGGATCTCCGGGCCTTCTACGTCCGCCGCGCATCGCGCATCCTGCCCAGCCTGCTGGCCCTCGTGGCCGTCCTGAGCCTCCTGCATGCCGCAGGGGCCGCGGACTACGTCATCACGCGCCCCGGCCAGTCGCTGGGACGGGCCGTCGGCTCGGCTCTGGGGCTCCACCTCAACTGGTACGAAGGACACACGGGCTACCTGCCTGGGAACTGGGATGTGCTCTGGTCGCTCTCCATCGAGGAAGTCTTCTACCTGGCCTTCCCGCTGGTCTGCCTGGTGCTGCCCCGCAAGCGCTACCTCGTTCCCGCCCTGGCCCTCCTGGCCCTGTCGCTCCCGGCCACCCGCGCGGCCCTTGGGGCCCATGAGATCTGGCAGGAGAAGGCCTACCTCCCGGGCATGGGGGGCATCGCCATGGGCGTGCTGGCGGCCCTGGCCGCCCGGCAGGTCCGCCCGGGACGCCGCGCGGCGCAGGGAGTGGGGCTCGCCGGGCTTGCGGGGCTGGTGGCCGTGCTGGGCTTCGAGGGCAAGCTGTGGCCCTTCCTGGGGAACGGCACCATGCTGGTGCTCACGGGATCCGTCGCCTGCCTGGTCCTGGCCTGCCACTGGGGCGTGGCGGACAGGCTCCCGGGGACGGGCTGGATCCGGTCCTTCGGACGCCTCAGCTACGAGATCTACCTCACCCACATGTTCATCGTGTGGCCCATCGTCCACCGCTTCCGGGCCCATGGGGCCGATCTCCGCTGGGGTTTCCTCTGGTACCTGCCCGAGGTGGCACTGGCCTGGCTGCTGGGCTGGCTGGTGGCGAGGTACCTTTCCCTGCCCGCGGAACGGGCCCTCCGCCGACGCTGGATGAAGGCGCCGCCGATCCTGGATCCTGAGGTGGCGCCGGCGGGGTGAAATGCCCGCGTGGGATGCCGTGTGGCGAATCCCGACACGGGGAGGCACCCTGCGACCTGCAGGGGGGTGCCGCCGGCGGAGAGGGCCGTGGCACCTGGGCCTCAACCTCCGGCACGGCTCCTGCGTAGCTGCTGCATCGCTCGTCCGCAGCGAGCCACTTGCCAGGAGCTGCCATGCCCCTCGTCCGATCCCTGTACCTCGTTCCCCTGGCCTGCGCCGGGTTGGCTCTGGCCGCCCAGGGGGCCCCTTCCGCACCGGAGGACAAGACGCCGGCGGTGGCGCACCGGGAGAAGGAGGAGGACTGCCCTGTCCGGTTCCGCTTCCATCACTCCCATCCGGCGTTCGGCGCCTATGTCCAGGTGGACACCCCGCTGCGCGACCTCAAGGAGAGCCTCGACCGTCGCACCGGCCTGGGGCTGGGCGTGCAGTGGACCCGCGACCACGGCAACTGGAACGCCAGCCGGACGCGCCTGGAGTGGAACACCTTCCCCGAGGGCGGCGCCGTGGGCTCCCAGGGCACGCGGACCTACGCGAAGAACTACATCCTCAGCTTCGACCATCTGTTCAAGCTGAACCAGGGCTGGAGCCAGGCCTACCTGGTGGCGGGCCTGGGCGGCGTGCGCTGGAACCTGGAGCAGACCACGGCCGGCCAGCGCAGCTCCCTCTGGACCACCAAGCTGGCCGTCACCGCCGGCGCGGGCGTGCAGCTGGGCCGTCGCGTGAACCTCGAGGCCCGCTACGTCGTGAGCAGCGTCGGCAGCACCTTCGACGCCAACACCCTGCAGGCCAGCCTGGGCTGGCGGTTCTGACCCGGAGTCGCCTCAGAAGAACAGCGCGTACCCCAGGACGCACAGGGTCGTCGCGTGGGCCAGGGTCCGGGCCGGCTCGGAATGGTTCCGGACCCTGTCCCACAGCAGCACGAGGGCCAGGGTGGCTGCGCCGATCACGGGGATCATGCCGAGCCCGTAGTGCGGCGGCAGGGCGTGGTGGGCCCCGTCCAGCAGGCCCGGCGTCCAGGGTGTGCCGTAGATGAGCGCCAGGTGGACCACATACACCGCCAGGGACTTCCGGCCCAGCGGCGCGAGGGCCGCAGCGACCCGGGGCCTGGCCTCCGCCAGGGCCGCGAGGGCGCCGATCACCAGGAGCGACAGGCCGAGGCGGTGGAGGGTCGAGTCCCACCCGGTCTGGTAGGTCTCGTGGGGCGGAAGCAGGCCGGCCGGCAGGCGGGCCGCGGCCAGCGAACCGGCGAGGGCGAGGAGGGCGCCGCCGAGGGCCGCGATCCGGAAGCGGCGCAGGCGCTGGTCCTCGGGGGCGTCCACGAGGACGGTCCCCAGGGCCACGCCCAGGAACAGGAAGGCGCTGCCGGGGAACAGGGGGAACAGGGATCCATGGGCATAGGAGAGGTAGGCGGCCATCCCCTCGGGCAGCCAGGTGAACCAGGGGAGGGCGGTGACCAGGGGCGCGGCGGCCAGGATGAGGAGGCCCAGGGCGAGGCTCCAGAGGGCCTGGGCCCGCGGGGTCCGCGTGAGGGCCATGAGCCCGGTCGCCAGGATCAGCGTGATGCCGTTGAGCTGGAGGATGTTGGCCTGCAGGAAGATCCGCCAGCCCTCCGGGGAGACCCAGCGGAGATCCTCCACCCGGGCCGCGGGGAACACCAGCAGGTAGCCGATCGCGAGCACCAGCAGGGCGGTGCGGATCCGCCGCAGGATCTGGCCCGCCGGCACCCGGCCATCCGGGTCCCGCCGCGTGGCCAGCACCATGGCCGCGCCGGACACCAGCAGGAACAGGGGGGCGGTCAGGCCCCGCATCTGGCCCCAGGCCTGCCACCGGAGGCTGTCCCAGTCCATGGCCGAAGGCGCCACAAAGGCCTCCAGGGTATGCCCCTGGAGCATCAGGAGGATGGCCACCAGACGGATGAAATCCAGGACATGGATGCGAGGCCGCGAGGCGCGCGACCCCTGGGAAGGAACGGACATGGCTTACCTGGGTTGAAGGCGGGGCGGGACCCGTGGCGCCGGGAACCCCCTCGACCAGACGCCAGTCTATCCGGCCCGGAGCGGTGCGCAGCGGACGCCCCGGGGGTATGATGAATAACCCGACCAATCCGGTCAGGATTCTGGGGCTGCCATGAAAGTCATCGTCGCCAAGACTGCGGGCTTCTGCTGGGGTGTGAAGCGCGCCATGGATGCGGTGCTGGAGGCCTCGGTGCGGAATGACGGCCGCGCGGTGCAGACCCTCGGCCCCCTCATCCACAATCCCCAGGCCCTGGAGCTGATCGGCCGGCGGGGCGTGGCGGTGGCCGCGGCCCCGGACCAGGTGGAGAACGGCACGGTGGTGATCCGGGCCCATGGCATCCCCATCCAGGACCTGCGGGGGCTGAAGGAACGACAGAAGAAGGGCGAGGTGAAGATCGTCAACGCCACCTGCCCCGAGGTGGCCAAGGTCCACCACAAGATCAAGAAGTGGAGCCCCAAGGGCTACTTCACGGTGATCCTCGGCAGCCATGGCCATGCGGAGAGCGTGGCCCACCGCAGCTTCGCCGAGCACGGCAGCGTCATCGTGGCGAACATGGCCGAGGCCCAGGCGCTCACGGACGAGCAGCTCCGCAAGGTGCTGGTGGTGGCCCAGACCACCTTCACGGTGAAGGACTACCACGAGATCACGGAGTACATCCGGCAGCGCTCGGGCGAGGCCATCTTCGAGAACACCATCTGTGAGGACACCTGGATGCGCCAGGACGAGGCCCGGGAGCTGGCCCGCACGGTGGATACGGTGATCGTCGTGGGCGGCAAGGCCTCCAGCAACAC
>MTLD01004494.1_pt6 | contig 16491 bp, 13 predicted proteins | sample 1982471 | NCBI WGS metagenome assembly MTLD01 (sample SAMN05712604, study PRJNA340218) | biofilm metagenome | isolation source: sample SPM anode biofilm adapted to -50 mV | place: USA | collected 2012-02-03
AAGCCGACATGAAAGACCGCATCATGAAGAGTATGAATCTTGACGTAACGCCAGAAGGTAAAAAAGTACCCAAAGGTATGGTTGTTGATGTGGCGTTAGATGAACACGGCAATCCGCTCAAAACAATTGGTATCCCCTATACTCCGACAGCGATAACCAGTGCAAATATTAGAGTAGGTGCGATACCGGCGTATCAATCTGGCCCGCTTCCTCCGGGTGTCACTTTCAACCGCAAAACCAATACCTACTACAGCAACGGCGTACCTTTGACCGGCGATCAAGTTAACAGCATGGGACTTGATTACGCGCAGGCTAAGTCGGAGGCGTCGCAGCGCGGCGGTGCGACATCGGCTAACATCAACGCCGCAAACGACCTGTATCAGAAGAACCTGCCGCGTCTCATCGAGTTGCGAAAGAAGGTTGCGGCTAAAGGACTTCTGCCGGATACCCAATTCTCCGATATCAATGCTATGAATCAGTGGCTTTCCGAGAAATCCAGCGATCCCGACGTGGTTGAACTCAAAGGCAAGGTTAAACTCCAAGCCGACAACTTGCAGAAAACCCTTGGTGGCGCACAAGGCGGCGAATGGGCGTTCAAGGTTGCCGACTCGTTGCTTAATCCGAGTTACCAAGGTGCGGCATTTGAGCGTCGTTTACGCTCGCACGGTGAAGACTTGGCGGAACTTGCACAGTCGAGGCGCAGTTTTGGCCGCAATGGTGTATCGGGGATTAGCCCTGAACAGGCCGCGCCGAAATCATCTGCACCGACCATAGCACCGGCTGGAACAAGAGTTCCTAAAAAAGGTGGCGGGTTCTATACGTCCGACGGGAAAGGAGGATGGAAATAATGCCATACGTAGGCTTACCAGCAGATGCCGACATTTCGGCTATTCCGAGTGAGGGGTATGTAGGGCTTCCGGCTGATGCAGATTTATCCGTGCCCAAAGGAATCGCACCCCAGCGCGACCCATTCTCCTATTCTCCCGCCGAAACAGAGAAGATGCGGGCGGATTTCGTAGCGGCAGAAGGCGGCAGCGTCTTTGGCGGCAATCAAGATGGAAACAAACGCGCCGTGATGGGCATCGCCTCGCCAAGCGGTAGGAAATCTGCCGCAACAGCGGTGCAGAAGTTGAACGAACCGACCGCCGCGCCTACTGGTCCCGTTGATTTCGTGACGCGAGTTGTCCCTGAATCTGTAGCAAAGAACGTGAAAGGTGCACTAGAAATGCCTTACGTCATGGGCAAGCGCATTGTAGACCCTGTGGTTGATGCAACGGCAGATTACGTCTACGGCGATAAATCTGGCGGGCGGGCGGTATGGGAAGGCGGCAGCGGTGCAGTCAAAGGACTCGCTCAAAACGTGGGCGATGTCGGTAAATTCTTTGGCACGAAAGCGGGCGTTATTGCGCCGGACGAAGAGGGTAATCTGAATCCGACGATTAACCCTGTAACCATTGGCAAGCGCGTATGGCACGAGGCGACCACGGACCCCGTAGGGACGGGAATAGCCGCTGTCGGCGCCAAGGGGATAGCAAAAGGGACGGTAGGCGTGGCGAAGAACGGAGTCAGCAATATTGGACTCAAAGGAGACGCCGAACTTGCCACTTTGAGTAATGTTCATGACGTGCCCCTTTCAGTTGGTGAACAGGTAGGTAACCCGGCGTTGAAGACTGTCGAAACCCAGCTCGAAAGGGTCCCAATGGTTGGTACTCGCGGATTCAGAGTAACGCAATCAACGAAACTGTCCGAGGCTGCTAACCGCCTCGTAGACAGGTTTGCCCCTGAAAACATAACGGACATTCCCGACCAGATACAGACGAGCATGTTCAAGACGTTGAAAGAAGGAAAGGACGCCATAGGCAACATACAGCGGCAAATTAACAGGGCAGTGACGGCGAATGCCACCGACCCGATACCGACAGCCAATCTCCAGGCAGCGGCGACAATTCTTCTTGAACAGTTCCCTGATATCTTTGACCGCCTCCCTTCAACCCCTCTCAAGGATAGACTGACCACTATCGCCAAGGGGACTGAAACGAAGACAGATGCCATTACCAATACAACCGCTCCGTCTGCCCTCACTTGGAAAGAAAGTATGCTGCTTAGAGAACAACTGAACGACTACATTAGCCGCGCCTACAAGTCGGCAGGGGCAGTCGGCAACAAGGAAATCTACCAACTCAGTGAATTGAAGCGCGGTTTAGACTCCGACATCAACGCGTGGGGCGAAAACTCGACCAATAGCAAGGTGGTGGACCTCTTCAAGAAGCGGAACGAGGAATACATTAAAAAGGTCGTGCCCTTCAAAGATGCCGCTGTCAAGACGGCCACAGGTACGACTTTTGACACTGATCTGCTTTTCAAGCATTTTGTGCAGCCGGACCGGCCACAACTTGCACGCAAGTTGATGAACGCTTTGGATGACGAGGGGCAAGGGCTGGTAAGGTATTCCGTACTCAAAAAGGCTCTTGACGCTGGGCAAGACGCCAAGCCCGGTGCTCCATTCAGCCCCGGCAAATTTGCAAAAGAAATTGACCGTCTTGGATCAACGATAAACGAGCTATTCCCCGGGGAAGACAAGCGGCTGATACAAGGATTCGTTAAGCTTTCAAGGGCGGCGGAAAGAGCAGGGCAATATGCGGAGAATCCCCCGAATAGCGTACGGGTGGGAGACCTGGGCGTAACAGGGGTTGCGGGGTACGGTTTGAGTGCGCATCCGCTGCTCACGGCGGGCGGCCTAACTGCAGCAAAGGTTCTTTCATCTCTCCTTACCTCTAATGCCGGTAAAAGGCTGCTTGTCAGAGCCGCGAGGGTGCCAGAGACCTCCTCGATGTGGGAGGGGATGCTGCAAGAGTTAAAGCAATTTACCGACGAAGCGGCACCGGGTGTGGTTGCGGGAACAGCTGGGCAAAGAATTGACACTGCCGATGTGGCCAATCCGTCTCCTACCAAGAATCCCGGTGAATCCCCGATGGCCTTCAAGCGTCGGTTGACTGAGTGGGGACGGGAAAATGCGAATCCAATACAGGTGGAATAGCTGAGTAACTAGGTGGGAGAGGTTAGGTATGGCCGAGACAGATAAAGAGAGAGAAGTGATCCAACCTTCCCTTCCTCCGGCACCAGGCCCAGGTGCAACGCATGATGAGTGGCGCACCTGGGCCGAGGCAATTATAAAAGCCGCGAAAGCTGCGGGTTACGATGTCGGAGAATAGGGGATGCGGCAACATATGTCAGCGGCTAGGCCGCTGAGTCCATAGGTACTTCATCCTCTGCCATAGAAACGCGGCATTCAATGATTTCGGTGCAAACCATAACCGCGCCGTGGTTATATTCCAATGTATCGTCTGCTTTAGCTGCAAGCGCCCAGCATAGAGCTCGTAACACTTTTACCGTTGTCCAAGGCATGCCCTGTCCAGGCTTACCAGAATTCTCGATAAAATCGACTATAGCGCTAAGCCCTTCCTGGAGGCTCTTCATATTTTCGGATAGCTCCACGGTTGCAGCGGCTAGATGGCTAAGGGTAATCTTATCTCTTCCCAATATGTTACGGTCCCAAATGAAGGTGTCACCACTCCTTCTGACTGCCGGATAATCAAGCTTGTTTTTCATCTGATTTCCCTCCCAAGGTTAGTGCCTGTTAGATGTTGTACCCCTATGGGTTCGCTAATCGTCCGAAAGCTTCTGGAGTAACTCGGCTCTTTCGATCAAAGCGCGGACGGCCTCTTTAAAAGGCCAGGCATGTAAGCCGCCCTCTGCAAAATGTCCGTTGACTTCCATCATGGACTCTTCAACTGCATGGATCTGCCGCCCAATCGCAAACTGCTGTGTCCTGTTCATCTGCTCTTGCACTTATGCCCTCCTTGCCCCTCATGGGCGGTTTTCCGGCAGATGCCGGGGTTAATAGGTGCTCGTTGATGTTTTGACCCGGCTGCGCTTGAAGGTCTCAACAGCCTCTGTTTCGTATCTGACCCCACCCTTCGCACCGTCACTCATTTTGAGGAATGGAATCCCGCCACCAGTGATCCTTTTGCGACGGAGCCAGTGCACGGACATTCCGATCTGCTCGGCGACTTCTTTTTCGTTTAATAGTTTATGCGTCATAAAGCCTCCCTTGCGTGGTGGATACGTTGACAACTACTTTAGTAGTTAGTATGGTTACTGCAAAAATAGTAACCTGTCAACTACTTTGATAGTTAAGGATGCAAATATGTCTGCAATGGGGAGAGGAAGTGGGCAAACGCCAGAAAGGGTAGTGGAGTTGGTACGAGAAGAAGTGTCTCGGATTGGTCAAAACGCTACAGCGCGTGCTATCGGAATCCCTCTGCGCAGCGTACAGAAATACATGGATGGCACTGCGGAACCGACACGGGCCACGCTTGAAAAGCTATCGGCTTATTCTGGTTTGGCTATTGGCTGGTTGCTAAATGATGGGATAACCGGGAAACACGGGGGGCTTGATTTTAACCTAGTGCCAGAGGATGAGTTACCCAAGGTGACCTGCGCCAGGTGTGGCGGAGGCTTAAAGGTCGTCAGTGCACTGTACGAAGATCTGCACGTAGAGCCTTGCGAAACTTGTCTGGAGGAGAGGGTTAAGCAGTGTCTTGCCAACAGAGAAAGCTAACAGGGGCCGCCATGTGAAAAGAGAGTTTTTGGCCCCCTCGTATTTTCAAAACCGTTGTTTTTGAATAGCGTCGTCAAAAACGCTCTAAGAATTGATCTATAATCTTTTTATAGAATCTAAAAAGATTTAGTCGATTAATTTCCCATTTTCCCCCTCGAAGAGGAAATCGACTAAACTTAGTTGATTCCTGTTTCTACCCTCCACTGTTTTCAATATCTCATCCCCCTGTGACCCGAGCCGTCGCCAAGTCCACCACTTTCCCACCGATGCCATGCAGCATAAGCCGCTCAATCTCATTGGCTATGGCTTGGAGAGGGGCGCGGAGGTCTTCGACGCCGGTTCCATCATAGTGACGGCCAGATATAGAGCCGTCCACATGGTTTGTCAGCCGGTCTGCGTCTTCAAAAATCTTCAGCCGTCTTGCTGTGGTTATAAACGTTCGTCTGAGGCCATGAACGGTGATGCTGAGGCCAGTGTTAAGTTTTAACTTGTCAGATTGTAACCTGACATGACCAGTTTTATTTATATCGGCTCGAATGGCAGGGAAGACATACGGGTTATCGCTGCTTCTGGCGGTTTGGCGGCGGAGCAGGATCTCGAACGACTGCCGACTGAGTGGGCTGTGGAGGGCGGTCCTGTTTTTGGTGTCTGGTATCAACAGAGTCTTTGCCTCCATGTTTACGTGCTCCCAACGTAGCCCCGCCGTTTCCATGTGCCGCAACCCTTGGTAGAGACAGAACAGGTAAGCATCGCTGGCGACCTCGTTGAACTTCTGCAGCCCATTATAGAAAGCCTTAAAGTCGTTCCCCTCCAGTTTGTCCGTCCGTGCCTCGATCTTCGACAAGTGGTTACCCAAGCGCAGAACGTTAAAGGGGTTGCGGTTGATGCTGTCGGGGTGTCTTATGATGGCGTAATTGATAACGGCAGATAACATAACAAAAGCGTTTCTCGCGCCAAAAAGGCCATTTTTAAGGGCGCTCTGACTGTGTCGCTCTATCACCGCTTCCGGCGTTAGCTTCGCGACTTCTGGAAGGGTTAGCGGGAGCCAGGTGTCAAAGTGGCGTTGTATGATTCTGGTGTACGATTTTGCGGTATTGCTCTTGTAAGGCTTGCCGTCCTTTCTCCTCTTCTCGGTGAAGTAGAAGCGTAGTATGTCGTCAAGAGTGACGTTGGCCCCGGTATCTTTTGAGCTGCCTCGCTTCATTTCAAGCCGCTTCCCTGGAACAAAACCTTTTTCGGGGTGGTCATATCCCTCCAACTCCTTCCTTGCCTGATCTAGGGTCAATTCGCCGTATCGTCCCAATGTCCTTTTTACTGTGCGGTACCCTTTCGGTTTCGTTGCGTCCCTTACGTCCGTTTTGATGAAGAAGGTCTTTGAAGAGGTGCCGACCCGAAGACCGAGGCCAGTAGTCACCGTGTCGAAATAATCGATCTGGCCCTCTCGCGTAAATGGGAGCTTGTCAATGCTGCGTTTGTCGAACTTCATGGTAGGCATAGGGGCTCCTTTTTCGTACCTAAACGGGGCGTGCATCTTTTTAGGTACGATATAGGTACGAACGTAAATGAAAAACCCGCATAATCTGTGTGAAAGAATAGCGGGTCTTGGAGCAAAATGCAAGTTGCAAATATCTGTTATTTAAACGCAAATAACAACATATAGCAACTTGTGATAACTTGTCATATCTTGACTGTTTTATAAAGGAAGTTCTTGAACCTAAAGAAGCGTTTCCTCTCTTCCTCGTCCTCCTGGGCATCACCTGTGATGGCTTTCAGATGCCGGGCTACTTCAGGCATGCTCTTGCCGGCGGCACTCCGACTCCGCTCGACTACCAGCTTCACTACGTCGCGGGAAATCCGGCTCTGTGAGTAGGGCTCGTAGACTGCTTCCCAAAAATCCTTCCCCGTCTCAATCTCGATCATGATGCTGCTGGCGACTTCTTCGGCCAGACGCTCGGAGGCCGGCACCATCTGCTCTTGTGCTCCATCTCTGATGGCTTTCCTGATGTCATCGCCGGTCACGAGCTTCCCTGTCCTGAAAAACAGGGCGCGCAGCAGGATGCTTCGCAACTCGCGGATGTTCCCCTTGTAGTTGTGGCCGACGAGTGCTTCCTTGGCGTCGCTGGAGAGGCTGGGCTCGTCGTCGCGAACGGCTTCCTCGGTGCTTCGATAGGTTCGGTAGAGTTTGCCTAGGAAGTGGGTGGAGAGGTCCGGGATGTCCTCGCGTCTCTCATTCAGGGACGGGACCACGACGGAGAGCTCGGTGAGGCGGTGGTACAGGTCTTCACGGAAATTGCCGAGGGCGATCTCTTTTCTCAGGTCCTTGTTGGTGGCTGCGACGAGAAGGACGCGGCTGATCCTCTCACGGTTCTCGCCGAGACGGACGAAGCCGCCGTTGTCCAGAAAGCGCAATAGCTGCACCTGGGTCTTAGGGTCGGCGTCCCCGATCTCGTCGAGGAAGACGATGCCGCCGGAAGCCTCTTCGAGGATCCCCTTGCGGTCGCTGTAGGCGCCGGTGAAGGCCCCTTTGATGTGCCCGAAAAGCTCGGAGTAGGTGAGGTCTCCGCTGTAGGCGGCGATGTTGGTCTTTTTGACCGGGAGCTCTCCGTCGGGGTTGATCTGCTGCCGGTACAGTTCATTCAGCTTGTTGTACAGGTTGTTGAAGAAGAACTCCTTCCCTGCTCCCGTGGGGCCGAGCACAAGGATGGACGGAAGACCGATGGTCGCCTCCTGCAAAACGTGGCGGCTCCAGAGGGCGATCCGGTTCGAAAGAGGCTGCGACACGGTGTTGATGAAGGCGACGATCTCCTGGGCCTTGCGGCTGTTGCCGATGATGTTGCCGAGACGGTACGAGGAAACCTTCGGGTCCTTGTAGGCGATGTCGCTTTGCAGCTTGTTCACCTCGGACTGCAGTCGCTCGATGCGCTGGATGTCGGAGATGTGCCGGGAGGTGAGGCGGTCGATGATCTGCAGGATCCGCTTGTGCTCTTCGGTGAAATACCCTTCCTGCAGCGAGTTTAAGCAGATGACGGCGATCACCTCGTCGTCGCTGATCACCGGAACGGCCATCTCGCTCTTGATCAGTTCGTTCATGGGACGGTGGAAGCCCGAATGCTGCGATGAATCCGCCACCTCACCGATGATCTTCGGCTCCTTGGTCCAGGCGACGTAACCGGTCAGGCTGCGCTCCTCGGCGGGCAGGTCTTCGCCGCCGATCTTGAAGGGCGGGATCTTCTTCTTGAGCCATTCCTTGTTCTTCGCCCCGACTATGACCCCCTCCTCGTTCTCAACCACCAGCCATTTCTCACCCTCGCGCTCCTGCACGATGGCGATGCTCCCGGTGTCTGCGCCGATCAGTTCGGTTGCCTTGGAAAGCACCTTGGTGAGGAAGGGGTGCAGCCCCTCGTTGCGCTCCTGCAAGAGGTCGGAGATCTCGGAGAGGACCTTGATCTCCAGGTGCTCGCCGCCGACCTCGTTGATGACGCGCTCGACCATCTCGGCGTGGGTCTGCAGGAGTCCCTCTTCGAACTCGGAGAAGCTCGCCAGCTCGCGGGTGAAGTAGTTGATAAGGCAGATGAGGCGGCGCGTGCCAGGCTCAAGACGCGGCACCATGTAGAGCGTTCTCAGCCCCATTTCCTCGGTGAGGGCGCGGCGCTGGATAGTCTGGTCCTGCAGGTCGGCGATGAAGAGCGGTTTCAGGAGCTGGTCGTCGGTGACGACGCCCGCCTCGTTCACGTAGCGGGAAACGAGCGAGGTGCCGTGCTTCAGGTCGATGCTGCCGACGTTGTCATAGCGCTGTTTGAGCTCCAGGTTCTCGGCATGGCTTGCCAGCACGTCCATGCCGCCGCGCACCGGGATCAGCACCGATGCGAGGGTGAGGCCGTCGATCAGGTTGACCGCGGAGCGGACCATGAAGCTTGCGGCTTCCCTTTTCTTGTAGACCTCGACGCGGCGGGCCAGCAGCAGTTGCTGGTGGTACTTGCGGGCATGATCAACCCGTTCTCCGGCGCGGACAAGGAAGGGGATGAGCATCTCGATGCGGTCGCGGGAGAGGAGTTCGCCGTCCACGCAGGCAACCCCGATGGACTTGCCGTTGCTGGTGATCGGAAGCATGGTGGTGCCGTCGATCTCGAAGCGTCGGGAAAAGTCCTGGTCGAGGGGAAGACCGCTGTCGGCGGGATGCAGGAATTGTGCGGGCAGCTGGGTTACGAAGGTGTTAGAAACGGCCGCTTCGGCCGAGATGATGGGGAAGGTTTCCTGGCGGATCTCGGTGGCGAAGTTGCCGCAGGCGAAGGCGCAGGAAAGGGCGCCTCGGGTCAGATCTTCCAGGTAGATGCGCACCCGTTCCTGGTCGGAGACGAGGCGTGCTCCCTCGCCGACGAGGTGCAGCATTTCGTCGAGGTTCTCTTTACCGTAGGCGGCGATGCGATCGCCGAGCGTCTTTAGTTGTTGCTCTGTAGCAGCCATGTGCTCTCCTGAGTACATAAGTTACACAGGGCACGGTAAAGGAATTGGGGGCGGGTGTCAAGGGTGGATGAGGCCGGTGGGGACTGATGGGACTGATGGGACTGATGGGATGGGTAGGGGCGAATAACATTCGCCCGGCGCTGGTGCCCCGGTCGTCGTGCTTGCGGGAGACTGAAATAGCGGTGGAGGGGGGGCGAATGATTATTCGCCCCTACGGAAAGGCGACGCTGAAGCGTCAGCCGCTGTTTTAGTTGAACCCTTTCCTGATCTGGTACAGCTCTTCGAGGTCCAGGCCGTTCAGCTCGAAGAACTCGCGCTCGAGTTCCTCGACGTAGAAACGGTCGAGGCCGGAGTTCTCCAGGAAATCCTCGCGCAGTGCCCAGCTCTTCTCCAGGATGATCTGCGGCAGCAGGTTGTGGATGTACACCGCCTCTTTCTTGATGGTGAGGATCGCCTCGCGGAACAGGTGGTCGGGGATCTCGCCGTCGATGAGCTTCTTGTTTTTCAGCTCCTCGGCGAGTTCCTTCTTGAGGGCGTCTTGGTCCGCCTTGGTGGCGTACTTGGAGTAGAAGTTGCGGATCCGGTCCTTGATGTGCGCGAGCAGGGTGAGGTGCAGACGCTCGTCGGTGTCTATCTTCACCAACTGCTCGAGAAGCCCGCTGGTGGTGAGACGGTTCTCCTCGATGAGCTTCAGGCCGGAAGCCAGGTGGCTCACCTTCTTCCTGCCATAAATCCCAAGGTATTTGTCCTCGAAGATGCCGGAGAGGAAGAGCTTCGTGAAGAGGTCGGGGGCGAGCATGTCGAAGGCGTGCTTGTTGCCGAGCAAGCTTCGGATCATCTCCTCGGAAATCCGCACGTTCTCCATGAAGGCGAGCTGGTTGATCGCCGAGGAGGTCGCGTCGTAGCGGTCGAAGTAGGTGATGATGTAGGAATAGCCTTCCAGGATGGAGATGTCGGCGCCGTCGCGGATTTTCTCATCGCAGGCCTTGCTTGCGTCAAGAAGCATCTCCTCGAAGGCGTGGTCGCGGTTCTCCGCCGCCTGCTTCTTGGCGTAGAGGAGTTTCAGCATGTCTTCGGCGTCTATGGTGCTCTCGATCTGCCGCTCGGAAAGGAACATCCCCTCCAGGATGGTGCGGGTCTCGGAGATGTAGTTGCTCTCCTCCAGGTCGACCAGCTTCTTGTCCTTCTTCAGCATCTCGTCCAGGGTGTAAAAGAGCGCGCCCGGGATCTTGTTGCGCACCGAAAGGGTCTTGAGGCGCGTAAGGCGCGCGTTCTCGAGCTTGTTGATCTCCCCCTTTCTGTTGCAGGCGATCAGGATGTTCTTGTACTCGTCGACGATGCGCCGGTTGTCGGGATGCTTGTACATCACGTCGATCCGGATCCTCTCCTGCTGATAGCGGTCGATGCCGTAGCGCTCGGCAAGGACGGCCAAGGACTGGAACTCGGAATCGTTGATCTTCTTGTTGTTGAAGTAGAGTGCCTTGAAGGCCTCGCTGTACTCGCGGTGCCGGACGTTGATCAGCTTGAAGAGGAAGAGGTGGGCGTTCGGGTCGTCGATAATGTCGAGGATTTCCCGGATGATCAGGTTGTCCTGTTCCTCGCCTACAGCACCTGAACGCTTGAGCGCCTTGCCAAGCACCCTGAGGATGCGCTCTTGCTGCTCGTGCATCGGGCCGGAAAAGTCGACCCCGGTGAGGGCGAAGAAATAGTTGAAGATGGCGTTGCCGTCGAAGAAGATCTTGTCGTAGCTTACGTACCCTTCGGTGCGCTCGCTGAACCTAAGCGTGCCGCTGCGACTGTCGTAATGGGTGCCGTAGATGATGAGGCGGTTGGAGACGTCTTCCTTGGCGAGGTCCGCGATGGGCTGGTCCACCCCGAACATGTACTCGCAGAAGGAGCCGCCGTTGCCGCGGTGGCTGATGCCGTTCTTGCCGATGATGAACTCGTTGCCGGGAGAGAAGAATCGGATCTCGCCGGGATCGGTCGGATCGGTGTTGAAGAAGTACCGGTTGTACGCCTCGCTGCCCGCCGTGATGGCGTAGAACTCGATCTGGTCGTTTGCATAGCCGTGCAGCCGAATGTCTCTGAACATCAGTTCCGTCCGTTCTTCAGGTCTTAGTTCCTCAAAGCTCGAGCGTCATGCCGTCGTAGGCGAACTCCACCCCGTCTGGGAGGCGGTTGCCGTCGCTGTGATGCACCTCGTGGGTCAGGTGGGTCAGCACGGTGCGGCGCGGTTTCAGAATCTCGGTCATCCTCAAGGCACCCTCGATGTTGAAATGGTTCGGGTGCGGAGAGAAGCGCAGGGCATCGATGATCATCAGGTCGAGCCCGTGCAGAAGCTCCATGGAGGCTTCCGGTATCTCGCTGCAGTCGGTGAGGTAGGCAGCGTCGTCGAAACGGTAACCGGTGGCCATAAAAGAGCCGTGCATGATGGGGACGGGCGTGATCCGGCAGCCGAACAGGTCGAAAGGTGCCTCCACCGGGTGCGATTCCATAAGCGGCGAGTACCCCTCCGAGCAGAGCCCCTCGAAGATATAGGAGAAGGTGCCGCGCACCTGTCCGATGGTGTCCGGGCTGCCATAGCACGGGATGACCTTGCGGTGAATGAAATGGAAGCCACGCAGGTCATCTATGCCGTTGATGTGGTCGGCATGGGTGTGGGTGAGCAGAACGGCATCGATCTGCGGTATCCCTTCCCTGAGCGCCTGCGTCCTCAGGTCGGTAGAGGTGTCGACGAGGATGCGCTGCCCATGGGACTCGACCAGGATTGAGGCACGTGTTCTTTTGTCGCGCGGGTCAGAGGAGCCGCAGACCTGGCAGTGACAACCGACCATGGGGACACCGGTCGAGGTGCCAGAGCCGAGGATGGTAATTTTCATGTGTCGCACCTCGGAATGGTGCGTAAGGTACCATGAACGTTTGAGTGAGGCAAGGGTTTATCCCTTGCCTAGTGCGGGTTTTGAGGCTATTATCTGAGCCTGCCGCGGTCGCGGCTTTTTAATGATCCCCTCAAAATACTCCTGCAGAGGTTCTTAATGCGTGTCGGCATTGTTGCCCCCAATTACTATCCTGCTGAAACCGGCAATGCCGTTACCGTAAGACGTATCGAGAGTGAACTTAGGCTTCTTGGCTGCGAGGTGCAGGTATTTCCGGTGGACCGTCTGTCGGGGGAGCGCCTGCAGGAGGCGGTAAAGGAGTTCCAGCCACAGCTTTTACATGCCTTCCATGCCTACCACGGCGGGCGCGTGGCCTACGCCCTCTCGAAGCTGCTGTCAATTCCCTACCTGATTACCTTGACCGGCACCGACGTGTACCAGGCGCTGTGCGATCAGCGTGGGTTTGAGATGCACGGTGCGCTGCGTGGCGCCGCGCGGTTGGTCGCCTTCCACGGCTGTGTGAAAAAGCGGCTGGGGGAGCACCTGCACAGCCTTGAGGAACGCACCGTCCTGATCCGCCAGGGGGTTGTGCTGCCCAAGGAGCCCACTTCTGTTGCGGCAGCGAAAGTAAAAGACGAGTTCACCTTCCTGCTTCCTGCAGGCCTGCGTCCGGTGAAGAACGTGATGTTCCCACTGGCGCCGCTTGCCGAACTGCATGCACGCTACCCGCAGCTGCGCCTTGAGCTGGCCGGCCCGGTGCTCGACACGGCCTACGCCGCCGAGGTGATGGAGGCCCTGGAGAACTATCCCTTCGCCCGATACCTCGGCGTCGTGCCGCATGATACCATGGGAGCGCTCTATCGGCGGGTCGACGTCGTGCTGAACACCTCCCTCACCGAGGGGGGCATGGCCAACACCGTGCTGGAGGCATCGGCCTACGCGAAGCCGCTCCTCGTTGCGGACATCGAGGGGAACCGTTCCATCGTGAAAGATGGTGTTAACGGCCTCGTGTACCATGGCGCCGCGGAGTTCCAAACCAAGGCCGAACAGTTGGTGATCGACGCCCATCTGCGCGAGCGTCTGGGTAAAGTCGGACGTGACCTCGTGCGCGAACATTGCTGTCCCGACAACGAAGGGCAGGCCTATTACTCTCTCTACCAGGAGATCCTCGCCCAGGCTTGAAAGCTTTACGCCCCCGACCCGCCTTCAGTGACGTCATGTCATCGAGCAAGCCCCTCGCCCCGGAGAGGGGAGGCTGGGAGGGGGGAAGCCGGATCGAGCTGCTAAGCTCCCGCTCCCTGTCCCTCCCCCTCCGGGCCTTCGCCTACCACAGGGCTTCGGTCCGCAGGCGGGTGCGCCTCGACAACTTTTCAGAAATGCCTCTTCGCTGAATTACTTCCACGTTCTCTCTCCCCACCCCGCAGGCCGCTTAAAATCCTGATTAGCTGTTGCCAATGAATCCGGTTCCCGTAGACTATCCCTTCGTGACAAAAGGGAGGGAAGACATGAACCGAATCATCGACATCACCGAGCTGGCTCTGCGCGATGCCCACCAGAGCCTCATCGCCACGCGCCTCGGCATCGAGGACATGATCCCCGCCTGTGAGGATCTCGACAACACCGGTTTCTGGTCCCTGGAATGCTGGGGGGGCGCCACCTACGACGCCTGCATTCGTTTCCTGAACGAGGACCCTTGGGTGCGGCTCAGGACATTCAAGGAGCTCATGCCCAAGACGCCGCTGCAGATGCTGCTGCGGGGGCAGAACCTCCTGGGGTACCGCCACTACCAGGACGAGGTGGTCGATCGCTTCGTCGACAAGAGCGCCGAAAACGGGATCGACGTCTTCCGCATCTTCGACGCGCTGAACGATCTGCGCAATATCGAGCGATCGGTCAAGGCGGTGAAGAAGTGCGGCAAGCACGCCCAGGGCGCCATCTCCTATACGGTGAGCCCGATCCACACCACCCAGGCCTACGTGGATCAGGCGAAACGGCTGGTCGAAATGGGGTGCGATTCCATCTGCATCAAGGACATGGCGGCGCTCATCAAGCCCCAGTCGGCCTACGAGCTCGTGCGCGGCATCAAGGAGAACTGCGGTGAGCAGACCCGGGTGCAACTGCACGTGCACGCGACCACCGGCGTCACCATGGTGAGCCTCATGAAGGCGGTGGAGGCCGGTGTCGACGGCGTGGATACCGCGGTGAGTTCGATGAGCTTAGGCCCCGGGCATAACCCGACCGAGAGCTTCGTGGAGATGCTGGAGCATACCGGGAACAGCACGAAGATCGACCTGGCGCGCATGCTGCGCGTGAAGGAGCACTTCTCGAAGATCCTGCCGCGTTACCGCGAGTTCCTTTCCACGGTCACCGGTGTCGAGACCGAGATTTTCAGGAGCCAGATCCCCGGCGGGATGCTGTCCAACATGGAGAGCCAGCTGAAGCAGCAGGGGGCGGCGGACCGGATGCACGAGGTGCTGGAAGAGATTCCGTTGGTGCGTAAGGACACGGGGTACGTGCCGCTGGTGACTCCGACCAGCCAGATCGTCGGAACCCAGGCCGTGCTGAACACGCTGATGGGGCGCTACAAGGTGCTTACTGGCGAGTTCGCCGACCTGATGCTCGGCTATTACGGCGCCGCTCCCGGGGTGCTGAACCCCGAGGTGGTAGAGATGGCGCGGCGGCACGCGAAGAAGGACCCGATCAACGTGCGTCCCGCCGACCTTTTGGAACCGGAATGGGGCAAGCTGCGCGCGGCGGCGCTGCCGCTTGAAGGGTGCGACGGCAGCGACGAGGATGTGCTCACTTACGCGCTCTTCCCGCAGGTGGCGCCGAAGTTCTTTGCAACAAGGCACGAGGGGCCTAAGAACGTCGGACGTGATCCGGAGACCGGCGCGTCGGAAACCAACATCCCGGAGGGGCACCCAGGAAAGATCACCGGCCCCGTCACCTACACGGTCACCCTGAGCGGGCAACAGCACAAGGTCACCGTGGCGCCGTACGGCCAGGAGTAACGCCGCGGCCGAGGAGGGCTCATGTCTATAGACGAGAAGGTCAAGGAGCTGAACGAGAGGAAAGAGAGGCTGAAGCTTGGCGGAGGACGGGCGAAGATCGACGAGCAGCATGAACGGCAGAGCCTCACCGCCCGGGAGCGCATCGAGAGCCTGGTAGACAAGGACAGCTTTCAGGAGATAGGACTCTTCGCCCGGCACCGCTGCACCAACTTCGGAATGGCCGGGAAGGAGTTCGCCGCAGAAGGGGTGGTCACCGGAGCGGGTAGCGTCGGGGGACGGCTGGTGCACCTGGCGAGCCAGGATTTCACCGTCGCCGGCGGCTCCGCGGGTGAGGTGCACAGCGACAAGATCGTACAGGCGATGCTCGCCGCGCTGAAGACCGGCACGCCCTTCGTGTTCATGAACGACTCCGGCGGCGCGAGGATTCAGGAGGGGATCGACTCGCTGGCGGGCTACGGCAAGATTTTCTATCACAACGTCATGCTCTCCGGGGTGGTGCCGCAGATCTCGCTCATCTGCGGTCCGTGCGCAGGCGGCGCCGCGTACAGCCCGGCCCTCACCGATTTCATCATCCAGACGGCGAACGCGAGGATGTTCATCACAGGGCCATCGGTCATCAAGGAAGCGACCGGCGAGGAGATCACCGCCGAGGCCCTTGGCGGCCCGCTCTCCCAGATGAACTACGCCGGGGTCGCGCACTTCGTCGCGGAAAACGACCTGGTGGCGCTGCGCATCTGCAAAAGGCTCCTTTCCTTCCTTCCCTCCAACAACCTGGAAGACCCGCCCCAACTAGAGGCGGACGACGTCGTGGTGCCGGACAAGACGCTGAACACCATTGTCCCGACCGACCCGAAGAAGAGTTACGACGTGCGCCAGGTGATCACGCGCCTAGTGGACGGCGGCGATTTCCTGGAGGTGCAGCCCCTTTTTGCCGCCAACATCGTGGTCGGCTTCGCACGCATCCTCGGGCGGAGCGTCGGCGTGGTGGCGAACCAGCCAAGCGTGCTGGCCGGCGCCCTGGACATAAACGCCTCGGATAAAGGGGCGCGCTTCGTCCGTTTCTGCAACGCCTTCAACATCCCGCTCATCACGCTGGTGGACGTTCCTGGATTTCTGCCGGGCGTGCAGCAGGAGCAGGGAGGGATCATCAGGCACGGCGCCAAGATGCTCTTCGCCTATTCGGCGGCCACCGTCCCGAAGATCACGGTGATCATGCGCAAGGCCTACGGAGGCGCATTCCTTGCCATGTGCGGCAAGGAACTGGAGACGGACCGGGTCTTCGCGTGGCCGACTGCTGAGATCGCGGTAATGGGGCCGCAGGGGGCGGTGAACGTGATATTCCGCAACGAGATCGCGCAGGCCGAAGATCCGCAGCAGAAACGCCGGGAACTGATCGAGTCGTATCAGAGCACCTTCGCGACCCCCTACGCGGCGGCTGCGCGGCGCGACGTCGACGACATCATCGAGCCGGCGGAGACGAGACGTTATCTCGCCATGACGCTCGACATCCTGCACACCA
>MTLD01001897.1_pt1 | contig 16481 bp, 15 predicted proteins | sample 1982471 | NCBI WGS metagenome assembly MTLD01 (sample SAMN05712604, study PRJNA340218) | biofilm metagenome | isolation source: sample SPM anode biofilm adapted to -50 mV | place: USA | collected 2012-02-03
TATTTAGGAGAACGACCATAATTCCATTCATCTGTGCTATATTTTTCCTCCTTTAGTTTCGATATTGAAGCAATGTCCTCTTTAGTATATTCGTATTTTAAATACTGAGCATCTCCTCTTGAATTTACAAAGCTGTATATATAATCTATAAAATCACTTATTTCCATTGGTTCTTTAAGGTGCTCGGTTATGTTTGTAACTCTGCTTCTGTTTGACTGTACCGATTTACCTGAAAATTTTTCGGGTCTACCTGCCAATGCATCACTTAAATTTTTCATTGATGACGAAAAGAGGAGTGTGCCGTGTTGAAGGACTCTGTTTTTGAAGATTGCAATTGCGTTACCCGAAAATTTGCGGCCGTCAATAACTAAGTCATTTCTTCCTTCCAACGATGCTTCAACTCCAATTTTGTTAAGTGCTTCCAAAATAGGTTTTGTAAATCTTGTGAACATTTCCGAACTCTCTTCATTGCCGGATTTATTGTCGATGAATGTAAAATTTACATTGCCTAAATCGTGAAAAACAGCTCCTCCTCCGCTTAAGCGACGAACAACAGGGATATTATTTTTCTTTACAAATTCAATATTAATTTCGGCAAGTGCATTTTGATGTTGACCAATTATTATTGCATTGTCATTTTGCCATAGTCTAAAGACAGGCTTATCAAAATGTTTGAAAAGATACTCTTCTGCCGCCAGATTCCATTGTGGATCGGTAGTTTTATCCAAAATATAATACATAAACGATTACTTTTTGTTTTTATAAATAAAACTGAAAATATTGTAGGTAATAAATGCCAGTAAAAGGCCAAGTAATGCTCCGCAAATAACATCTGCCGGAAAGTGTTTTCCAACATAAATGCGACTGTAAGAAACTATTGCTGCCCAAATAAAAATAAAAATTGTAAACCACTTCTTTTTAAAGGTAAGCGATGTAAAAAGTGCTAGTCCAAAAACATTTGAGGCGTGATTCGATACGAATCCGTATAAACCGCCCGGAGACTCAAGTAATCTGTACATACCTTTTAGAGACTCATCATGACAAGGTCTTAATCGTTCGAAATACTCTTTTATAAAATTGGCAATAGTATCGGTTAAACCAAAGGTTATAATAATACCTGCAAAAAAAAGAAGTGAAAAATAGAGGTCTCTTCTCTTAATTGAGATTTTCTCAGATTTGGTAAAAGATGGTTCGAAAAAAAGCCAAAGGGCAATTAGTATATATAGTGGAGCCCAAACTAATCTGTTCGAAAAAAAGACCATTATTACATCGAATAATGGTGAATGCCACCCATTTAGAGTTACAAACAACCATTTATCGTAATGTATGAGGTTATCAATCATAACAATCAACTATTTAAAGTGTTCCAGAGTAGTTCTTTAAGTTGTTGCAGATTCTCGTTTTGAATTGAAGAGATAAAAATGTGAGGTATTTTTTTGGGAAGACTCTTCTTTATCTCTTTTCTAAGTTCGTCATCAAGCATGTCTGATTTTGAAATGGCAAGAACTCTCTCTTTATCTAGCAGTTCCGGATTAAACTGTTTTAATTCATTTACCAGAATTTTATATTCGGCGGTTATGTCGTTGCTATCTGCCGGAACCATAAATAATAACATCGAATTTCGCTCAATATGTTTTAGAAACCTTAATCCCAAACCTTTACCTTCGCTTGCACCCTCAATTATTCCGGGAATATCTGCCATAACAAAAGATTTTCCGTCGAAATATTCAACAATTCCCAAATTTGGTTCTAATGTAGTGAACGGGTAATCTGCTATTTTGGGTTTAGCTGCCGATACAACAGATAATAATGTTGATTTGCCTGCATTTGGAAATCCAACAAGGCCTACATCGGCAAGAAGTTTAAGCTCTAAAATAAACCAGTTTTCTACGCCAAGTTCTCCGGGTTGAGAAAAACGAGGGGTTTGATTTGTGGCTGATTTAAAAAATGCATTTCCCATTCCACCTCTTCCTCCTTTAACAAGAATTTTTTCTTGTCCCTCTTCGGTAATTTCAAATAGTATTTCACCGGTATCTGCAACTTTAGCAACAGTGCCTAGAGGAACATTGAGGATAATGTCCTTTCCGTCGGCGCCGTGGCATAAACTGCCGCTGCCAGACTCTCCCGGCTCTGCTTTTATATGTTTGCGATATTTGAGATGTATAAGAGTCCAGAACTGAGAGTTACCCCTAAGTATAATGTGCCCGCCTCTACCACCATCTCCTCCGTCCGGACCTCCCATAGGGACAAATTTTTCCCTGCGAAGGTGCATTGACCCTTTGCCACCGTTGCCGGATGCACAAAATAAACGGACATAGTCTACAAAATTGGAGTTACTCATCAGATTTTTATTTTTTATCGATTATTTTGCAAATCTCGGAGAATCCCTCTTCGATAGTGGTATCTCCTTTAACCGCAAAATATTTTCCCTGTTTTTTATATAATTCAATAATCGGTTCGGTGAGAGAGTGGTATGTCAATAATCTCTTTTTTATGATTTCGACACTAGCATCGTCGGCACGTCCCTCAATTTCCGCCCTTCTTTGTATTCGCTCAATTATAAGATCTTCGCTAATTCTCAGACAAATAACCGCTTCTACTTTTCTCGAAAGACTTCCCAGTAAAATATCAAGATCTAAAGCTTGTTTAAGAGTACGGGGATATCCGTCAAAAATAAAGCCATTTGCATCGTTATTGTTTGTAAGTTCGTGTTTAAGCATTTCAAGAACCATTTCATCATCGACTAAAAGACCTTTTTCAATAAGATTCTTGGCCCTTAAACCGATTGCACTCTCTTTTTTAATTTCTCTTCGAAGTAGCTCTCCGGTGGAGATATGAACAAAATTGTACTTTTTCGCAATCAATGCCGATTGAGTTCCTTTTCCGGCTCCCGGGGGGCCGAACAGAATGTAATTTTTCATAAGTGCAATTATTTTGGATCTAGAACATAAATGTCTTTATAGTTTCTTCCCAACTCATCATAATCCAGCCCGTAACCAACAATAAAATCATTAGGAATTCGTATTGCTGCATAATCTATAGGAATATCTTTTTTATATGCATCCGGTTTTAGAAGTAAAGTGCATATTTTTACACTCTTAACGCCTTTTTTTATTAACATATCGTGCAGATTCTCAACTGTTCCGCCGGTATCTACAATATCTTCAATAACTATAACATCTCTGCCATTAAGCTCAGTACCTAATCCGATAATTTCATTAACAACTCCGGTAGATTCTGTACCGGAATAAGAAGAGAGTTTAATGAATGAGATTTCACAATTAAAATCAATGTTCTTCATAAGATCGGCAGAGAACATAAATGCTCCGTTTAATACCGACAAAAAAAGAGGTGTATCGCAATTTTTATAGTCGTTATTAATTTGTTTGGCTACCGATTTTATACTCTCCTGAATTTGTGAGTGAGGGATAATTACCTTGAATTCTTTATCGTGAAGTTTAATTCTTTCCATAGTATAATTATTTGCAACCGCAAAAATATGTATTAATTTTGTCTTTAACCAATTTAAGAATTTGTGAAACCAATAGTAAGCATAATTATGGGCAGTACGTCTGATCTTTCGGTAATGAAGCAGGCGGCTGAATTTTTAGATGAAATGGAAGTCCCTTTCGAAGTAAACGCTTTATCGGCACATCGAGTTCCCGAGCAAGTGATGGAATTTGCAAAAGACGCCCATTCTAGAGGGATTAAAGTAATAATTGCCGGTGCCGGTGGTGCAGCTCATTTACCAGGAGTAATAGCCGCATATACTCATCTGCCGGTAATAGGGGTTCCAATAAACTCATCCAATTCGGTTGATGGATGGGATTCAATTTTATCAATTTTGCAGATGCCCTCTGGAATTCCTGTTGCAACAGTAGCTCTGGACGGGGCAAAAAATGCCGGTATACTTGCTGTGCAGATTCTTGCCTGTGGCGATGCATCTCTTGAGAACAAGCTTATTAAGTTCAAAAAGGAGCTTGCGGAAAAAGTTAAAAAGGCAAACAAAGAGTTGGAGAATCTTAAATTCAAATACAAAATTTAAATGAACTAAAAATTGTTTTATGAGGTACATTGTGGGGATTGCTTTGATGATAACGATCTTTATCAAGGCAGAGGGGCAGGAGCGAGAGATAGATATCTTGTTGGGCAATATTCTTGAGTCGGTTTCCGATGAAAATATCGACATTGAAGAGTTAACATCAGTTTTTACAAAATTGTTGATAACTCCGCTTGACCTTAATCTTGCAACTAAAGATGATTTAAACAGTCTGTTAATTCTTAATGATTTTCAAGTAGAGTCCTTATTGGATTATCGAAAAGTTTACGGCAGATTCTATTCGATTTATGAACTTCAGTATATTGATGGGTTTGACAAATCTGTTCTGGATTTGCTTAAACCCTTTATAACGGCCGGGAGTTCGTTGGCAGGAGATCCATTTTCTTTAAATGCTTTGATAAGTGATACAAAACATGAATTCACCTTTCGTTCTAAAAGGGTGTTAAGCAAACAACAAGGTTATTCTCCAATAACAGCAGCACAACTTGAGGATAAACCTGAGTCTAGGTATCTCTCCGGCCCGCAATATCTTCTTTTTCAATATCAAAGCAGTTATAACGATAAATTTAGTATGAATTTAACTGCCGAAAACGATTCGGGAGAACCATTAATATTTAAAAATGGGAAAGTGGGTCCCGATTTTTTTTCATTCTCTCTTGAGTATAAGGGAAATAAGCACATTGAAAAATTGATTTTAGGAGATTTCTCAGCAGGGTTCGGGCAGGGATTGGTTTTTTGGAGCAGTTTTAATTCAGTCTCCTTTCAGACCGATCCGTTAAAAATAAAAATGAGTGAGCAGAGTTTTAAACCTTATAAGTCTTCCGGTGAATTTGGATTTTTGAGAGGTTGTGCCATTACGTTTTCATATGGTAAATTTCGAATTAGTACAGCGCTTTCGTTCAGGAAATTAGATGCAAAAATTTCGGGAAACGAATTTTCTACAATTTATGAGACCGGCGAACACAATACTTTTAGCAGGGTTTATAACAAAAACACTCTTAGTGAAGGGATTGGGCTTACAAACATATCTTATAATTCCGATAAATTTAAAGTTGGGTTCTCCTTGGCAGCATATGGCTACGATAAGAAAAACGGCAAATCATACAGCGACTATAATATTTTCCAAAAATATGACGGAATTTTTGGAAATGCCGGTTTCGATTTTGTTTATATTTTGAATGGAACTAGATTATTCGGGGAGGCAGCAATAGATAAAAATTATAATCCTGCAGTTCTATCGGGCGTTATTGGTTATATAACCTCAGATATATCTTATGGTGTAATGGCAAGATATTATTCAGAGGGGTATAATGCTCCTCACTCTTCTCCTTATTCTCAGAATACGAGGCCGAATAACGAAAAAGGGATAAAATTTACATTTTCTCACCGTAATATCTTAAAATGGAGATTCTTTTCGTCATTGGATTACACTTATTTTTCCGGTCCAAAATACAGAGTATCTTCACCTTCATATGAAATTGACGGCAAAATTGAGCTCTCAAATAATATTTATGAGAAGGTAAGTAAGTCTCTAAAAATGAGGTATAGTAGAGGGTTTTATGATTTGAAAAGAGAAAACGATAAACCAATTTTACAGGGTCATAATAAATTCTCGGTAAAGTATAATTTAAGATACAATATAACCGAGAAATTTACTTTTACAAACAGAGTGGAGTTAAATATGTATATGCTTGATAAAGAAAGAATTAATTATGGATATATGATGTTTCAAGATATTAAATATTCCGGTAGAGGAGATCTGTTAACTTGTTCTCTTAGGGCTGCATATTTTAATTCTTTAAATTGGGATAACAGAATATATGTTTCAGAAAGTGATATATCTTCTCTATACTCATCATTATGTTACGGGAATGGTATTAAATATTATCTTCTAGTAAATTATAAATTTTGGCGAAGAGCTACTGTTAGATTCAAATATTCATTATTGAATTATTTCGACCGTAAAAAAATAGGAGAGGGACTAACTTTAATAGAGAGTCCCTCGAAACATGAAGTTAAAATTCAGATAACTTTTAGATTGTAATAAATTAAGATGGCTTAATTTTTATTTTTTTCCCCGGTAAGATTTTACTGTTAGATGATAAATTATTCAACTTTAAAAGTTCATCTACAGAAACTCCTTCAAATTTTCTGGCAATTTCATAAAGGGTATCTCCTTTTTTAATAGTATATACCAGATACCCATTTGATTTTACAGCTTTTACTGCGCCTGAGTCTGCCTGAGAAACATAATTTCTTCCGCCTCCGGCATAAATTGTAAGTCGTTGGCCAATGTTTATTTTACTTTTTTTGATTCCGTTCCAAGAGCGTAAATCAGACAATTTTACTCCATATTTTATGGCTATTCCTCCCAAGGTTTCGCCCGATCTAACCCTGTGAATAATTGTTCTGCCTTCGCGACTTGCTACTTGCAACGATTTTTTTGCATATAAGATTGGATTGAAGTAAATAGAATCTTTATAATTAAAAATTGAATCTTCTACATCTATAAAGGCTGATGTGTAATTATAAGGAAGTTTTAAAACATATCCGGTTTCGGATGCTGGTATTATCTCATTAATATATTGAGGGTTAAGTGTTGCAATTTCCTCTTTTGGTATCCCGATTAGTTCTGAGATTTGACCAAAGTGAAGAGGCTTCTTTATAAGAAATGTGTCAACGTGAGCCGGCATTTGAATCTGCTTAGGAACGATATGATGTTCTTTATAGTAGTTGAGAGTATATAAAGCTGCAACGAATGATGGCACGTAACCTCTAGTCTCTCTTGGAAGATAAGGGTAAATAGTCCAAAAATCCCTTGAGCCGCCTGCCCTGCGTATGGCTTTATTTACGTTACCCGCTCCACAGTTGTACGAAGCTATCGCCAAAGCCCAGTCACCGAAAATTGTATATGAATCGCGCAGATATTTTGCAGCTGCCTGTCCTGCTTTAATTGGATCAAGTCTTTCGTCTACAAATGAGTTAATCTGTAAATTATATTGCAAAGCTGTTCTGTACATAAACTGCCACATTCCTCTTGCATTTACTCTTGATCGTGCTACTGGGTTTAACGCAGATTCAATAACGGCCATTACTTTTAACTCTTTAGGCAGATCGTATTCGTCAAATATTTCTTCAAACTGAGGCATATAGTAGTTTGCAAATCCGAGCATTACACTCATCTTTTCCCTGCTTTTTTGAGTATAAAAAAGGATATGATTTTTAACGATATTGTTATAAGGTAATTGTATGAATGAATTGAGTGCTTTTAACCTTGAAATGAATACAGAATCTGGGATGTCAGTAGTAAAGTTGGTTGAATCTATATCAATTGGCTCAAAATCTGCAAAATTGAGATTCTTATTAATATACCATTGATGTAAAAGAGAATCTGTCATTATAGATTTTGATGAATCATTATCGTACTCGAAGTAGTTAATTCCTCCGGGGTTAATAGTGTCGTTTATGGAAGTAGTATCCGAAAGCGGAATTTGCCCTCCCTCATATTCAGCTTTTAGTGAATCAATAATTTTCTTAAGCTTAATTACCTCTTTTTCAAGCTCTTGTCGAGTTTGTTTTTTTGGAATCGATTGAGCATAGGCAATGTGTGAATTGGAAAAAAACACCAATGCTACAATTGAAATAATTGGCAATAGAGTTTTAAGTTTATATAAATATCTCATATTTAAAATGTTAGCATTAATTTTACGCCATAAGTTTTTGACTTATTTTGTGCCAGTTGAGGATAAATAGGTTCTATAATGGTAGGATTGATGTTAAGTGTAAGATCGTCCGAAACGTCGAAGTTCCTTAAATGAGCAAAAACATTTGCATCTACAATATTTAACATATATACCAACGCTCCGGAAATAATTGAATAATCTCTGTATCGTCTGTACGTATCTTTATACCATTTTAATGTTGAAATGCTGTAACTGCCATCGTAAGTGCTGTTTTCTTCACTTGCCCAGCTGTAGAGTTTTTTAAATCTATTATATTCCGATTGATTTTCATGTATAAAATATCCGGTGGTAATAAAACCGGCATAGAAAATTGGTATTTTCCAGTAATCGCCGTTGTAAGCTTGTCCCAAGCCAGGCAGCATTGCGGAATAAAGTGATGCTCTGGCGGGTAGTATAGGTTTATAATATTTATATCTCGCAACACCATCCATAAGAGAACTCCAATAGCTTAATGCTGCCCCCAAATAATATAAATTACGCGTTTTCTTGTATTTAATATCTCCCGTTTCAAGGTAATTCATATTACTCCTGTATCCGGCGTACATAAATGCTCCTATACTTCCATAAACAATTGGTATTTTCCAGTATTGACGGTTGTAAAACTGTGCAGAACCGGGAAGCAAAAGTGCACCTGTCCACATTTGTCCTACAGTCATACTGTCTTTTCCTACCAAAGAACGAAAATATTTTTTAAAAGTAAAATCAGGCTTCATCGGAATCATATCGGCAGAATCCTTAAATGTCCTATTCTGATTTTGGGTAGATGCTCCCGGTGGTTTAACCGGATTAAATGTATTATTAAACTGAGCCTTTAGACTAAGTGAACACAGAATTAATAATATGGAAAACAGATATTTAGGCACAGTTGGGTTTTTTACAGATTGGTTTTTTCCAATGCTTCAATAAAACTGACGAACTCTTTGTCTTCTTTAAACTTAATAGTTACTGAACTTTCGCCTTTTTCGCTTCGTTTAATACTCACGTTATTTCTTGCATATTTGCCGAAAATTTCGACAACTTTAAGGTAGGATTCATCGAGATCAGAACTTGTATTAAAACTCTTTTTTGGTTTCTCCTCAGATAGTTTTTGAATTTTAGCTTCTATTTCTCTTACGGATAATCCGTTTTCAATGATTTTATTGCAAAGGGAGAGCTGCATTTTTCGATTATCTACAGCTAGAAGTGCTCTGGCATGTCCCATAGAAATTTTGTCTGCCTTAATAGCAAGTTGAATCTCGGCCGGAAGTTTTAGAAGACGAAGATAATTTGTAACTGTACTTCTCTTTTTTCCTACCCTGTCCGCCATCTCTTCCTGAGTAAGACTGCACTCCTCGATAAGTCTATGAAATCCTAATGCTGTTTCAATAGCATTGAGGTCGCTTCTTTGTATATTTTCAACAATTGCCATTTCAAGCATTTGCTGATCGTTAGCTTTTCTAATATAGGCTGGAATTATTTTTAATCCGGCAAGCATCGATGCTCGGTATCTTCTTTCTCCGCTGATTATTTGGTATTTACCCTCCTGCGTTTCTCTAACAGTAATTGGTTGAATTACACCCATCGATTTTATTGAGTCGGCAAGTTCGGTAAGTAGTGCTTCGTCAAATGTAGTGCGCGGCTGAAAAGGGTTTGCAATAATTTTTTCAATAGGGATATCTGCAATAGAAGCCAACGAAGTCGGTTGTTCCGACTTTATCTGTTTGTTAAATGCCATATCATTGGCATCGGATATGAGGGCTCCCAGTCCCTTTCCTAAAGCTGCTTGTTGTTTCATTTTTACTCGTTCTTTTTAAGTATCTCCTTTGCAAGGTTCAAATAACTGTTTGTTCCTGCAGATACTGCATCATAAAGAATTACTGGTTTTCCGTGAGAAGGGGCTTCGGACAATTTAACATTTCTTTGAATAACAGTGTCGAAAACCATGTCATTAAAATGGTGTCTTACCTCTTCAACTACTTGATTGGCTAAACGAAGTCTGCCGTCAAACATTGTTAAGAGGAATCCCTCAATTTTTAAAGCGGTATTGAGTCTGTTTTGTACAAGTTTTATTGTATTCAATAGTTTTCCGAGTCCCTCTAGGGCAAAGAATTCGCATTGTACAGGAATGATTACAGAATCTGCTGCAGTAAGTGAGTTTATGGTAATTAATCCTAAAGATGGAGAGCAGTCGATAATTATATAATCGTAATCATTTTTAATTTTTAAAATTGATTTTTTTAAAACTTGCTCTCTTTCGGGAATATTGAGTATTTCGATTTCGGCTCCAACCAGATTTATATGAGAAGGTGCCAAGTATAGGTTGTCGATGGCAGTTTTAAGTAAAATATTATTTAACTCGGTTTTTCCGATGAGAGCCTCGTAAAGAGTTAACATAGAATCGGAATCGGGGTCAAAATTAAAACCCGAAGTTGAGTTAGCCTGAGGGTCAGCATCTATAAGCAAAACTTTCTTCTCCATTACAGCCAATGACGCTGCCAGATTAATTGCAGTTGTGGTTTTACCGACGCCCCCTTTTTGATTGGCAATAGCTATTACTTTTCCCATATATTGTTTTTTGTTTTTTACTCTAAGCTTACAAAGTTAAAAATTCTATTTTTTTGCACAATTAAAGTTTATACTTTTGTAAAGATAAGATTATTTAATTATGGTAAAAGAGGGATGGATGGTTATTGTTAATCCGAAAGCCGGCAGCGGAAAAGGATTGAAAGACTGGCCTGTGATTTCAAACACCATGAACCGTTATGGTTTGGATTTTACCTGTGTTTTTACAGAACACAAATATCACGCCGTTGAACTTACCGTGAAGTCAATTAAAGACGGGTATCGAAAATTGGTTGCCATTGGTGGCGATGGCACTATTCACGAAATCGTCAATGGAATTTTTATTCAGAATATTGTTCCTACTACCGACATTTTATTGTCGGTTATTCCTTCCGGAACAGGAAATGATTGGGTGAGAATGTATGGAATAACACAAACATACAGAGACGCAGTCCAATCTATGGTCGATGAAAAATATGCATTTCAGGATGTTGCAAAAGTTGAATTCTATGAATCAAAGGTAAAACAACATCGGTTTATGGCAAATGTTGGCGGAATGGGTTTTGACGCTGAGGTTACTAAGGAATACAACAAATTAAAGGATAATGGTAAGTCGGGAAGAAACATGTATCTGCTTAGTGTCCTTAGGGTTTTTTTCTTTCACATATCTCATCGGTTCAAAATATTTACAGATGGAAAACTTTTTTTCGAGGGGCTGTTATTCTCTTCCTCGGTTGGGATTGGTAAATATAATGGAGGTGGAATGGTGCAAATGCCGGAAGCTGAGACAGATGACGGTCTTTTAGATATAACTGCCATAAAAAATATAAATAAATTTGTCATATTACGTGACTTTAAGAAACTGTACAGTGGCAGAATTTTCGAAAATAAGGGTGTAATTCATACCAAAGCCAAAATTATTGAAATAGATAGTCAGCCACAATCCAGAATTGAGATTGATGGTGAAATTATGGGGTATTCACCATTTAAATTTGAATTGATTCCTCAAAGTATAAGAGTGGTGGTTGGTCCAAAATTCGGAGTAAGAGAATAATTATGAAGGGTCTACATCTACTGTTGTAGTTACACCCGGGAACTCTTCCCCAATAGATTCAAGAGTTTTTCCCAATTTTAATTTTGTCTCAACACTCGATTTATTTTTACGTATTTTAATAATAAACCTTTGCCGGAAATCATTTTCGGATCCACCGGGATCAAATGGTCCTTCGGTCACTATCGATTCAAATCCGGATAATTTATGCGATAATTTTTCGCAATAATTTTTCACAGATTCAAAATTTTTCCCTTTAATATTTAAATTTATAAGTCTCACAAATGGAGGGTATTCAAATGTTAACCTTTCGTTCATCAGCTCTTTAATCGTATCCTCTCCAAATCTTATAGATTTAAATATGGGATTTTTTAAAGACGCTGTTTGAACAATCACCAGGCCCTGCTTCTTTTCCCTGCCTGCCCTTCCTGCAATTTGATATATTGTTTGTAATGCTTTTTCGCCCGAACGAAAATCGCTGTTGTTTATTAATGACTCTGCAAAAATAATCGCGGCAAGATTAAGGCCCGGGAAGTGGAATCCCTTTCCGGTCATTTTGTTACTTACCATAATCTCATATTTATGAGTTGCAAAATCGTTAAGAATCCTTTTTTCATCGGCTTTACCGGCAGATGTTTCATTATCGAATCTTACAATCGAAGATTCGGGGAAAATAGAATTTAGTTGCTCTTCAAGTATTTTAGTTGTCAGTTGTAATTCAGGTGCAGATACATATTTTTTAGCAGAAATCAGCAGTACCTGATCGCCATCTGTCAAAGCTTTTTTAATAGATTCAATTAAATACCCCGATAGAAATCCTTTCATTTTTCCTCTTCTGCTTTCTGTTCCTGTATCAATAATTTTAATATCCGGCGCAGGAATATCGTGGAATCTGCTTAAAAGGTTAACCTGGGATATTTTATTCTCTTTAATGTTTTCTAAAGATTCAAAGGAAGGAGTCGAACTTCCGAGAATTATATCTGCCTTATGAATTCTTGCAAGAATCATAGATGAATCTCTTGCATTATATCTAGGTGCAGGTTCGAACTGTTTATATGAATATTCTTGCTCTTCATCGACTATAATTAGTCCAAGATTTCTAAATGGAAGCAATATGGCCGATCTCACTCCAATCACAATATATGGATCAACTCCACTCGACAGCAATTCAAGTATCTTCATTCGCTCTACATGAGTTTGTCTGGAATGTGAAATAAGCAGTTTATTTGAGAAATATGATTGAGCCCTTTTTGTTATTTGGTGACTTACTGCAATTTCCGGTAATAGAAAAAGTACACTTTTTCCCATTTTTAAATATTCATCTGCAAGCCGGAAATAGATTTCGCTTTTGCCCGAACCGGGTTCCCCTCTAAGAAAAACAGGAGTTTTATTTATAAAATTCTCCCTTATTTTATCAAGAGCAGTTTGTTGGTAAAATGACATTTGCGGAAGAGGAATCTCTTTTGATTTTTTAATCTCTTTCAATCTTCTTTTTTTACCTGAAACATCCTTAAGTAACCCAGGATAAGCCGCTTTGTAAACTTCCCCCAGAGCACACATATAATAGTCGGAAATCCATCGCCAGAATTCAAAATCAGATTCACTTATTATTGGCAAATCTGTAATTGAGATAATCTCTTTAATCTTTCCTTTAAATAGTCCGGAATGGTCGGATAACTGAGATACTACTGCAATATACTCTTTTCCTGCCAGGTTAATTTTTACCTGACTACCTGTTAATATTGAGTTTTTTAATTTGTCAGGCACTGCATAGAAAATCTCTTTCCTTAGTTTAAGAGGAGGAATTACCTTTGCAAAAAGAGATTTTTCATTCATTTTTTATAATTTTCCTAAAAAATCGGCAACCTCTTGCAGAAGCCATTTTGGGGTTGATGTTGCCCCACATATTCCTATACTCTCACCCTCTTTAAACCATAAACGATTTATCTGAGACGGGTCCTCTACTTTATATGATCTTTTATTAACGGTTTTGCACATTTCAAATAATACCTTCCCGTTAGAACTGTCAGAACCTGAGACAAATATAATAACATCGTGGGTCTTAGAAAATTCTTTAAGATGAGGTTGTCTTGATGAAACCTGTCCGCAAATTGTATTAAAAGCTTTGAATTTCTCTAAAGGTCCACCTGCATTGATTATTCTTAATTTTATAGAATCGCAGATAGATTTATACTCGTTTGTATCTTTTGTAGTCTGTGAAAAGATATTTAGTGGTTTTGTGTAGTCAATTTTATCCAAATCGTTCTCATCATGGACAATAATCACGTCTCCTCCCACTTGACCGGCTAATCCGTTTACCTCTGCATGTCCTGCTTTCCCGAAGATAATTACCTTTCCCTCTTCCTCTCTTAATTTAACGTATGAATCTCTCACTTTAGATTGAAGTTTTAGCACAACAGGGCAAGTACAATCAATAACTTTTAGATTGTTTTCCTTAGCCGTGATATAGCTTTGAGGTGGTTCACCGTGTGCCCTGAACAATACAGTCCCTTGTTTTAGAGATTCAAGTTCGTCATAATTTATTACCGACAGACCCTGTTCTTTAAGTCTGCGAAGTTCTGAGTTATTGTGTACTATTGAGCCTAATGAATAGAGTTTATTCTCCGACACCAATACCTTTTCTGCCTCGTCAATAGCTCTTACTACTCCGTAACAAAATCCCGATTTATTATCTATTTCGATTTTAAGTTCCATTTCTCTTCAATTATTTTCATAATCTTTTCAAGTTGTTCTTCGATAGTCATATGACTATTGTCAATCAGAATTGCTTCGGGAGATTTTTTTAGTGGAGCAATGTCTCTGCTTCCGTCAATGGTATCCCTTTCAATCACATTTTTAAGTATTTTATCAAAATCGGGCGATTCACCGGCATTTACCATTTCGTCGAATCTTCTTTTTGCTCTAACCTCAGCTTCTGCAACCATAAAAATCTTAAGTTCCGCGTTTGGAAATACAACTGTTCCAATATCTCTTCCATCCATTACAACACCTTTTTCCATTCCAAGTTTATGCAGGATATCGTCGACATATACTCTTACAAATGAAATTTTGGCAATAAAACTTACACTCTCGGAAACCTCCAGGCTTCGTATTTTTTTTTCTACATTTATACCGTTTAAAAAAAGTTCACTTTTTCCGATTTTTGAAGAGAATCGAAATTCGCTTTGTAAGTTTATCAGAGCATTTTCAAGCTTTTGTTCGTTTACTTCATTATCTTTTCCAATAAGTTTATTTTCAAGCGCAAATAGTGTAACACCTCTGTATAATGCTCCTGTATCTACGTATATGTAGCCAAGTTTGGATGCAATCAATCGGGCAAACGTGCTTTTTCCGGTAGATGAATAACCGTCTATTGCTATTATGATTTTAGCCTTTTTCATTACGGCAAACATACATAAAAAACAGTTATCTTTGCAAAAATTATATAAATGAAAATTGCCATACTCGATTTAGGGACTAACGTATACAACTTGTTGCTTGCTACTGTGAACCAAACTGAATACTCTATTAAAAAAGTTGTTAAAGTTGCCGCAAAATTGGGAGAAGGTGGACTGGCAAATGGTTTTCTTTCTCAAGCCGCTTTTTTAAATTCGGAATATGCTCTTAAAAGGATTTTTATTGCAATTGAAGCAGAAGGAGGAGTTGAGAAAATTTTTGCATTTGCAACATCTGCAGTAAGGGATGCAAATAATGGCAAGGAGTTTGCTTTGAACATTAAATCGAAGTTTGGAATTGAAATTGAAGTAATTTCGGGAGATAGGGAGGCTGAACTTATTTTTAAAGGAGTAAGTGAATCCATGTTTCTTTACGATGAAACAGTTCTGGTATTGGATATTGGAGGGGGAAGCAACGAGTTTATAATTGCACGCAAAAATGAAATATTGTGGAAAAAGAGTTTCCCAATTGGAGTTGCAAGAATGAAAGAGATGTTTTCGCCAAGTGATCCCATTAAAATTTCGGAAGTAGAGAAGGCAACCCGTTATTTTGATGAAATTCTTACAGAGTTGTGGGAAGCTTGTTCAATTCATAAACCGGGTTTATTGATAGGTGCTTCAGGTTCTTTCGATACTATTAGAGAGATGTTATATTATAAGGATTCAGAGGTCTCGGTTCCATGTAAAGAGCTGGATATTACAAAATATAAGGAATTGCATAAACTGTTGCTTGTTTCCAATAAAGATGAGCGACTTAGAATAAATGGGATGTCTCCGTTAAGAGCCGATTTTATGGTTCTTGCATCTGTTTTAATTAATAGAGTTATTGAGCGTTCGGAAGTAAAACAGATGTATCAGTCTTCATACTCTTTAAAGGAGGGTGTGTTATTTGAAAAGTTTTGTGAAATGAAAAATACTGGTTCTATATGAAATTATTAATTATCGATGATGAAAAGAGTATCCGAAATGCACTTAAGGATATTTTGGAGTTTGAAGGGCACGAAATAGCACTTGCTTCCGATGGCGTAGAGGGGTTGGCGTTGGCTACCTCAAATAGTTATGATGCAATTTTTTCAGATATAAAAATGCCGAACATGGACGGTATTGAGTTACTCGAAAGATTATCAGAAGCCGGAGTTGATTCTGCAGTAATTATGATTTCCGGTCATGGATCAATTGAAACAGCTGTTGAATGTATTAAAAAAGGTGCCTTTGATTTTATTCAAAAACCTTTGGACCTTAACAGGATACTTATTACTTTGAGGAATGCCACCGATAAAACAACTCTTGTAAAAGAGACCAAGATATTAAAGAAGAAAGTTTCCAAAATTCCGGAAATTGTAGGGACTTCACCTGCAATAAAGTTAATAAAAGAGATGATTAACAAAGTTGCACCCACAGATGCACGTGTCCTAATTACGGGCTCTAATGGAACCGGTAAGGAGCTTGTTGCCAGATGGCTTCACGAGAAGAGTGGAAGAAATGAAATGCCGTTTATAGAAGTTAATTGTGCAGCAATCCCGGGCGAACTAATTGAAAGTGAATTATTCGGACATGAAAAAGGAGCATTTACATCAGCAATTAAACAACATAAAGGAAAATTTGAGCAGGCCGATGGTGGCACACTTTTT
>MTLD01000337.1_pt1 | contig 16466 bp, 13 predicted proteins | sample 1982471 | NCBI WGS metagenome assembly MTLD01 (sample SAMN05712604, study PRJNA340218) | biofilm metagenome | isolation source: sample SPM anode biofilm adapted to -50 mV | place: USA | collected 2012-02-03
GCCCACGGCGACGAAGCCCGTGTCCGCCTCGGCGAGGAGCCGCTGCCGCGGGTGCGGAATGGCGAATCCGTTCCCGATCGCCGTCGAGCCGAGGCCCTCGCGCGCCAGCAGGGCCGCCTTGAGCGCTGTGCGATCGACGCCCTTGGGCAGCTTGGCGAGCTTCGCCAGCGAACCGATCACCGCCTCGGGCGTCGAACCTTGGAGGTTGTAGTAGACGTCGCCGCGGGCGAAGAGTTCCGCAAAAACTCCATTTTTGTCAACATTCATGGCTAGGAGCACCTCAATCGATTATAAACTGTCTGACATATGGAGCCATTCCGATGGCGTTTACGTCGATAGTCACAGAAAGCGGATGGCTTAAGGGGGTCTTGCCAATAAGCACAAGATACCACTCGTTACGACCCTTGCGAACCGTGAACTGCTCGCCCGGCACGTAATAGGAATCGATCAACGCATCCCGATTTACAGCTGCAGCCTCTCCGGAATCCCAGGAATGCCACATATCGATGAAGTCTTTCTTTTCCCAATAGCCGAAGGTACGAGTACCATCCTTGTCCTTTGCATCAATTGTAATCTTTACGAGCTTGTCGCTCATGAATGCGGTACTCAGTTTGAATACCACGAATTCGTAGGGTTTTCCCCGCAGGATGCCGGTAGGAGCAATGAAAGGATCGCGCTTCTGGTCAATACCGAATTTATCGGTAACCTGCTTTTTGGCGAGCAAATCGATTTTGATGGAATTTTCAGCGACAGGAGGTGCGGAAGCGCAACCAGTTATGCCGAGCACCGACAACGCTATGAGAAACAGCATAAGCAGAATGGGCATTCTAAACGATTTCATGGCAAGAATAATAGCAATAAAAAGGCCGGCTCACAAGAGCCGGCCCAGATACTCGTTAGGGACGACCTAACTTAGAAGGAGATTTCGCACTCGAGGGGGATCGCGATATCGCCAGAAGCGAAATCGTAGGTTACGCCGAGGATGACATCGCCGGCGGCGAAGTTCATCTGGACGTACGGATTGACATAGAAGCCGTTGTACTTGTACCAACCATCGCCATTGTCGTAGGAAGCGACGAGGCCGATGGCATAGGGATCGAATGCTTTTTCAACCTTCGCTTCAACTCCGAACTTGCTGGTAGTGAGGTTGACGTTGGCATCGAGACCGAGGTCAAGACCCTTCACGAGGGAGGAAGAACCGGCGGTGGCATAGAGGTAGTTGGTGGTGCCAGCGACGTTCTTGAAACCGACTTTGGCGACGAGACCCTTAACGGCCTTCACATCAGCGCCGACCCAGGCTTCATTGTTCGCCATGCGATAGCCGCCGACGACCGTGACGACGTTCGGAACAGCGTAGGCGAGTCCTGCGGCGACTTTGTAGTCGTTGGTGCCGATGGGGGCGAACACGGAAGCCGTAACGCCGCTCATGCTGCCGGTGAGCTCGATGCCCTCTTCCACGTTCGCGATGCGGGTGGAGAAGCCGTTGCCATCGATGTAGGAGGTGAGGCGGACGCCGCCGGTCTCGCGGAGTTTACCAATGAGGAACTTGGCCGGCCCGACGTTGTAGTAGAAGGACCAGTTGCGAACGGCCGCGAAGAAATCAGCAGAACCGATGGTGGTCGCAGAGAATCCCATATCCTTGGCCTTGTAGTTGAAGTAGGTCTCGGAATAGAGAGCGGACCAGCTGCCGGTGGTGGCAGAGGTGCTGTCATAGAGATTGGCTACGGCGTCGCCATAAAGGCCGAAAGTGAGCGCGGGGGCGGCCGCCTGGGCGGATACGGCGCCGACCATAGCAAACGCGAGAAGCAGGACGATAAGCTTCTTCATGAGAAGTCCTCCTTGCAATTTTGAAGGGGGCCGCGCCGACGGCTCGGTAATCCCCTTTCCTAGGTTCTGTCAGAGTATATATCGGCTAAAAATTAGGTGTCAAGCACATTTTATTCAAGTTATTTAAGCAAAAACTCACCTTCTGTTACATTTTTTAATAAAGTGTCAAAGGTCCTATTCCGATAAAGCGAAGCCAGAGAAGGGCTTGGCGATTTCGAATATTTATTCCACGGAAAATGTTATTTTTTCATTAATTAACGAATCGTACAAAAATAGGGGGGCGCGGTGTAGGCCGCGCCCCCCTAAATTCCCGTCAATCTTTCAAATCTTGCGATCCTGTCCTAATTTATCCTATTTCCGCAGCATCAGGGCAGTTTGGCGATGATGTCCTTGAGCCAGGGTTTCTTGATCAGGTCGCGCTCGAGACCGGTGGCGCGGGCCTTGTTCACGTAGTTCCTGTTCTCGAAGAAGTAGTGGTAGTTGGTGTGCACATCGTAGGTGCCTTCCATGAGGGCGTAGGCGTCTTCCGTCATGACAAGCTCCTCGTCGGTCGGAATCACGTAGACCTTGACCTTGGAGCCGGGGCCTGTGATGTCGAGCTCGGCGTTGCGGCACTTGGCCAGGGCGTTCTTCTTCTCGTCGATCACGATGCCCATTTCCTCGAGGCCGGAGAGCGAGAGCCTGCGGATGTCCGGACCCATCTCGCCGACGCCGGCGGTGAAGACGACCGCGTCCACGCGGCCGAGCGCGGCGTAGTATCCGCCGATGTACTTCTTGATCCTGTAGCTCTCCATCTGCTGGGCCAGGATGGCGATCGGATCGCCCTTCTCGGCCGCCAGCTCGATGTCGCGGCGGTCGGACCACTTGCCCGTGATGCCGAGAACGCCCGATTCCTTGTTGAGCTTCTTCTCGACGTCGGCGGCGCTCATGCCGGTGCGGCGCATCATGTGGAAGATGATGCCGGGATCGATGTCGCCGCTCCTGGTTCCCATGATCAGGCCTTCCAGGGGAGTGAGGCCCATGGAGGTGTCGTAGGAGCAGCCGTTCTTGACCGCGTTGATGGAGGCGCCGTTGCCGATGTGGGCGATGACGAGGTTGGTCTCGAAGGGGTCCTTGCCGAGGAGGACGGCGGCGCGCTTGGCGTTGTAGAGGAAGCTGGTTCCGTGGAAGCCGTAGCGGCGGACCATGTGCTTCTCGTACCACTCCTGGGGCAGGGCGTACATGTAGCTGGAGGCGGGCATGGTCTGGTGCCAGGCGGTGTCCATGATGGCGCAGTGCGGCACGTTCGGAAGCACCGAGCGCGCCGCCTCGACGCCCATGAGGTTGGCCGGATTGTGCAGGGGCGCGAGGTCGGTGAGCTCGCGGAAGGCGGCCAGGAAGTCGTCGTTGATGATGGAGGAGCGGGCGAAGCTGGAGCCGCCGTGCACCATGCGGTGTCCCACGGCCTTGATCATGCCCATGTCGGTGATCACGCCGTACTCGGCGTCCACCAGGGTGTTGAGGATGAGTTCGATCGCCACCGTATGCGTCGGGCACTCGTGCTCGACGACATAGTCCGGTTTGCCGCGCGCCTTGTGGGTGATGGACGAGTTGCCGATGGTGACGCGCTCGACGATGCCCGTGGCGAGGGTGTCTTTGTTGGCCCAATCGTAGACCTGGTATTTTACGGAGGACGATCCGCAGTTCAGGGTTAATATGACCATGATTCGCTCCTGGAAGGTTTTGCCCATCATAGCATCCGGCCTCCTCGCGCCGCAAGCCGACGGCGCCTTAGAGGAGCTGGACGGGGTCGACGTCCACCTCCAGGCGGACGGAGGAAGGCGCCTTGTAGCCCGCGAGGAGGGCGCGCACGGCGCCGTGGAGGGCCGCCAGGGTCGGGGCGCGCAGGAGAAGCTGCCAGCGCTGGGAACCGGCGATCATGCCGAGCGCGCACTCCGCGGGACCGAGGAGCTCGATCTCGCCGGGGAGGACGCCCCTCCCCTTGCGCGCGAGTTCGCGGACGGCGCCGACGCAGGCGTCGCGGTCGCGGGAGCGGGCGACGATCCGGGCGATCCGGGCGTAGGGAGGAAAGCCCTGGGCTTCCCTGAGCGCGAGTTCGCCTGAGTAGAAGGCGTTCATGTCGAGGGCGGCCGCCCGCTGGATCACCTTGTTCTCCGGCCTGAAGGTCTGCACGTAGACCTTGCCGTCCGGATCGTAGCGCCCCGCCCGGCCCGCCACCTGCACGATGAGCGAGAAGACGCGCTCGGCGGCGCGGAAATCGGGCAGGTTGAGCCCGGCGTCGGCGAGCACCACGCCGACGGTCTTCACGCCGGGGAAGTTGAGGCCTTTCGCCACCATCTGCGTGCCGAGGAGAAGATCGATCTTCCCTGCGCGGAATTCCTCCAGCGTGGACTCCAGGGAGCCTTTCTTGGCGGTGCTGTCGGCGTCCAGGCGGCGGATGGACCAGTCGGGGAACATCGCCTGGACGTCCTCCTCGACGCGCTCGGTGCCGAATCCGCGCCAGCCGACGTCCAGGGAGCCGCACTCGGGGCAGGCGTCGGGGGCGGGCGCCCGGTAGCCGCAGTAGTGGCAGACGAGCTGCCCCTGCTCCTTATGGTAGGTGAGCGCCACCGAGCAGTGCTTGCAGGTGAGCTCGGCGCCGCAGGTGCCACAGACGAAGAAATGCGAGAAACCTCGCCGGTTGAGGAAGAGGATGGACTGCCGCCCTTCGGCTTTGGTGGCGCGCAGGGCCTCGGCCAGGGCCGCCGAGATGGTGCCGGCTTCCGCTCGCATGTCCACGATCTCGATGGTCGGGAAGGCGCCCCCGCCGGGCCTTTGCGACAGGGTTTCGCGGCGCATCGTTCGCGCGGAGCAGGCCTGCCAAGCTTCGACCGAGGGCGTCGCGCTGCCCAGGACGAGGCGTGCTTTTTCCTTGCCGGCGCGGTACATGGCCACCTGTCGGGCGTGGTAGCGCGGCGCGTTGCCCGCCTTGTAGCTGCCCTCGTGCTCCTCGTCGATCACGAGGAGGCCGAGATTCCGCACCGGCGCGAAAACCGCGCTGCGGGCGCCGATCACGAAGGTGGCCTCCCCTTTCAGGATGCGCCGCCATTCGGCCAGTTTCTGCGACGGGGTGAGCCGCGAGTGGATCACGGCGCAGGTGTCGCCGAAGCGGTGGCGCGCCGAGCGCTCCACCTGGCCGGTCAGAGCGATCTCGGGAACGAGGTAGATGACGGACCTGCCTTCGGCGAGGGTGCGCTCCGCCGCCTGCAGGAAGACTTCGGTTTTGCCGGTGCCCGTGGGGCCGTAGAGGTAGGTGGTGCCGGCCTTGTCGGCCAGGATGGCCGCGAGCGCGGCGCCTTGCTCGTCCATCAGGGGAAGGGCCACGTCGCCGATTTGGAAATCCTCGAGTTCGGCCGAAAGCTGCGCGCTCTCCCGGCGCCCGGTCGGGAGCATCGCGCCCAGGGCTTCGCCCTCGGAACAGAAATACATCGTGGCGACCCATCGGGCGAGGCGGGCCGTCGATTCGTCGAAGAGGAGCTCCTCGTCCACGGTTCGCTTGATGGCTTTTACGAGACTTTCGTCCACGGGGCAGGCGTCGGCGGTTTCGACGACGAAGCCGACGAGGCTGCGCCTGCCGAAGGGCGCCTCGGCCCGGCAGCCGGTCCGCGCGGGCTTGTCCGCGGCGTTGCGGTACCAGAAGGTGCCCTCGAGGGGCAGGGGAAAAGCGAGGCGGACATAGGCGCTCTCAGGCATCGGCGGGGACTCCGGCATCAGGGGCGGCGCCCGCTTCAGAGGCGCCGGGGGCTCCGGCGCCCGCGGCGAGCAGGTCGCGCAGCCTTTTCAGGTCCTCCCAGGCGGGGCGCTTCAAGGTGTCGTCGCGCAGGAGGGCCGAAGGATGGAAGGTGGCGACGAGGGGAATGCCGCCGAGTTCGTGCGTGCGGGTTCTCAGACGGTTGATGCCCTCGGTGGTGCCCAGGAGGGTTTGGGCCGCGGTCCGCCCGGCGCAGAGGATGGCTTTGGGCGCGAGGAGGCGGATCTGCTCCCGCAGATAGGGCAGGCAGGCGGCGCGTTCGCCGGGAAGCGGCTCCCGGTTGTTGGGAGGCCTGCATTTGACGATGTTGGCGATATAGCAGTTGGTCCCGCGCGAGAGGCCGATCGAGGCCAGCATCTTGTCGAGGAGCTGGCCCGAGGCGCCGACGAAGGGCAGGCCCTGGCGGTCTTCCTCGGCGCCGGGGCCCTCGCCCACGACGAGGACGACGGGGCGCGCCACGCCTTGGCCGAAGACGGCGCGCTGCCTTCCTTGGGAGAGCCCGCAGGACTCGCAGGCGAGGACGCGCGCGCGCAGGGCTTCCAGCTCCGGGCCGAGGCCGGATTCGGAGCTCGGCCGCTCCGCGGGCGCGGGAACAGGCGCCGCCGCGGTCGGCGCCGATTCGGCCTGGATCGAAGCTTCCCTGAGCCTGCCGAGGAGTTCCTCCGAGGTAGCGGCGGCGCGCATCGTGGTGGAAAGGGCGCATTCGAGCGTGTCGAGCGCCTGGTAGAGTTCGGCGAGATCGGGCGCCTCGCCGATAGTCTCGGCGGGCGCGGTTTCGTTATCATTCATGGTCGAGCGCAGCCTCCAGGCAAAGTTCCGTCGCGGCGAATCGGGGCAACGACGCCCGCACTTTTATGCCGCCGGGCTCGCCGGTCGTGGCGATCCAGAAGGCTGCGGCGCCGCCCGAAAGGCTCGTCAGCGAGGGACCCACGACGCGGCCCGGCCCCGTAACCTCGAGCTGCAGCGGATCGAAGGCGTAGGCGCAGCGGTTGCCGTATTGATCCCTCATGGTCGCGACGACGCGGACGGCGTCCCATTCGTCGCCCGGCCTTACGCGCAGCGCGGCCGCGTCGGCGGCGAGCTCGAGCCTGTCCGCGCGGGCGTCGCAGCCGAAGGACTTCCGCGCGGCTTCGGCGCCGTCCAAGATTCCGACCAGCTCGAGGACGTCGCCCGGGCGCCCCCAGGCGTACCCGTATTTTACGAAGAGGTTCTCGGCGGCCTTCAGGCTCAGGCCGGTGCGGCGCGAGAAGGCGAGGAAACGGAGCTTGTCGGCCACGTTGAACGATTCCGCCGCGCCGGCCATCACTTTGGCCGCGAGCGCGAGGAAAGTCTCCTTGTCGCGCCGGGCGAAGCCTTCCTTGTCGATCGTGTCGCCGATCAGGTCCCGAAGGACGACGGGCGGATGCTCGAGATGGGGGAATCCCTCGCGGTCGGGATAAAATCGCCCAACTTTCTCGCCGAAGCGCCGGACCTCGACCGCGTCGCAGTTCGTGTACACTTCGACGGGGAGCTCGCGCAGCGCGCCGCGCTCGCCCTTGGCGAAGACGCTCGCGGCCTCGAGCACGACGCGGCGCCGTGGATCCTCCTGGCTGGCGTAGAGGGCCGCGGCGTATTTCGGAATCCGGAACATGTCCGACACGCCGTGATAGCAGATCCTGTCGCCCGAGCCGAAATCCTTGTGCGTGTTGTAGTCGAAGGCGCACCAGCCGATCGCGCCGGCGGTTCCGGGATCGCCCATCGCGGCGTCCAGCACGCGGGCGTGCCTGCGCGCGTGCTCGGCGAGCCGCTCCTCCTGGTCCCAGCGCTTGGCCGGGAACATGTGCCCCGAGTGCTCGGTGATCATGTAGGGGGCGTCCGCGGCCTTGCCCTTCACCGCCCTGGAGGGCGCGACGGCTGCCTTGCCGCCGTCGTGCGTGAAGTCGTTGAACGTGTACACGTCCTCGAGCAGGGCGCTGCCGCGGAAATTGCGGATGCCGCAGCGCTGCCGGTCCGGATCGAGCTTGGCGGCGAGGGCATTGGTCCTGGCGTAGAAGGCGTCGTCGTCGGGTGATTCGTTGATCCGCACGCCCCAGAGGATGATGGAGGGGTGGTTGCGGTCGCGCTGGATCATGTCGCCGAGATCGGCCAACGCGCGGTCCTTCCACGCCGCGTCGCCGATATGCTGCCAGCCGGGAAGCTCCTCGAGCACGAGGAGGCCCAGCTCGTCGCAGGCGTCCAGGAAATGCCTCGACTGCGGATAGTGGCTCGTGCGGACGATTTTGACGCCGAGCTCGCGCTTGAGGATCTCGGCGTCGCGGCGCTGCGCCCCGGGGCCCATCGCGTAGCCGACATAGGGGTAGGACTGATGCCGGTTCAAGCCGCGCAGGAACACCCTGCGCCCGTTGAGGAAGAATCCTTCGGCCGTGAAGCGGGCGGCCCTGAAGCCGACGCGGGTTCCGGCCCTGTCGATTTCCTCGCCGTCACGCGACAGCGTCACTTCGAGATCGTACAACGCCGGATCGTCGATATCCCAGCGCTCGATGCCGGCGAGCGCTGGAAATTCCAGCCGCGCGGTCTTTTCCCGCGACCCCGATAGATCGCGCAACGTCGAGGACGCCTCGGCGACGACCGCGCCGCCTTTCGACAGCCTGGCCGCGATCGCGGCGCCCGCCGCGCCGGGCCAAGCCTCGTCCCTGCCGCCGAAGGCGATATCGACGGCGAGCCCGCACTGGTCCGCCGCGCCTTCTCCGGCAGCGGCCGCGCCGGCGCCGACGTTCGGCCTCGCGCGGATCGTCTCGATGGAGACGGCGCCTTGGACGCGCAGGAAAACCGCGCGGTAGATGCCGCCGTAGACCAGGTAATCGACGATGTTGCCGAAAGGCGGCACGCCGGGATCCTCGGCGGCGTCCACCTCGACCACGAGGCTATTTCCGCCGCCCGAGTCGAGCGCTTCCGTCACGTCCAGGGAAAAGGGCGTGTAGGCGCCCGCGTGGCCGCCGACCTTCACGCCGTTGAGCCAGACCTTGCAGGACACGGCCACGCCCTCGAAATCGAGGAAAGCCCGCCCCCCCCCAGCCAGCCGGGGCAGGGAGCGCGCGTCGATCGAGCGCCAGTACGTGCCCCTTTTCTGGTAGGACTTCTCGTCGAAATGGTTGAGCGGCAGCTCCTGGAGCGTATGGGGAATATCGACGCGCCTCCAGGCGGGATCGCCGCCGGGCGAAAAGCCGGGCGCGAGCCACGCTTCCTCGGCCGCCGAGTCATGGAAACGCCAATCCGCCGAAAGAGGGACGGTGACACGCATCGGAATCCTCCTGAGGGCTATGCGCCGAGCATCACTTGGACGATCTGGATCAGGGGCAGGACGATGCAGACGACGATGAACACGATCTCGAGGGTGAGCATGCGGCGCTCGCCCGCGTCGCTCTTCAGGAGCTCGTAGACGTTCTGCAGGGAGTCCAGGCGCTTTTCGACGGACACCTTCCAGCTCTCGGTGTTGAAGATCTGGCAGAGGCGCTCGTAGATCAGGCCCAGGAAGTAGTCGCCGATGATCTTGGACGAATTGTCGAGGTTCTCCAAGGTGAAGAGGGCGTCGAAGCGCAGCGTCTGGAGCTTGCCCAGCTTGAGCTTGATCGAGCGCTGGCCGTGGCGCGCCTTGCCGCCGGTGAGATATATCTTGCGGATGTCGCGCTCGGCCTCGTCCAGCCACTTGTCCAGGAGGGTGTCCAGGGCGCGAAGCTCGATCAGGCGGTAGTTGGCGTGCTCGGCGATGAGGAGGACGTCCTCGTAGTCGTGCATGGGGTCGATGATGACGCAGCGGTCGAAGTCGAAGACGGCGATGTCGCCCTTGCGGTAGCTGAAGGGCTTTTCGAGGATCTGCTTGACCTGGCTGTCGTGCAGGATGCCCGTCTCCTCGCCGGCGAGGAGGGCCGCCGCGACTTCGCGGTTCTCGGCCAGGAAGGCGGCGGGATTGCCGCCGGGGCAGTCCAGGATGCAGAAGGCGGTATAGGTTTCGCGGTCGAAGACCCAGTTCTCCTTGAGGCCGGTGACCGCGTCCTTGATGGCGTGGACGACCATCTTGAAACTGGAGTCGGCGAACTGCTCGACCGACTCGGCGCCGCTCACGTCGCTCACTTGGAGGTTGGACTTCGAGGCCAAGTCGGCGAAGGTCGACGTGGTCCGGAACCGGACCACGAGGGTGATCGCCCCGTCATCGTAGATTTTGGCCACGGCGGTGAATTTATCGAAGCGGGAAGCGTCGCATTCCTCGGTGCTCAGGGTGAGCACGAGGGGCTTGGGGAGGGTCAGCGACGAGGGCGTGTCCCTGCGCTTGCCGAAGCCGATGTCGGGATATGCCGGTATGAGGGAAGCCGCCTTCTTGAGGTCGACGCCCCTGCCGATGTCGTAGACGTAGAGGTGGACGATTTCGACGGGCAGCTCGATCGTGGCGTTTTCGTCGCTCATTGCTTTTTCACCTCGCTGCGCGAGACTTCCCGGTCCAGCGCCGAGAGCACGAGGGTGCTGCCTTCGGGAAGGGAGAAGGGCACGCTGAAATTGCCGCCGGGGTGCTTGAGCGAGGCGACGAGGGAACGCTGCCCCGAAGGCTTGATCGCCTCGAGCTTCACCGCGACGGGATAGGGATATTCCTGGAGCTTGTGGACGTAGAGGCCGGACACCATGCCGGGCGTCGGCGCGGGCGCCGAGACGACGACTTTGATTCGCTCGGAGACCTTCTCCTCGGCGTCGGCCTTGGGCTGCTGCTCGACCGCCTGGCCCTGGGCTTCGCCCTGCTTGGCCTGGCGCAGCGAGAAATCGACCGTGAAAGGCGCCTTTTCGGCGGCCGCCACGGCCTCGGCCATCGAAAGGCCAACGAAGGAGGGCACCCGCGCCTTGGCGCTCTCGGGCCCCAGGCTTACGATAAACTCGAGGATCGTCGGTCCCGAGACCTGCTCGCCGGGCAGGGGCTTCTGCTCGAGGATGGTGCCGGCGGGGGCGTCGTCGTTGCGATAGATGGCCGGCTCGCGGATGGTGATCAACGCCTTGGTGGTCGAGAAGGCCGACTGGAGCTGGAGCTTCACAGCCTCGAGGTCCTTCCCGACGTAGTTCTCGATCTTGTCCAACACGGCGCCCTTGCTGACGGTGAGCTTGACGCGGCGGCCCGCCTTGACGATGCTGCCGGCCTCGGGCGACTGCTCGAGGATCGTGTTCTTGTCCTGCGGATTGTCGGTGAAGCGCAGGGTGACGCGCGGGTAGAGCTCGCGCTCCTGCAGCTTCACGAGGGCTTCGGCCAGATCCATGCTCCGCACGTCGGGCATCATGACCTTTTCCGGCCCGCGCAGGACGATGAAGAAAGTTATCACGGCGACGGCGAGGAGCGCGGCGCAGAGCGCCGCCGCGAAGAGGGCGAAGGTTCGCTTCTGTTCCTTGGTCCACGAGGTGAAGTCGAAGCGGGGGCGCGCGCGTTTTTGCTTTTTTTCTTTCGTTTCCATAAAGTGCGAAGATCCTTCTCTTGGTCGTCGGCGCCCCGCCCTTCAGGCGGCGGGGCGGCCGTTACGGTTCGTCGGTGAACCGCATGCCGGCGAGGCCGCGCAGTCCGTTCGCGAATTCCTTGTAGGCCAAAGCTTTCTTGGCCGCGAACTGCAGCTTCCTCAGGGCTAGGCAGCCCTCGCCCGTCGCGACGACGATGCCTTGGGCCTTGTCCATTTTGATTATAGTCCCGGGCGGGGGGTTCGGCAATGCTTGGCCGGAGGCGGCGGCCGCGGCGCCGGGCAGCGCGGCCAGCTCGCAGGGCGCCGCCTCGAGGAGGTTGAGGCGCTTGCCGCCCAGGAAGCCGTATGCCAGAGGCCAGGGATTGAAGGCGCGGATCTTGGCGCCGATCGCCGCGGCGGGCTCGGCCCAGTCGATGCGGCCGTCCTCCTTGGCGATTTTCCGGCAATAGGTGGGCGTCCCTTCCTGCGGGCGGGGCGCGGCGCGGCCCGCCTGGATGTCGTCCAGGACGGCGGCGGCGAGCCGGGCGCCGATCAGGGCGCAGCGTTCGGAGAGCGCCGCGGCGGTTTCCTCGCCCGAAAGCGGGAAGCGCTCCACCGCGTAGAGGCCGCCCGAGTCCATCTCCAGGGCGAGGGCCTGGACGGAGACGCCCGTTTCGGCGTCGCGGTCGAGGATGGCCTGCTGGATGGGCGAGCTGCCGCGGTGGCGCGGCAGGAGGCTAGGGTGGACGTTGATCCCGCCGCGGGGGAAGAGCGCGAGGAATTTGGGGCCGAAGATTTTGCCGTAGGCGAAGGCGACGAGGATGTCCGGCGCCAGGGCGGCGACCGCGGCGCGGGCCGCGGCGTCGAGCCGCTCGGGCTTGAGGATGGGCAGGCCCGCGCCGAGCTTTCCCCGCGCGGCGGCCTCCACCGCGGTGGGGAGTATCTCCTTGCCGCGGCCTTGCGCCGACTCGGGGTTGGTGAGAACGCCGACGACCTCGTGCCGGGCGGCGATCTCGAGGAGGGCCGGCGCGGCGATGGCGGGGCTGCCCGCGAAGAGGACTCGCACGGTGCGCTCCTACATCTTCACGAGGCGGCCGTAGTGCAGGAGGGCGCGCTGTTTCCTGAGCGGCGTTATCCTGTCGATGAAGAGCTTGCCGTCCAGGTGGTCGTATTCATGCAGGATGACCCTGGCCAGCATGCCGTCGGCTTCCAGGGTGAAGGGCCTGCCCTTTTCGTTGAAGGCCTGGATCCGCAGCGCGCCAGAGCGCTTGACCATGAAGTAGAGCCCCGGGAAGGAGAGGCAGCCCTCCTCGTACTCGACGAGCTCCGGGCTGGTCATGACGATCTCGGGATTGATGAAGACGCGCGGCTTGTCCTCGTCGGCGTCGGTGACGAAAATGCGCTTGGACACGCCCACCTGGGGCGCGGCCAGGCCGATGCCGCGCTCGCGCTTGAGCGTGACCAACATTTCCTCGCAGAAGGCGGCGAGCTCTTCGTCGAAGAGCGAGACCGGCTCGGCCTTCGTCTCGAGTACCGGGTCGCCATAGGTGACTATCTGCTGCATACGAATATCTCCATGAGTATTTTTCTACTATAAAAATACGGTCTCCGAGCGCCGGCGTCAAAGGTGCCCGGGCCGCCGCTGGCCTTATTTCAGGGCCGCTAAAATGGCGCCGCTATATTAGCGAGGTATCTCGAAGCGGTCGCCCGGCTTCAGGCCGACCTTGGCGAACCAGCCCTGGGGAACCTCGAGGGCGTAGCGTATACTCCTCTCGGAGGGGCGCGGCTCCTCGGAGAAGGGCGCCAGGTCGAGGATCTGGAGGATGGTGCCGTCCGCGGCCATGTAGGCGAGCGAGAGCGGCAGCGAGGTGTTCTTCATCCAGAAGGAGACGCGCTGGTCGGTATCGAAGACGAAGAGCATGCCCTTGCCGTCGGCCAGAGTCTTGCGGTACATCAGTCCGCGGTTGCGCTCGGTCTCGGTCGCGGCCACCTCGACGACCACCTGGGTTTGGCCCGAGACGAGGGTGACTTTCTTGAGCGTGGGATTGGGCTTGTCGGTCACGGCGCCGGGCGCCTGCTGGGCAGAGCAGGAGAGGGCGGCGGCGGATATCGCGAGGAGCGCTGCGATAACCAGGATGCGGTTTCTTATGGTTCCCTTTTCGCGATGTTTCATGGGGCGACTCCTTTGGATGACGCACCGATCATAGCGCGGTTGCGGGGAAAGAAAAAGCCGCCCCCGGGGCGGCCTTTCGTTGTCTGAATAGTGGGGGGAAGCGATTCCCTCGTCGTCTCAGTAGCCGCCCTTGGAGTCGTGCGTCTTCCTGGTTTTCTTCATGAGCTTGCGGGCAAGGGCTTTCTGCTTGCGGTTCTTGATGGTGGAGGGTTTCTCGAAATACTCGCGCTTCTTCCACTCGCGGATGATGCCCTCTTTCTCGACCATGCGCTTAAAGCGCTTAATCGCTTTCTCGAGGGGCTCGCCGTCTTCAACCATTATTTGCCGGATAGTAATCACCTCCCTTTTGCCGGAGCCTCGATTTTACCGGTTGGGCCACTTTTGTCAAGTAGCGGGCGCGCGAGCCAATAGGCGGGATTGACCGAGGTTTCGCCCACGCGCAGCTCCCAATGGAGGTGGGGACCGGTGGAGAGCCCCGTCGAGCCGACCAGGCCGATCTTCTGGCCTTGGGCGACGACTTCGCCCTCGCGCGCGGCGATGGCGCTCAGGTGCATGTAGAGGGAAAAGAGGCCGGGGAGATGCTCCAGCACGATGGTGTTGCCGGTGACGATCCTGCGTCCCGCGAAGACGACCCTGCCGGGGGCGCAGGCGGACACGGGGCTGCCTTCCTTGGCGCCGATGTCGATGCCGCCGTGGCGGATCGAGTCGGTGCCGCCGTCGAAATAGAGGTAGCGGCGCTCGTCGGCGAAGGTCGCGGTCTCGCGCCACGCGACGTTCAAGGGCTTGGCCATGGCGCCGAGGGCGAAAAGCGCCGTGGAATCGCGCGCCTGGAAAAGTTTCGCGAACGCGAGGGATTCGGCCGTCTTGGCGGGATCGGGTTCGGTGCGCAAGGCGGTGTTCGCCTTGTCGAGGGGGATATCCTCATGGAGGAAGGTTTTCGCCTCGATGGTGAAGTGCGCGCTCAGTTCGACCGCGGCGGGGCCCGCTTCCGGGAGCGCCTCGGCATCGGAGGCGCAGCCCTCGTCCGCGGCCAGGGTCGCCGCAATGGCGAGCGTGGCTTTGCCGGGGGGCGCGGCCACCGGCAGGGCAAGCAGAAAACCGTAGAGGAAGCCCTCCCCTTCCGAGGGCATGTAGAAGCCCGCCGCTTTGGAGAGCTTGGCGCCGCCGGGTCCGATGATTCGCGCGGTCGCTTCGAGAACGGGGCGCTCGCTCCGCAGCCAGCACAGGAAGGGGTCGCCGGGGGCGGCGGCCGCCGGCATCGCGAGGATACGCGGCGCGGCGACGCTCGGCGAGGCGGCGCTCGGCGCGACGCCAGCCGTCGCTGCCGTCGCGGCGGCCAGCGCGGCGGCTTGGGCGGCGGCTCGCATGTCTCCGGCGGCGAGGAAAACGAGGGCGGCCAGCGCCGCCGCGATGAGGCGCGGACCGCCGCGGCGCGAAACATACTCGATTTGTTGAGGCAGGTACCCTTTCACATCCAAACTATATACTTTATACTGCAATCAATTGCCATCACCATTCAGGAGATTCGGATGTCCTCTTTGATCGGTAACCTGGTCACCCTCGCCATCGTGCTCGTGTTCTTCTTCGCCTACCATCGCCTGACCGCCAACAATCGCTCGCTCGAAAAGGTGAAGAAGCTCGCCGAAAAGCTCCAGAACGACCTCGACGGCTACGTCGGATCGCGCTCCGAGGAGCTCAAGCACTACGGCATCGATCTCGACGTGCAGCAGAAGGCCGCCAAGATCGCGCTGGAAAAGCTCCAGGCCGCCCAGGCCGCGGTGAGCGAGAAAGCCGAGGCGATCGGGCAGATCGCCGACCGTTTCAAGGAATACGACGAGGTGCTGGCCAAGCTGATGGACATGACCGCCCGAGTCGACCAGAACCTCGCCCGCATCCACGAGGACGAGACGTTCGCCGAGGGCGTGAACCGCAAGCTCGAGCTCGCCAAGAAGGGCCTCGCCGCCATCGAGCGCGAACTGCCGCTGCTCCGCGAGAGCTTCGCCCAGGACGCGCAGCGGACGGTGGACGAATTCCGCGACGGAGTCCTCGCCGACCTGCAGGAGGGCCTGGACGCCACCGCCACCGAGCTGCACGCCGTCCGCGACGAGGCGACCGCCGCCTTCGCCAAGGCGCAGTCCGCCGGAGCCCTCGTGGACGAGGAACTCGGCAAGGCGCTGGAGACTGCCAAGGGACGCGCCGCCGACATCGAGGACGCGGCCTTCGCCACGCTGACCGAATCCTTCGGCGCCAGGCTCAAGGCGCTCGAGGACTCGAGCGCGGCGCAGCTGGCCCAGCTCGGCCAGGATACGGCGCAGCGCGTCGGCGAGCTGAGCTCCGCGATCGCGACCTTCAAGGACGACTGGAAGAACGAGGCGGAGGGCATGCTCTCCGATATGACCTCCAAGCTCGGCGAGGCCGAGGCGATCTTCGCCAAGAAAGCCACCGAGATCGCCGCCCTGGTCGATCTCGCCTCCGCGAAGGCCGAGGAGTCCGAGGGCAGGCTGGCAGCCGCGGCCGAAAAAGCCGAAACGGGCCTGGCCGACGCCGCCGCCCAGGCCGAGTCGGCGCTGACCGCGGCTTCGACGCAGGCGCGGACCGGGTTGGCCGCCGCCGCGGCGGAAGCCCAGGGGGCCGCCGACGCGACCCTCGCCAAGCTCGCCTCGCTGGAATCTTCCCTGCGCGCCTCCATGGAAGCCGCGAGTTCGAAGGTCGAGGAGGAGTTCGCCCAGTTCGGCCAGGCTTTCGAGGATCACCGCACGCGGTTCGAAGAAAACTTCATGGCCGAGACCAAGGCCTTGAGCGGCTCACTCGCCTCGCTGCGCGGGGAGATCGAGGAGCTCAAGGCGTCCGCCTACGGCGCCGCGCAGGACAAGCTCGAGGGCTTCGAGGACGAGCTGCTCGCCGAGCTTTCGGAGAAGAAGGGCGAGTCCTTCCGCCGCATGGACGCCTGGCTCTCCGATATGGAGAAGACGCTCGGCGGCATCGTCGCGGAGGCGGGCGCCCGCCGGAACGCCGAAGAGGCGCGCCACGCCGAGGAATTCAAAGCTCACTTGACGAAGGTTCGCGACGAGCTGCACGGACAGCTCGCCAGGATGGGCAAGGATATCGACGCGATCCGCGAGAGCATCGCCGAGCAGCGCGCCGCGGCCGCGGCGGAGCTGGAAGCGCTGAAGCCTGCCCTGCGCGGCGAGATCGACCGCATGGTGAAGGAATCGGTGGCCGCGGCGGCCGC
>MTLD01000515.1_pt2 | contig 16447 bp, 15 predicted proteins | sample 1982471 | NCBI WGS metagenome assembly MTLD01 (sample SAMN05712604, study PRJNA340218) | biofilm metagenome | isolation source: sample SPM anode biofilm adapted to -50 mV | place: USA | collected 2012-02-03
GCCAATCCCCGCATGGACACGGTTATGCAGTTTATGGAAGGGGCGGTCTTCAGTAACCGGGTGCTTGGTTTCGTCAACGCGCCGGCGCTCATGCAGCGGCTGGTGGCCAAGCTGCAGGACGAGTCGGTGGATATTGCCGACTACCAGGCCAAGCGTGACTTGCTGGTGAATGAATTGACCGCCATGGGCTTCGAGATGGTAAAGCCGGACGGCGCCTTCTACCTCTTTCCCAAGTCACCGCTGGCCGATGACGTGGCTTTTGTCAAGTTGGCCCAGAAACACCACATTCTGCTGGTACCCGGGGCCGGCTTCGGTGCGCCGGGCTTTTTTCGTATCGCCTACTGCGTGGATATGAAGGTAATCGAACGGAGCCTGCCGGCGTGGAGCAGTCTGGCCAAGGAGGCGGGGCTGAGCGGGTAGGGGCTTTGCCGATATCTTCCGCATTCTGGCAACAACATGCAACTTGATCTCTTTGAAGATAACCGCCCTGGCATTCTCCTTAATCTTGCGAATGAGTTTATCCTTGCCCGGGATCTTGATCAGGCTGTTTCCGTGTATGACCAACTGTCGGCCGATTACCCCGATGACAGGCATGTGGCCTCCTTGCGGGTTCTTGTCGATGAATGGTGCGGCATCTTGTCCGGAATCGACGCCACTACTTGTGATCCGGCAAAGCTCCAGGCCATTTGGCAGCGCCTCGAAACCATATCCCACCCCGCACTCCGTTCCATTGTTCCCGGCATACTGATCGATGCGCTGCGCGCCATGCCGCATCCGGAGCGGATCTACATGCCGCCGCGATTCCATCTGGGGCATATCCTGCTGGAGGCCAGACAATTTGCTGCGGCCGCGGATTGTTTTGGTGCCGCGCTCTCCACAAAAGGGATTCCGCGAGGGAGGTTTCTTGCCTGGCAAGGCGATGCCCTGACCCTGGCCGGAGACCGTGGGGCCGCGCTGAAAAGCTATCTTGCCGCGTTTCTGGACGACCCTCTCACCGTTGAAATGTCATCTGTCAGGAGCCCGACGATCAACGCTCTGCACGTTTCCATGGTCTTTGCAGCTGCGGACGAAATCGAAGAGGATGAAGAGCTGGCCTGGCTCCCGGTCTGGGGGTGGCTCCAGGGTGTATTCACGTTGCCGCTGCATTCTGATCCCAGTGAGCAGTCTCGCTGTGTGGCGGATTTTGAACTCCTCATTGAGAAAGAGAGCTGCTGTGTGCCTCGCCTCTGGTTCGATATGCTGACCCATGCCGAGATGCAGCGTGTCGTGCATCGGGATGACCGGGAACTGGCAGCGATCCGGCGCTTGATGAAAAGGGCGAACGGGTTCATGTTTGGCTGTTATCTGGAAAAGATCGGCGGGCGGAGTATTCGAGAATAAATAGAACTTTAAAACCCGAAGGCATTTTTACAGGGATAAAAGGACCCAAAGGGCCTGAAGGATGAAAGACCCAAGGGGCCTAAAGGGATAACATCTTTAAAAACAAAGAAATACAGTTTTCAATTTCATCCCTGTTAAATTATATGATTTTGCTGCGAGCCGAATGGCTTACGCTTTTTGCAGCATTACGACTGAAGGCGAACATTACATGACCCAACCTGCCACTCTTCCGCCCCTTCTCAAAAGGTTTTACAACTACCAGCCCGGCGATATTTATGCAGTTGCAGCAAAGATCCATCTGGCGGACGGTTTTGAGGCCTGCAAGAGCAACACGCTTGCCGATGCCGTCTGGAACGACGATAAGACCGCGCTGATCGTCAGTTTTGCCAACGGCAGCCAAACTACCTTGCTGCTGGAAGGCTATCGCCTCCTTACCAAATGCACCTGCAAGCTATGGCAGCCGGCTCGCAACTGCCCGCACGTCGTGGTGGTCTGGGCGGCCCTGAAACGGCTGGTCTCACCCGAGAGCTTGTCTAACATACAATTCAATAAACAGTTGCTTCTGGATATGAAGCGTTATACCGACCGGGAACCGGCTCCCGTGGATTACATTGCTCCCAAGGAAACGGCTGAAGAACGGAGTTTGAAAAAAAATCTGTCCGAAGCGCGCCGCCTGCGCAATGAATATCTTGATCGCAAAGCATCGTTGCCTGTCTCACAGAAAGCCGCGCCGCAATTCCGTCTGGTGATTGAGCCGGGCCACCTTGGTCATGGCCTCTCCGGCAACTTTATGCGAGGAAATGAAAAAGTTTACGGCTGGACCGCCATTGGGATTCCGACCGATCTGGCCCGATTCATGGCAACAAACTATTACTATGAATCTTCGCCCCGCTATTTCGAGACCTTTCTCAGGCAGACCAGCGGCAAGTATCCCATTGTGTTTCGCGACGCGGCAGGGAGCGAGACAACGCTTGTCTATCATGGAGATACCCCCCGCAGGGCCAGTATCTCCTTTGACATCAGCGGTGAGGAGGTGATTGTTTCCCGTTGCCTGGACAAGGGCAGTCCGATTCCCGCCAGTGTGATTCGGCACGGTCACCTGCTGTTTGCCCCTGAAGAAGGGGCAATTTATCCGATAACTAACAGTGAGGCATGGAAGAGTTGGGAACAGGTGATTGACCAATTGGAATCAACTTATGACTTCTGTGAATACGACGACTTTGACCCGGATGAAGATTACGGCGACGAAGATGATGAGTATTATGATGAGGATGAAGATGATGCGGAATCTTTTATCACCTTGCCAGGGCTCCGGCGGCTCCCCCATGGCGTTGCCGCGCCGCTGGCGCTCTTCAACTCCGCCGGCATCCGGTTGAGCACCGCGATATTCAAAGATCCCGACAATTACTGTTCCATTCTGATGAACGGCGCCCCTGTCGCCATACCGGATCGGGGTGAGCCAGCCTATTTTTTGGATCTCCCTCAAGGCTTGGCACAATCCGGGATATCCCTGGAACCGGTTGGTTTGTACAATGACCAGACCTTTCCCTGCGCCAATGCGATTCTCAAACTCTTGAACCCAGCGCGCAGGGGAATTCTCTCCCATGCCATGAAAACCAGGAAGCGGCTGCGTGCCCTTTTGGAGACCGCCTTTGCCCTGATGGATGAGTCAAAGGCAACGGCCCGAAACGCCATCATTCGTATCCTCACATCCACCCCGGATTTTTTAAAGCGGGAAGTGAAAAAAGAGGCCAAACAGCTTCTTAACCAGATCATGTCGGAGTGGGACCAAAAGTCGGTACTTCTTGTGGCTGCCCCGGAGGGGTGGCGCTGTATTGAGGAAGACCGCCGCAAGCAGGCCCGGATGATGAGGATACTGTTCGAGATGTTCGGCGTGGAGGCATTTGTTGCCAACCCTGAAACCGGTGGTCTTCAGATAATGGGGCAGCGGCTGTTGCCCAAGGATTTGCCGAACCTGATTTCCCGTCTCCAGGCAGAAGGTTTTTCCCTGCGCATCGGCAGTGAACCCATGACGACGGCTTCATGGGAATTTTCACTCGATGCCACCACCAGCAGCCTGGACTGGTTCGAGCTCAGGCCGGAGATCCGCTGTGACGGGGAGTTGTTAAGCCCTGAGGAACTGCAGGAGCTTCTGGAAGGAAACGGCATCTTGCGCCGCGATGGCCGCCTGTTGCTGCTGGACCAGGCCAGTACCCAGGTGTTGGCCATGTTTGCGGAAGCCATGCCCTCCGGCAAGCGCAAACGCAAGGGGGAGCCGGTGCGCGTGCCGCGCCTGCAGATTCTGGACTGGCTGCATCTGCGGAATCACGGGGTTTCGGTCAAGCTGGCGCCGGACGATACCAGGCTGCTGGAGAGTCTTTTGAACTTCGAGGCCATACCGGAACGCCCGCTTCCCGGCACCCTCAAGGCATCCCTGCGCCACTACCAGTTGGAGGCGTACCGCTGGCTCGGTTTCCTGTACGAGCATCGCCTTGGCGCCTGCCTGGCCGACGACATGGGCCTGGGCAAGACCCTCCAGGGAATCTCCCTGCTGGGCGGTATTGCCGGCGGCACAATCATCTCTGCTGCGCCGCATGGCACACCGCACCTTATTGTTGTCCCTCCGTCGCTTATGTTCAACTGGGAAGCGGAGATCGCCCGCTTCCTCCCGTCAGCCAGTACCTGTATCTACGCAGGCCAGGGACGTTCGACCGGGATGTTTGCGGAACACGACATAGTCATCACCAGCTACGGCATTATCCAACGCGACATCGGAGAGCTGGAAGCCTTGCGTTTCAACGTGATCATCTTCGACGAAACCCAGGTGGTGAAAAATCTCCAGGCAGCCACCACCAATGCGGTCCGCAGGTTGAAAGGTTCGTTCAACCTGGCCCTGACCGGCACGCCCGTAGAGAACCATCTGGGTGAATACTACGCCATCATGGACCTCTGCCTTCCCGGCCTGCTTGGCAGCCATGATGAATTCAGTCGCCAGGCCAGGCATGGAGGTGCTCTTGGCATCGAGAGGCTGATCCGGCGCACCCGCCCCTTTGTCCTGCGCCGCAGCAAACAGATGATCGCCTCTGAATTGCCCCCCAAGATCGAGACCGATATCCATCTGGAACTTTCAGCCAAACAGAAGGCCCTTTATCAACGGACGGTGGAGGAGGTGCGCGGCCAAGTGAAAGAAGCCTTCGACGGCCATGCCTCTGGTCAGGCACGCATAATCGCCCTGACTGCCATTCTCAGGTTGCGCCAGATATGCCTGGCCCCGGTCCTGGCCGCTCCTGGCGCTTCCGATGTCTCGCCCAAGCTGGATTTCCTGGCCGAGCAGTTGACGGAGTTGCGCGACGAGGGGCACAGTGCCCTGGTCTTCTCACAGTTTACAGGATACCTGGACCTAATCGAAAAAGGGCTTAACCACCAAGGCCTGGCCTGCTTGCGACTTGATGGCTCCACGCCGGTGCCCCAGCGCAAGAAACTGGTGCAGTCCTTCCAGAACTCCGAAGCCCCAGCAGTCTTCCTGATCAGCCTGAAAGCGGGCGGCAAGGGGCTGAACCTCACCAGGGCCACTTATGTCTACCACATGGACCCCTGGTGGAACCCGGCCGTGGAAAATCAGGCCTCGGACCGAGCCCACCGCATCGGCCAGACCGAACAGGTCACCATCACCCGTCTGATCATGCGCCACACCATTGAGGAGAAGATGATGACGCTCAAGGAACAAAAATTGAAACTTTACAGGGCCATTCTGGAGGAAGGGACCGCTGGAGGCGGCACCGGATTGTCACGGGAGGATTTCGAGTTTCTGTTGGGGTGAATGAGAATTTGTTTAAACTTGAGTGGTGGGAGTTTAGAAAGGATGCTCCGGACAACCCTAGGCGCCCGTCTTCCCGGCCAGCGACTGCTCCAACATCTGAAGGTATTCGCGTGACTCTTGAGCATTCGGGAGATGCAACTCCTCTTTGATCTCTGCGGCTCTCCGGGCATACTCGATTGCCTTGGGTAGGTTTCCGCGCCGCTGGTATTCCTTTGCAAGATTCCAGCAGGCGATCCCCTCGCTGGAGCGGTTGCCGATCTCGAGGCAGATGACCAGACTTTTCTCCAACGCCTGCAACGCCTCGTCGTCCCGCCCCCAGGCAGTGTAAATCTGGGAGATATTGTTGAGCGTGACCCCTTCGCCGGAGCGGTCGCCGATCTCGCGACTGATGGCCAGACTCTCCTCCAACGTCTTTAATGCATCGTCATAGCGGCCCCAGACATGGTAAATCTGGGAGATATTGTTGAGCGTGGTCCCCTCGCCGGAGCGGTCGCCGATCTTCCGACGAATAGCTAGGCTCTCCTCCAGCGCCTGCAACGCTTCCTCGTACCTGCCCCAAGCATCGTAAATCTGGGAGATATTGTTGAGTGTGGACCCCTCGCCGAAGTGGTCGCCGATCTCGCGGCGGAGGGCTATACTCTTCTCCAGCACCTTCATTGCCTCGTCGTAACGGCCCCAGGCATGGTAAATCGATGCAATATTGTTGAGTGCAAATCCTTCGCCGGACCGGTCATCCCTCTCGCGAGCTATGGCCAGGCTTTTCTCCAGCGATTTTAACGCGTAGTCATATTTCCCCCAGTCCATGTAAATCAATGAGATATTATTGAGTGTGGGACTCTCATTGGACCGGTCGCCGATTTCGCGGCTGATAGCCAGGGAACGTTCATAGTGAGTCAGCGCATCTGAGTTGTTGTGGTTTTTCCACAAGGCATAACCAAGTTCATGCTCCAGGTCAGCCCGCAACAAAGTTGGGGCATCAGACAGGAACTGGAGCCCTGCCAGAGCGGTTTCCTCTCCCAGCGATGGGACATGATGCCGGGTGAGCCAATTGCTAAGGTCGAGGAGCAGGGCAGCTTTTTCTGCGGGATCCACTGTCTGTTCGATGAGGGACTGAGCCTCCTGTAGATGCCGGGCGATCTCTTCCTTGTCCTGCTCTGAAAGAGCGGCCTTCACAACAGTCCCTTCCATGGTTTGCCACAGTGCGGTGCTGTCCACAGTTGGCATACCCTCCAACCAGTAGGTATGATGACGGAAATCCCATAGATCGCCGGCTTCGGCCATGAAACTCGCTGCCTCCGAGCTGTGCAGAAAGAGCACAAGTCGGAGCTTGTCCCGTGCTATCCGGTCGCGGTGGAGATTTAGATAATCCAGGAAGGAAGCGCTTTGATCGGGCGGATCCGGTTGGCGGGGAATACCCGTGATCAGAGCCAGGGTCTTTGTAGTGGCCGTGGTGGCCAGCAGGGGGTAGAGACGGCCTGTGCTATGCTCGGGACGTTGGACCGGATCGAAGGTCTGGGAACCGAGCCCCGCATCGTGCAGGGTCTGGTGAAGGACGCTAAGAAAGGCAATCTTTACTGCTTCGTGTTCGTAGTAGACAATCAGGAAGAGGGGGCGGTCCCCTTCAATGGCGCGGCCTGCCTGAAACGTGATGTCGCGGGCTATCTGCTGCTGCGCATCATTTCGTTCCGGTTCGCTCATGCCAGATTCATCCCCCGGACATACTCTTTCAGCACATAGCGCAAATCAAGCCAGAGGTCGCCGTTTTCGTACTCCACAACCGCGCGGGACTGGAGATAGGGCTCCACGCCGTCCACCCACCCCTGGGCGCTCTCCAAAACCTGTTTCAGCAGCGTGATCGCCTCGCCGCGGATAAGTGGCTGATACTCCTTCTTGATCTGGGTAAAGACCTGTTTCGCATCTTCCATCTCGATTCGGCTTGCACCGCGATTATGGGCAAAGTATGCCGCTTCGTGGATCGCGCGGGCGGTTTCCCGAAACAGGCCGCCTCCGATACGAAGCAGTTCGTCCAAGACACCGGCGGCAAAGACCGCTGACGGATCTTTGAGCCGTTTCTCCACAAAACTACGTAACAGCTGATATTCCCCACGACTGGCATCGAGCGGCGGAGAGATCACGTTTTTGTGTTCACGCTCATAGAGATGAACGGCGGAGAAGGCATACAGTTCGTCTTGTGGGATGCGGCTGCCGGCCAGTGAGCGGAAGTAGATCGGCAGGGTATAGATGATGGAAAAACGGGGCTGAATCAACGTTTCGTAGTTTTCGTCGAACAGCCGGGAATGCATTTCTTTGTGGGCATCCGACTCCCCTTTTTCCAGGTCGTCGATCACAACCAACACCTTCTTGCCTATCCTGTTTTTCAAATCCTGGGCCATCCGGTTGAGTATGTCGATCAGGTCCTGGATACGAGGTTCGAGCTTCAGTTTTTCCTCGCGTTTCCACTCTCTCCGTGTTCCCAGTTGTGCCTTGAAATAGGCAAACCAGGCGCTCCCTTTGGCACCGGCTTCGGCCTTTATCGATTCATCGTGGATAAACGAGGTGACAACCTGTCTTCCCCAGACATCAAGCTCTTCGGCATACGAGGTGGGCATACCGTGTTTTTGCCCAACTTCCTTCAGGGCAAAGCCAAAAGGCGTCATGAGTGAGGTGTACGACTTCGCTGCCGAAATTCTGGGCCGTGAGAAAAAGGGTGAGGAATTTCCTCTGTATCTCTTCGTCCAGACAGAGCCGGTTCAACTCCGTGGTCTTGCCGCTTCCCCGGTGTCCGCACAGAAAGGCATGCAGGTCGGTCTTGGACTGTTTGAGATCAAAGGCCAGTTTTTGCAGCTTGGGATCGGTTCGCGGGATGTAGAAGTCCGATGTCGGGTTGACCACCAGGGTCGGCTCGAACACTTCCCAAACTTCCAGCATAGTTTCGGCAGGGCTTATTGTAGGAAACCGCAGGTCACCGCACAGCATCTCGCTCATGGTCGAATATCCTCCTGAATGCAAACCTTTAATCCCAAATAAACTTTCATGATCTACGGCATATTCTATTAGCAGATGGGACGTTTACAGTCAACGCAATGGTATGAAGAAAGGTTGGCTCAGGAGGGCAGTTGCTTGTCCCGCTCAGCCGCCTGTTCTTCCAGGAATTCTATGAAATCGATCTGGCGGGTAACAAAGGTCAGGTTGAAGCGGCTTTCATACAGCAACAGTGCCGAAGCGGCGAACAGGAACAGGCCGCCGGAGAGGGCGATCAGGGTGGGAATCCAGGCCTGTTCCGGGCTGCCGTAGGCTACGTTGACGGCGATTGCCAGGCTGGATGCGATGAACAGTGCGGTAGCAGTGTATAAGGCTGCCATGGCCTTCTGGATCAGGGAAGCACGTTTCTTTGCCCGCTGGAGCTGGTCGTGCAGGAATTCCATTCGCTCCGCCGGAAATGAAAGCTTGTCCAGCAGCACAGATTCGATCTCACCCTTCATCACGTTGACCCGGTCGAAGATGCGCCCCAGTCGTGATGAGGTGGAGAAGATAAGGGTGCCGCAGGCCGAGATGAGCACCGCCGGGGTGATCATGGAGGTCAGGATGCGGGAGCTGGAGAGGGCCTCCAGGATCTCTTTTTCGTGCAGGGGCATTAATGTCACCGATTAATCACGAAGGACACGAAGGAAAGATCACAAATCAATTTGGGCCAGGATGAAAGAAATCCTTGTAAGAAATGCTTTTAGTCTTCGTGCCCTTCGTGGTTTCAAAGTATTGTTGTCTTAATCCCGGTATCTTTTCAGCAGATCTCCATAGGCATCAATACGTCGATCCCTAAGGAACGGCCAGATGCGCCTGACTGTTTCGCTCCTCTTCATATCGATATCCACCAGCAGGATCTCTTCCATGTCCTGCGACGCCTCGGCCAGGACCTCGCCCTGTGGCCCGGTCGCGAAGCTGCTCCCCCAGAATCTGATCCCTGTTTCAAGATTTTGGCTTGACGGCTCGAAGCCGACCCGGTTGACCGCCAGGAGCGGCAGGCCGTTGGCAATGGCATGGCCCCGTTGTACCGTGATCCAGGCGTCCCTTTGGCGATTTTGTTCTTCTGCGGTATCGGCCGGGTCCCAACCGATGGCGGTGGGGTAGATCAGCAGGTCCGCGCCGGCCAGGGCCATCAACCGGGCAGCTTCGGGATACCACTGGTCCCAGCAGACCAAAACCCCCAGCGTTCCCAGAGAGGTTTTGATCGGATTGAAGCCCAGGTCGCCCGGCGTGAAGTAGAATTTTTCGTAGAACCCCGGATCGTCCGGGATGTGCATCTTGCGGTAGGTGCCGGCAATGGTGCCGTCTTTTTCAAACACCACGGCGGTGTTGTGGTACAGGCCCGGTGCACGGCGTTCGAAGAGCGAGCTGACGATCACAACACCCAATTCGCGGGCCAGTTTCCCCAAAGCCTCGCACGATGGTCCCGGGACCGGTTCGGCCAGATCGAATAGGGCAGGGTCTTCTGTCTGGCAGAAATATGGTCCCTTGTGCAATTCCTGCAATACGACCAGCATCGCACCGGAAGCGGCTGCGCGGGTAATCATGTCGACCGATTTTTCCAGAGTGGCAGTGCTGTCACAGGAGCATGTCTGCTGGATCAGTGCGGCCTTGACGCTCTTCATGCCAGCACCCCTTCGGGAAGTTGCATGGTTACGCAGTGCAGCGAACCATGCTGTTCGAGGAGCGGCAAACAATCGATGCCGATGACCTGGCGGCCTGGGAAAGCCTGCCCGATCCGTTCCATGGCCAGCTGATCTTTGTCGTTATCACGGTAGGTGGGGACCAGAACAGCGCCGTTGATTGCCAGAAAGTTGGCGTAGGTGGCCGGCAGTCGGTGGGCCGCTTCATCGAAATGGGCCTTGGGCCAAGGGAGGGGGATCAGTCGGTAAGGGGAACCATCCGGTGCGCGGAAGGCCTCCAATTCCTGTTCCATCAGTTTCAGCTCCTGGTAATGCTCATCTCTCTGGTCGTCGCAGGCTGTGTAAATAATGACATTGTTCGGGCAGATGCGTGCCAGGGTGTCCACGTGGGAATCCGTATCGTCGCCGGCCAGATAGCCGTGGTTGAGCCACAAAACGCGGCGCGCTCCCAACAGGGAAGCCATGGCCTGTTCGATCTCGCTCTTGTCCAACTGTGGGTTACGGTTTGGGGAGAGCATGCATTCGGCCGTGGTCAGGATGGTTCCGAGGCCGTCGCTCTCGATGCTACCTCCCTCCATGATCAGGCCGATGGTCTTGAGGTTCGGTTTTAAAGCACCATGCTCCTTGAGGCGTTTGGTGATCAGATTATCGTAATTGGCCGGAAATTTGAGGCCCCAGCCGTTGAAGCCGAAGTCCAGCAGGACAGGCTTATCACTGAACATCACCGTGATGGGGCCGAAGTCCCGCGCCCAGGAATCATTGTTCGGCATCTCGAAAATGGTGACCCTGCTCATGTCAACGCCAGCTGCCGCAAGGAAGTCCCCGGCTTCGGCGGCAAAAGGGGCTGTCAGCAGGACGCGTTCGAAGCGGGCAATCTGGAGGATGATTTCGGCAAAGACCGGGCGGACGTCGTCCAGCATATAGCCCCAGTCGGTTCCTTCGTGCGGCCAAGCCAGCAGAACGGCGTCCTGTGCTTCCCATTCCGCGGGTAATCTGATATTCATATGTTACCTCGATTAGTTGTGTTGAAATTCCAAAATAATAACTATACAGTCACTCGCCAGGTGGTGCAATAGCAATTGTCCAGCCTTGTCGAGCAGTTTTGACTTGATTTATCACCCAGCATGTTTTAGAAAACAGTGCCTCAATACCTAGTTTAAGCCAACTCTCGATGGAGCCCCAGTGAAAAGCCTGACATTAAAAGCCCCAGCCAAGGTCAACTATGTCCTGGATGTCATTCGTCGGCGCCCGGACGGCTATCATGATCTGCGCATGGTTATGCAGCGCGTCAACCTGTGTGACGAGATCACGATCTCTCTGACCGATACGCCGGACATTACGGTTACCTGTGGCAAAAATGGCGTGCCTGACGGTCCCGGCAACATAGCCTGGAAGGCGGCCCGCATTTTGCTCGATATGGCGGGTACCGGTCAGGGTGCCGAAATCGCCATTGCCAAGAACATCCCCGTGGCCGCAGGATTGGGGGGGGGCAGCAGTGATGCCGCATCTGTCCTGATGGGGATGAATGAACTGCTTGGGCTTGGCATGTCAGACCAGCGGCTCATGGAAATCGGGGTGAAATTGGGTGCTGATGTGCCGTTTTTTGTTTTCAAAAAGACCGCCTTGGCTGAAGGAATAGGTGAACAACTGAGCGCTATGCCGGATATGCCGCCGACCTGGGTGTTGCTGGTGAATCCGGGGGTGCATGTCTCCACGGGCTGGGTATACCGAAATTTGCAGTTGACAAATAGGGACGAGCTGGCTAAACTTCCCTATTTTTACGGCACAATTGAGGATATTTGCTCCATTCTCTCTAACGACCTCGAATCAGTGACCATCCCAGCATTTCCGGTTATTGCCGAAATCAAGGCAACCATGATGCGCTCAGGCGCTCTGGGTGCCATGATGTCAGGTAGCGGTCCAACGGTTTTCGGTCTTTTTCCGGATCGTTCCACCGCCGAACAGGCACGCGAAGAGCTGGTCAAAGGCACGTGCTGGTTTGCTGCCGTGGTCGAGACGATATGAGTCGGATTTTTGTTTCGAAAGTTTTTTGTTCAATTAGTGTATTGCTTTTAATTCGTTAGAAATTTGCTATTATATTGGGGCGTCGCCAAGCGGTAAGGCACCGGATTTTGATTCCGGCATTCCCAGGTTCGATCCCTGGCGCCCCAGCCACTTTAAATTGCCCTACGCTGAAAGGTGAATTGAATATTATGCGCGACAAGATCAGGATTTTTTCCGGCAATTCCAATCCGCAACTCGCCCAGAAAATCTGCGACTGTCTCAGCATTCCCTTGGGAACCGCCAGGGTGCGAACCTTTTCCGACGGCGAGGTCATGATAGAGATCGGAGAGAATGTCCGTGGACGCGATGTCTATGTCATTCAATCCACCTGTGCCCCTACCAATAACAATTTGATGGAGCTGCTGGTTATGACTGACGCGCTCAAACGTGCCTCAGCCGCGACCATAACAGCCGTGATCCCGTACTACGGCTATGCCCGCCAGGATCGCAAAGCAGCCCCGCGCACACCCATCACCGCCAAGTTGGTGGCCGACCTGATTACAACCGCCGGCGTGAACCGGGTTGTAACAGTTGACCTGCATGCCGGACAGATCCAGGGCTTCTTCAATATTCCGGTGGACAATCTCTATGCGGCACCGGTTATTCTCGATTACCTGAAAAAGCGCTTTGTCGGCGAACAGATCGTCATGGTCTCCCCGGATGCCGGCGGCACCGAGCGGGCCAGGGCATTCGCCAAGCGTCTGGGGTGTACCCTGGCCGTTATAGATAAGCGCCGTACCGGTCCCAATGTGGCCGAGGTAATGCACCTCATCGGTGATGTCCGTGACAAGGTAGCCATCATTCTGGATGACATGATCGATACAGCCGGTACCCTGACCCAGGCAGCCAAGGCGCTCAAGGAAAACGGTGCCAGTTCTATCTTTGCTTGCGCTACCCACGGTGTCCTTTCCGGTCCGGCCATCGAGCGCATCAATAATTCCGACATCGAAGAGGTTGTCCTGACCGATACGATCCCCTTGGGAGACAAGGGGCAGGCCACGACAAAAATCAAGATGCTGTCTGTTGCGGAACTACTGGCCGAAGCCATCCGGCGTATCCACGAGGATGAGTCGGTCAGTTCGCTGTTTGTGTAATAACTGACATAATGAGTTTTTAAATTGGAGCGTACAGGGTGGGCATTGCCCGCCACTACAAGTGGAGGAACAGTATGCAACAGAAACAGATGAACGTCGAACTGAGATCTAAGACCGGCAAGGGTATCAGCCGCCAATTAAGACGCGAGGAGATGGTTCCGGGCGTGGTGTACGGCAAGGGGATGGATCCGGTGGCGGTGAGTATCAAATACCGGGACCTTATGGCTGCCATGGCTGGTGACGGCGGTCAAAACAACCTGATAACCCTGGTTGGCGGCGGCAGTCTTGATCAGTCCATGGCGATCATTGCGGATTTGCAGCGTGATGTGCTGAAAGGTACCTACAAGCATGTCGATCTCCACCGCATCAACATGAATGAAAAACTGCGCATTACCGTGCCAGTGATCCTCAAGGGAACCGCTGCAGGGGTCAAGGAAGGCGGCCTGCTCGATTTGGCCCACCACGAACTTCATGTGGAATGTTTGCCTGGGAAAATTCCAGACCACCTGGAGATCGACATCACCGAGCTCAAGATTGCCCATTCCATACATGTAAATGAAATTGTATTGCCTGAGGGAGTCAAGATTCTGGATAACCCCAAAACTCCGGTGGTCAGTGTACTTGGCAGGGTCAAGGAAGAAGCTGATGCCGTCGAGACGGCCTAGGCCCAATCTCATCTTTTAATGGATACGTTTGTCATAGCGGGGCTGGGTAATCCTGGCCCCAAATATCAATGGACCCGCCACAACGCGGGTTTCCTTTTTTTGGATCGCCTGGCGCACCTGGAGAATGTCTCCGTAACCCGCAACTCCTTTTCCGCTCAGACCGGTGAATGGAACCACAACGGTAAGCGCCTGATACTCCTTAAGCCGCAGACCTTCATGAATCTCTCGGGCAAGTCCGTGATGCAGGCACTCCAGTTCTACAAGCTCCCCATCTCTCAACTGATTATCGTGCATGATGAATTGGATCTCCCCTTTGGGACTGTACGGCTTAAACAAGGGGGAGGACATGGCGGTCACAATGGTCTGCGCTCGATCATGGAGCAGTTGGGCAAGGGCGAATTCACGCGTCTGCGCATCGGAATAGGCCGGCCGGCCCATGGCGACACTGTAAACTACGTATTGGGCAACATACCTCCGGACCAGATGGAGCACCTGTCCCGAATTCTAGACGGTGGTCTGGATATGCTGGAAATGTTGCTGGATGAAGGTCTCCCCAAGGCCATGAGCCTGTTCAATAATCGGAATTTCCTGGAAGGATAAATCATGGGTTTCAACTGTGGCATCGTCGGATTGCCAAATGTGGGCAAGTCCACCATCTTCAATGCGCTTACTTCTGCCGGCGCCGAGTCTGCCAACTACCCGTTCTGCACCATCGACCCGAATGTCGGGATTGTCCAGGTGCCTGATCCGCGCATGGATCAACTCTCTGCCATTGTTATTCCCCAGAAAATCCAACCGACCACGATCGAATTCGTTGACATCGCTGGCTTGGTCAAAGGGGCCAGTTCCGGCGAGGGGCTTGGCAATCAATTCCTGGGCCATATTCGCGGCGTTGACGCCATAGTCCACGTGGTACGCTGTTTCGATGACGAGAACGTAGTGCACGTCAGCGGCCGCATCTCGCCGGCGGACGATATTGAGGTGATCAACACCGAGCTGGCCCTGGCCGACTTGGATACGGTGGAGAAAAAGATTCAGCGTGCTGACAAATTTGCCCGGAGCGGAGACAAGAAGGCCAAGGACGAAGTTGCGTTCTATCAGCGTGTCAAGGGACTGCTGGAACAGGTGAAAAAACTCCATGGGGTTGCCGAGAATGAGGATGAACGGCTCTGGCTGCGCGACATGCACCTTTTGACGGACAAGCCGGTGCTTTATGTGGCCAATGTGGCCGAGGACGACCTGACAGGTGAACACCCCTTCGTGGCCCAGGTTCGGGAAATCGCTGCCGCCGAAGGTGCTGGGGTTGTGGTCATCTGCGGCAAGCTGGAAGCCGAGATTTCCGAATTGGACGGAGAAGAAAAGCAGGCGTTCTTGCATGACATGGGTTTGGAGGAGGCCGGTCTGGACCGTTTGATCCGCAGCGGCTACGAGTTGCTTGGCCTGATCACCTATTTTACCGCTGGTGTGAAAGAGGTACGCGCCTGGACCATTGTCAACGGCACCAAGGCTCCCCAAGCGGCCGGGGTGATTCATACTGACTTCGAGAAGGGTTTTATCCGCGCCGAGGTGATCGCCTTTGACGACTACATTGCCTGCAACGGCGAGGCCGGAGCCAAGGAAAAGGGATTGATGCGCCTGGAAGGCAAAGAATATGTTGTCAAGGACGGCGATGTGATGCATTTCCGGTTCAATGTGTGAAGAATATCGGGCTGTTGGGATTATGTAACTGAAACATTAAAATCCGGTTGACAAAATCAACGCGCTTTACTATATTGAAATCCATGTTCAATAAGGAGGGCGTGATGATCCTTGAAAAGAAAAAGGCTTTCAGCGAATTTGCTGCCAACAAAGGACTTCGTTCCACCCGCCAGCGGGATATTATCCTGGATATTTTCCTGTCCACCCACCAGCATGTCAGTGTTGAAGAGCTTTACCTGAAGGTTAAGGCAAGCCATCCCGGCATCGGCCATGCCACGGTCTACCGCACTCTGAAGCTATTTGCCGAAGCCGGGTTGGCCCGCGAAATACTGCTGCACGATGGTCAGACCCGTTACGAACATGTCCTGGCAGGTGAACACCATGACCATCTGGTCTGTACAGGTTGCAACGCCATTATCGAGTTTGAGGACGAGACCATCGAAAAATTGCAAAAAGAGATTGCGCTCCGGCACGGCTTTCTGATCAGAAGTCACAAACTCGAAATTTACGGGCTTTGCGCCTGCTGTCGAAGTTAGCCTGATCATTATTCGCCCTCCTGTCCTTCATCCAGGCATTCGATCGGTTTGAAGTGGAGGGAGTTTTTTTAATAAGATTATGAAAATGAAATTCAAAAGCAAAACGAGGAAGTGCAATGGCAACATGTTGTGGTAAAAAATCTGAAACGACCGTACGCTCTGGTGGCGCAAAGCGTGTGGCTGCGCTGGTTGGCAACCCGAATGTAGGGAAGAGTGTGCTTTTCAACGCCCTGACCGGGGCCTATGTAACTGTCTCCAACTACCCTGGAACTTCGGTCGAGGTTACCCGCGGCAATGCCTTGATCCAAGGAGAAGAATGGCAGGTTGTCGATACCCCCGGCATGTATTCGATCCACACCATCACCGAGGAAGAGCGGGTTGCCCGTGAAATCCTGCTGAACGAGGCGCCCGATGTGGTGCTGCATGTGCTTGATGCCCGCAACCTGGAGCGGATGCTGGCCATGACCATCCAACTTATCGAGGCCGAACTCCCGGTCGTGCTGGTGGTCAACATCATGGATGA
>MTLD01001447.1_pt1 | contig 16444 bp, 9 predicted proteins | sample 1982471 | NCBI WGS metagenome assembly MTLD01 (sample SAMN05712604, study PRJNA340218) | biofilm metagenome | isolation source: sample SPM anode biofilm adapted to -50 mV | place: USA | collected 2012-02-03
CTCGCTATTTCATTGAGTTCGGTTGGGAGTCCTAATATCCTTATCGTAAATTCCTATCACCAAGGTCTGTCGTGGACCGATAGCCTTGTTGCAGGGTTTACCCGCACTGTAAAACACTCCTTTCCCAACGCTGAGTTTTACATTGAATATCTTGATGCGAAGCGTATCCCATTGTCGGGACATAGGGTGGATACCTCACTGCCGTTCTATCTCTCAAAGTATTCAACCAAATCGCTGGATCTTGTTTTCCTAACCGACGATGACGCTGTAAGCTATTGGATGCGCAATGGGGAGCGTATTGCAGGAAAAACAAGCGTGGTTTTTGCTGGAGTTAACGTACTATACGATTTCCCCAAGAATTATGCTGGCCTACTGGAGGTTGTTGACTTTGCTAAAACATTTGCCCTCATCAACCATCTACATCCAACGGCAAAACACATATATGTTGTAGATGATACAACCACTACCGGTAAAATACTGAGACGTCAGCTCTTGGCCTCATCCATTGGTGCTGCAATGCTTAGTAAGGTTGTTTTCATAAGCGAGCTTTCATTTCAGCAGCTGTCAACGCGTATTTCCCAAATTTCCGCTCCCGACGTTATTCTTTTTCTTCTATACAATAACGATATTAATGGTCAATACTACAGCTTCGAGAACGTCTTGGATACCGTTAGCAGCTATGCCGCTGTTCCAATTTATGGGACGTGGGAGTTTTATCTAAATCATGGAGTGGTTGGTGGCAATCTTATATCTCCGGGGCTACAGGGAAGTGAAGCCGGGACTATTGCCAATAGGATACTTTTTGGAGGAGAGCCGGCTGATGTTGGAGTTATTTCTGGCTCTACAAGAAATTTTTTCGATTACAAGCAGCTGAAGAAGGCTCACATTTCTGTTTCCGATCTGCCTGCGGATTCCACTGTGATTAACTCACCATATGCATTTATTAGGCAGAACATGTCCTCAATTATCATTCTTTTCACCATCTTTTTGCTTCTGGTTTTCGTGATTCTGATTCTGGTAATAACCATCCGTTTCAAGCGAGCCCGTATATTACGCGAGGAGGCGCTGGTTGAAGAGCTAAGCCAAAGTTATCAGAAGTTGGAGATGGCCAAGCAGAAGGCGGAGGATGCCAATCGCCTTAAAAGCGCGTTTCTTGCCAACATGAGCCATGAAATACGTTCACCAATGAACGGAATAGTGGGGTTTTCCAACCTGCTGAAAAATTCGGATAAGCTCTCCTCCGAAAAAAGGAAGGAATACGTGGACATTATCAATGCGAATAGTCGGGCGCTACTTTCGCTCATCAACGATATTCTCGACATTTCGAAGATTGAGGCAAATCAGCTGGTCATTCACAAGGCTGCTTGTTCCGTAAATCAGCTGCTATCCGACCTCCACGTTTTCTTTAGCAAGGAGAAGCAACGGCTTCACAAGGATTCCCTAGTGTTGAAATTTACCCAAGGCTTCTCGGATATGGACTATGTGGTGTATTCCGACAATGAGCGACTTCGACAGGTGCTTGTCAACTTGATAGGCAATGCCATAAAGTTCACGAGCCAGGGCTCAGTGGAGTGGGGGTATACCTTGGAGGGCGATATGCTTCAGTTTTACGTTAAGGATACTGGGCTCGGAATTGATCCAGCACTACACCAGCGAATATTTGAACGCTTTCTTCAGGATAGCAAAATGGCCATTGCTGGTAAATCGGGAGGCGTTGGATTGGGCTTGGCTATCTGCAAAGCATTGGTCGAACGGTTGGGTGGAACCATTTGGGTCGAGTCTCAGGTGGATAATGGAGCCACCTTCTACTTTACCATTCCCGTTGAGCACCCTCCAGTAGAGAAGTCGAGCCATACAACGTTATCGTAAATCGATGGATTTTAATTTGCTTTGGATGTAGAAACCGGAATGCTCATCAAACAGGCTAATTTTGGTGAACGATGGCTTAGGGTATCATCCCAATTTTTTCTAAATTTGCCCATTATTTACTGTTATGAGCTAAACCTATAACTCCCAATGGTTAAATTCTTTGCAAAAGATGGCGGGGTTGTTTTCGCGGTTGAGTCCACGAACGTCCCCTCGCCTCACGACATCAGCAAGCTGCAATGGCTGTTCGACAAAGCCGAGTACCTCAATAAAGAAATGGTGCCCGGCTTTTTTGTTGGTCCCCGGATTGAAATGGTAACGCCCTGGAGCACCAACGCGGTGGAGATTACCCAGAATATGGGCATCGGCGGAATTACGCGCATTGAGGAATTCTTTGTGGTAAAGGATGAACATGCACGGTTTGACCCAATGCTTCAACAGCTATACAGCGATCTGAACCAGGAGCTGTTTACCATCAACAAGCAGCCTGAACCCGTTTACCACATTGAGAGCATCGCTGATTATAACAGAAAGGAGGGACTTGCCCTTTCCGATCAGGAGGTGGAATATCTTGAGGATCTCAGCCGTAAGCTGGGGCGTAAGCTCACCGATAGCGAGGTTTTTGGCTTTAGCCAGGTAAACTCGGAGCATTGTCGGCACAAAATTTTTAATGGTGTCTTCATAATTGATGGGGAGGAGAAGCCCAGCTCGCTTTTTGCGCTCATCAAAAGGACGTCCAAAGCAAATCCCAACAGAATTGTTTCAGCATACAAAGATAATGTAGCGTTTATTCAAGGCCCTGAGGTGGAGCAGTTTGCTCCAGCTACACAGGATAAGCCCGATTACTTTGAGGTAAAAAGTTACCAAAGCGTTATCTCCCTTAAGGCGGAAACCCATAATTTTCCTACAACCGTTGAGCCATTTAACGGCGCAGCTACTGGAAGTGGCGGCGAAATTCGTGATAGAATGGCAGGAGGTAAGGGCAGCTTGCCCATTGCAGGAACGGCGGTTTACATGACTTCATATCCAAGAACTGAAAAGGGGCGTAGCTGGGAGGCAAAAATAACGCCTCGTCCATGGTTATACCAAACCCCTGCCGATATTCTAATTAAGGCATCGAACGGGGCAAGCGACTTTGGTAATAAGTTTGGACAACCGCTTATCTGTGGTAGTTTGCTCACCTTTGAGCATGTCCATAACCAAAAGAAATTTGGCTTTGACAAGGTGATTATGCAGGCTGGTGGAATTGGCTGCGGCAAAAAGGTGGATAGCCTAAAGGATACACCAAAGCCTGGGCAGAAGCTTGTGGTAATGGGAGGTGATAACTACCGTATTGGCATGGGAGGCGGTGCAGTATCGTCAGTGGCTACTGGAGAGTTCTCCAATAAAATTGAGCTGAATGCAGTGCAACGCTCCAACCCCGAGATGCAGAAACGTGTTTCCAATGCGGTTAGGGCAATGGTGGAGAGCGATATCAATCCCATTGTATCCATACACGACCATGGCGCAGGTGGCCATCTAAACTGCTTGTCGGAGCTGGTTGAGGCTACTGGAGGGGTGATACATCTCGACAAGTTGCCAGTGGGCGATGAAACGCTTTCGGCTCGCGAAATTGTAGGCAACGAGTCACAGGAGCGCATGGGGCTACTTATCGATGAAAAAAATATTGAGTTGCTCAATGCCGTTGCTCAGCGCGAGCGTGCTCCTTTATACGTAGTTGGCGAGACTACAGCAGATCAGCATTTGGCATTTATAGATTCAAAAACAGGAGAGAAACCCATTGACCTGCAGTTGGCCGACATGTTCGGAAATCCTCCAGCAACGGTGCTTACCGATCATACGGCTGCTCCGGAGCTTGAAGATCTTTCCTATGATACTACCAACATCGATGCCTACTTAAGGCAGGTGTTGCATCTAGAAGCTGTAGCTTGCAAGGATTGGCTTACCAATAAGGTTGACCGTTCTGTAACCGGAAAGATTGCCAAGCAGCAGTGCTGCGGCGAGTTGCAGCTGCCGCTAAACAACGTTGGTGTCGTTGCGCTCGATTACCAGGGTGTTAAAGGAATTGCAACCGCTATTGGCCATGCACCAATAGCCGGAATGGTTGATGCTGAAAGGGGCAGCGTGCTTTCCATTGCCGAAGCGCTAACCAATCTTGTGTGGGCACCCATACAGGATGGTTTGCAGGGCGTTTCGCTGAGCGCTAACTGGATGTGGCCAGCAAGAAACAGCGGTGAGGATGCACGACTCTACAAGGCAGTGGAGGCTGCTAGCCAGTTTGCCATTGCGTTGGGGGTAAATATCCCAACAGGCAAGGATAGCTTGTCCATGACCCAAAAATACCCCGATGGGGAGGTGGTTTACTCTCCTGGAACAGTAATAATTAGCAGTGTTGGGGAAGTAACGGATATTCGTAAGGTAGTGGAGCCGGTGCTGGTCAAGGACGTCAACTGTCCAATTTACTATATCGACTTTTCGGGTGACGATGAGTTTGCTTTAGGTGGTAGCTCGTTTGCTCAGGTGCTCAGCAGCATAGGGAGTGTGGCTCCAACGGTTTCCAATCCCGCCTATTTTGCCAAAACATTTGCCACGCTGCAACAGGCAGTTGAACGCAAGCTGATTGCAGCAGGTCACGATGTATCCTCTGGAGGTATGATTGTAACCCTGCTGGAGATGTGCTTTGCCAATGTGGAGTTTGGGCTAAGCATAAATTTGGATGGCTTTGCAGAAAAAGATTTGGTGAAATTACTCTTTAGCGAAAAGCCTTCGGTGGTGATACAGGCTACCGATGCTGCTGCTATGGAAGAGTTGCTCTCAGGTTCAGGAGTTAGGTTTGTGAAGTTAGGTGCTCCTTCAGAAGATAGGTTGGTTACCATAACCCACTGTAGCCAAACGCTTACCCTTAATATAGATGATTTACGTGACCAATGGTATTTTTCATCATACCTGCTCGATCAGCGACAAACCTCAAAGGAGTTGGCGCAAATGCGTTTCAATACCTATAAGTTCCACGCGCTTACCCCTCAATTTCCGAAAAGGTTTACCGGAAAGAGTGCCGATTTTGGCATTGATGTTAAGCGAAGGACACGTAGCGGCGTTAAGGCTGCCATCATAAGGGAGAAGGGAGTTAATGGTGATAGGGAGATGGCTTGGAGCTTATACATGGCCGGCTTTGACGTGAAAGATGTGCACATGACCGACCTTATTTCGGGAAGGGAAACTCTTGAGGAAGTGAACATGATAGTGTTTGTTGGGGGCTTCTCCAACTCCGACGTGCTTGGTTCCGCAAAGGGATGGGCTGGAGCTTTCCTCTATAACCCAAGGGCGAAGCAGGCATTGGATGGATTTTTTGCCCGACCAGATACCTTAAGCCTTGGAGTATGCAATGGTTGTCAGCTAATGGTGGAGTTGGGGCTTATTTACCCCGATCATGAAGTTAAACCTAAAATGCTACACAACGACTCCCGTAAGTTTGAGTCGGGCTTTATTTCCGTTGACGTTTCGCATACCAACTCGATAATGCTCAAGGAACTTGCCGGTTCAAGGCTAGGAATATGGGTTGCTCATGGAGAGGGAAAGTTTAGCTTCCCTTACGATTTACAGGAATACACTATTCCCATTACCTATTCGGGATGCTGCTATCCAGCCAACCCTAATGGTTCACCTGCAGGGGCAGCAGCCATTTGCTCGGCCGATGGACGACATTTGGCCATGATGCCCCACCTGGAGCGATCGGTTTACCCATGGCAGTGGGCATACTATCCCTCGGAAAGAAAGAATGATGAGATAACTCCTTGGAGTATTGCTTTCCGGAGTGCATTCAAGTGGATTGAAGAGAAGCAGAAATAGCTCCGTTGAAGTGGGGTGCTGGCGGTCCTAAAATCTTTTAGGACCGCTTTTTGTTTTCTAATTGGCTTATAAATAGCAATGTACTGGCGTGTTGCACTTTTTTGTTGTCTTGCTGTGGCGTTTTTTCATGAATACCACTATCTTTATCCCCCTTTTTACAAAAAACAAAACGACTATGGGAGCATTTCACGCATATGATATCCGTGGCATTTACAACCAGGATTTTAATAAGGACGATGTTTACAAAATGGGCTTTTTCCTGCCAGGATTACTTGGTGTGAATAAGGTTTTGGTGGGCCGCGATGTGCGGGTTTCCTCTCCGGAAATCTACGAATATCTTACCAAAGGGATTACCGATTCTGGTGCCGATGTATACTCCATTGGTATATCAACTACTCCGATGGTGTACTACTCCACTGCGCGTTACGACTTCAAGGCATCTGTTCAAATCACCGCATCGCATAACCCTAGAGAATATAACGGATTGAAGGTTTCGCGTGAAAATGCCCTTCCTGTTGGCTACGACGCTGGACTTGGAGAACTTGAAAAGTTGGTGAAGAACGGAACTGTCAAGGTAAGCGAGCAGAAGGGTCAAATCCATAATATGGATGTGAAGGAGGAGTATCTTACCTTTCTGAAGAAATACCTGGGCGACTATTCCAACCTAAAGATGGCCGTGGATTGCTCCAACGGCATGGCTGCCTTTTTAATCAAAGATTTACTGGGAAATGCCCCGGTTTATATCTACGATGAGCTCGATGGCACCTTCCCGAACCATGAGGCAAACCCTCTTGTTCAGGAAAACGTTGCCGACTTAAAGGCTCTTGTGAAGAAGGAGATGGCTGACATTGGCGTTATTTTCGATGGCGATGCTGACCGTGTAATGTTCGTGGACGAGAATGGTCGATTTATTTCCCCCGACCTAATTATTGCTTTACTGGGTCACTACTTCTTTGAGGAGAGAGGTCTTAAGGGAGATGTGCTTATCGATATTCGGACATCAAAGGCAGTGCCCGAATACTTAGCCCGTTTTGGTGCCAAGGTGCACATGTGGCGCGTTGGTCGTGCTTTCGCAGCCCCAAAGCTTCGCGAGTTAAACGGTGTTTATGGTGGAGAGCTAGCAGGGCACTACTATTTTAGCGAATTTTTCTTTTCCGACTCAGGATTGCTTGCAAGCCTTCTCGTGCTTAACGTAGTAAGCAAGTTGAAACGTGAGGGTAAAACCCTTTCTCAGGCCATTGCCGCCATTGAAGCCTACGCTAACTCTGGTGAGATAAACTTTAAACTAGATAGAAAGCAGGAGGCAATGGACGCCGTTAAGGAATATTTTGATACTACGGAGAAGCCAACTGCCTTTTTTGACTTCGACGGATATCGGGTGGAGTTTCCCGATTGGTGGTTTAACATTCGCCCGTCCAATACTGAACCTTACCTGCGGTTTTTGGCTGAAGCTCGTACCACTGAAATGCTGGACGAGAAGGTTAAAAAGGTTAAGGAGATAATTGGTAAATTCATGTAGTCCGTTTCATAAAGTGTAATATGTTCTGCAGCGCCGATCAGCAATGGTCGGCGCTGGTGCGTTTAGATGACCGAGAGAGCATTTCATAATGGCAACTTTTATACCGCAAAAAAGCTGCCCCAGCTTGGGGCAGCTCAATGTGTAGATGCATTATAAAAATGCAGTAAAAGTTTATGCGAAGTTGGGCGTTACTTTTTGGCAACCTCATCGCTTCCCACGTAAGTGTAGGTATTTTGGTCAACAATAGTTGGAGTTCCGTTTGAAACATTAATTTCAAACACAACCCAGGTGTCACCAGAGGTAGCTGTTGCCAAAGGAGCTGTATAAGTTTTAATTAGACCATCGTTGTTAAATACTCTCACCGTGGCAGGTGATTGGTATATCTCCAGTGCTCCTGTAATGTCAGTGTTGGAGTAGTTGTGTACCGAGTAACGATAAACACCATTTGTGTAGCTAAGAATAGTTGTTGTTTCGGGACCATATGACGACACGTCGTCAACGTCTAGGTTTACGTTCGATCCTATTGGTTCACTATCTCCGTAATACATGTGAAAACGATTAGAGGAGCCTGGTATAGGGCCGGTTAAATGTGAGTCGAGATCGTATGGATTTAGACCCCAGGTTAGCACAATGCGTAATACGCCATCGCCAGTTCCCAGTTCCTGCACAACAGTAATTGGCTCAAACTCATTCTCCAAAGGATCAGTTGATACTACAAATCCTGAAATGGTTTGAGTGTAAAAGTTTTCAGCAGTAATAATTAGGTTGAATGTGCCAGCGTAAGCTTCTGTAGAGCTGTAGTATCCAGATGCATCAGTGGTGACTGTAAAAACTGCACCGCTAGATGCCGAGGCTGGCTGTACACCGTTAAGGCTTGGAGATTTTGATGCAGCATCGTAAAAGCTCAGTGTTGCGTTTGCCAATCCTTCACCAGTTTGTGAGTTGATGATTTGGCCAGAAATGGTTGTTTTTTGGCGATCTGGTGTGGAATCATCCTTGGAGCAAGAGCTAAGCCCAACTGCAACAATCGTTGCAAGAATTGCAATTCGAATAGATTTTGTTCTTTTCATAGCTTCATAAATTTGGGTTAAATGTTAATTAGGTTCTTAGGCGATTTTTATTGCCTGTGTTTAATTAATGACTAAAGTTATGAAGTGGATATAAAACAGTTGTAAAAAAATGTATAATATTAGTTGATAGATTATTAAGGTGGTTATTAGGTTGAGAATTTGTTAAAAAATGACATTTAGAACAGAGTTTTACTGGAGAGCCAGAACCTATTGTCGAATTGCATTAGAATAATTGTCTTTGTCGTAAATACTGGACAGAGCTTTTGTTACTAGAGTCTTTACAGTTTAACTCGGTAACGGGGGCAATAGATGATGTTGGGCCAATTCTTGCTGTTTCGTAGCGTGAATAAAGGTCAGTTGAAGTGTTCCACCCCAGCCGTTATTTTCTGCTTAAAAAAACATTTTTCAAGTCATAGAAAAAGCGTTTCTTTGCCATAGCATTGGTTCCTGAAAAGGAGTTAGGGAATCCCGTGAGAATCGGGAGCTGTACCCGCAGCTGTAAGTCGCGTAACCAATCGTTGGAAAATGCCACTGTTTGCCGAAAGGTGAATGGGAAGGCTCCATCGGTAAGACAAGCCAGAAGACCTGCCAGTGCTGTAATGCTTTCGGGAATAAAAGTGCGTCATGAAAAAGTCTTTTCTTTCGGTTATTACTGCTGCTGTTCTTTTTGCAGCGCTGTTTTCGCTCTCATCGTGTAGTAGGAGCCATAAGTCTGACTCCCCCCAAGGGCTGGTAAAGGTATTCTTGCGGTATGCTCGTCTTTTTAGGGTATATAAGGGCAGTGGATACACACAGCTGGATGTGGTAAATCCGTGGGATACGGCCATCCTTCTCCAGCGCTTCTATCTTGTTCCAAAACAGGGTGGAATCCCTCCACAAAAGGTAGACGGCCAAATTATTAGGGTGCCTGTTTTGTCCATGGCCTGTGCCTCTTCAACTGATGTATGCTATGCACAGCAGCTGGGATTGCTCGACTCCATTGTTGGAGTTGCCGAACCCAACTATATCAACAATAGTTACCTTCTTTCACGACTTAGTGTAGGGAAGGTAGTCGATTTGGGCCAATCCATGGAGATCAACAGGGAACAGCTCATCAAGGTGAACCCCAACATTTTCTTTGTATCTCCCTTCAAGGACAATAAATATTCGTCGGTAACGGCTTCAGGCATTCCGATGGCCATGGTATCGGCTTATTTGGAGGAGCATCCGCTTGGACGGGCAGAGTGGGTAAAGTTTATGGCGCTCTTCTTTGGTAAAGAGCAACGTGCCAACTTCTACTTCGATTCGTTGGTTAACCGATATCAAAAGCTTGCAACCATTGGCCAATCTGCCAAAACTAAGCCAACTGTTTTTTCAGGGAAGCCCTATCAGGGAATTTGGTATGTTTCGCCGGGTAACAGCTACATGGCAAGGCTCTTTGCCGATGCGGGAGCGCACTACCTTTTTGCCGATAAACATGAGCAGGGCGCCATTCCGCTCGACTTTGAAACGGTGTATAAAAGGGCGGCTAATGCTGACTTCTGGGTGATGCTTGAAAACTATCCCGGTCAATACAGCTACTCCATTTTACGTGACGAGTATGCTCCCTTTGCCGATTTCGATGCCTTTAAGAACCACCGAATAGTATTCTGCAATACCAACAAGTCGGCCTACTACGACGAGGGTATGCTACAACCCGATAGGTTGTTGGCCGATTTTATCAAGGCATTCCATCCAGAGCTGCTGCCGAACTATAAGCCCGCTTACTACTCCATACTTAAAAATAGAGAACAATGAAGCGAGGAAATCTGCTCATATTTCTAGTTCTCGTAATTGTGGGGCTTTTTGCATTGAACCTCAGCCTAGGCTCTGTTTCTATACCGTTGAGGTGGGTATTGTCTGCTTTGGTAGGCAGCCATTCCACACCAGAGGTTTTTGCCAATATCCTAATTAAAGCGCGATTACCTCAAGCCATTACCGCAGGATTGGCAGGAGCAGGCCTTGCCATAGCTGGTCTACTAATGCAAACCCTATTTCGCAATCCACTGGCTGGTCCTTCGGTGTTGGGAATAAGCTCGGGTGCCAGCCTTGGAGTGGCAACAGTAATGCTCATGGCTGGTGTGGGAGGATTGCTGGGTTTTTCGCTTTATGCTATTTCTGTAGTGGCCGCCTTTATTGGCGCATTTTTGGTTCTTCTGCTCATTACTTACTTTGCATCGCGACTTCACGATAATGCTATGCTGCTCATCCTTGGGCTTATGCTGGGGTACATTACATCGTCGCTGGTTGGGGTGCTCAACTTTTATGCTACGAGTGAAAATGTACACTCCTATACTCTTTGGGGACTTGGCTCCTTTTCGGGTGTGGGATGGGAGCAGATGCCGCTGTTTGCCTCGCTGGTAATTGTGGGTATTGCATTTGCCATGGCTATGCCCAAATGGCTCAACATGCTGCTACTGGGTGACAACTATGCCAGCAATCTCGGTCTAAACGTGAGAAGAGCAAGGTTGGTGGTTATTCTTAGTGCGGGGTTAATTACAGCTGCTATTACGGCCTACTGTGGTCCAATCGCCTTTTTGGGTGTTGCCGTTCCACAGATTGCTCGACTGCTGGTGGGGAAGAACGAACATTCAGCGCTTTTGCCGGTTACGCTACTGTCGGGGATGGCAATTTCGTTACTCTGCAATCTGCTGTCGCGTCTTCCGGGACTCGATGGCGCGTTGCCCATAAATGCGGTGACCTCGTTCATGGGGGCCCCAATTGTGATTTGGGTTGTGCTGGATAAGCGCCGTCAACGGATATCTTTTTAGGAGGGATGGGCATGGAAGTAGTTTTAACGGCAAAGGATTTAACGGTTGGCTACAGCCGAAAGGGGAGTGAAAGCACAGTAGTGCAGAGCAATCTGAATCTGCAGCTGCGTGCTGGAGAGTTAACTTCTCTCATGGGACCGAACGGTGCCGGTAAGTCTACCCTCATTCGAAGCCTTGCCGGATTTGCAAAACCGCTTGGCGGACAGGTATTTGTGCAATCGCAGCCGGTATGTAACTTTTCAGAAAAAGAGCTCTCTAGGCGGATTGCCGTGGTGCTTACCGACAACCTTTCGCAGGTTGGGCTAACGGTATCTGAGTTGGTGTCAATGGGGCGTTATCCCTATACTGGTTTTTTTGGTCGGCTAACTGGTCACGATAGGCGCATTGTTTGGGAATCGTTGGTGGCTGTGGGTATGGGACACTTTGCGGGAAAACTGCTGAGCGAGCTAAGCGATGGCGAGCGTCAAAAGGCGATGGTGGCCAAAGCGCTGGCACAGGAGACGCCCATAATTGTGCTCGATGAGCCTACTGCCTTCCTCGACCTGCCAAGCCGAATTGAGATGATGCAGCTGCTACATCGGTTGGCCGCGGAACGCCATAAGGCCATATTGCTCTCCACCCACGATTTGGAGCAGGCACTCCGTTTTTCCGACACCATTTGGCTCATCGATGGCGACAAGCAGGTAGAGTGCGGTTCGCCGGAAGATTTACTGCTGCACGGTGATATCATGAAGTTCTTTGGTCGCGATGGGATTGTTTTTGATGACCTGAGCGGTACCTTCAGGGCTGAGAATACCGCGTGCTGTGAGGTAGAGCTCATTGGCGAGGGCATTATTCGCCACTGGGTGGCCAACGCTCTTTACCGAAATGGATACACGCCATCGGTGCAACACAACCTTCCCATTTGCATTGAGATAAAGCCTGGCCTGCCTACCGAATTTATTCTTTCCAAACGCGATTCCTCACCGGTAAAGATGATGAGCGTGGAATCGTTGATGCGCGAGCTGAGAGCTTCGTAGCGAAGCATTTGTTGGGTTCACATAACTTCCTTTTCTTTTTTTATTGACAATACAAGCCTCAAGGGCTCGATTGCTTGTGTTGTATAACTATTTCTACCCTGATTTTTGTAAGGTTGTGTCTCATTCAAAGCCCCTAGTTTTGCGCACAGATTTGAACGTGGTATCAATGTTCAACTTTGACAAATATAAAAGGGGAAAAGGTAATGGGAATAAAGGGTAAAATGAAGTTCACTCACAGGCGAAGCTTGGAGGCGGTTGTCTTTTTGGTGGTGTTTTTTGGATTCTTTGGCTACCTCGGAATGGTGATGGGGACGGCCAATATGCTCAATACGCTCATGCGCACATCTTGGGATTTGCTCATGAATACAGTTTTCTTTATTATGGGTATCACGGTGCTGTCTGGGGCGCTAGGTAAGCTCATGATAGAGTTTGGTGTTGTTCGTCTTCTGGAGTTGGTGCTGGCTCCTCTAATGAAGCCTCTTTACAACCTTCCGGGAGTTGCAGCGCTGGGTGGACTGATGACCTTTTTTTCCGATAATCCGGCCATAATTGCTTTGGCCAAGGATAATAACTTTAATAAGTATTTTAAGCCTTTCCAACTTGTTTCGCTCACCAACTTTGGAACGGCCTTTGGAATGGGACTTATTGTGCTCACCTTTATGTCTGGGTTAGGGCATTTTGCTCCAGCTGTTCTAGGACTTTTGGGCGCTGTTGCGGGTTCCATTGTCTCCACGCGGTTGATGCAGCGGTTTTCAAAAAAGGCATTGGCAAATGTTGAGGAAAATGGTGTTGGCGGAGATGAGCAGCAAATCTCATTTAGAACCGAGGGAAGCGTATTTCTTCGTTTTCTGAATTCCATTCTCGATGGGGGAAAGTCAGGAGTCGATTTGGGACTGGCAATCATTCCCGGGGTATTGGTAATAAGCACCCTCGTAATGATAATAACTTTTGGACCCAAGGATCCTTCTGTAGGTTATCAGGGAATTGCCTATGAGGGTGTTCCCATACTGCCCAAAATTGGTGGTTACCTCGATTGGCTTTTCAATGCCCTGTTTGGCTTTCGGCATCCTGAACTAATTGCTTTCCCTATAACCTCCTTAGGTGCAGTGGGCGCTGCCCTTTCGTTAGTTAAGCACTTTGTTTCGGAGGGATTTATTACGGGCAACGAGATTGCCGTATTTACTGCTATTGGCATGTGCTGGAGTGGTTTTTTGAGCACTCACACCGCCATGCTCGATTCTCTAGGTTATCGTAACCTTATCTCGAAGGCCATTCTAGCACACACCATTGGGGGATTGGTTGCTGGGGTATTTGCGCACTGGTTGTTTGTGCTGTTTTTTTAAGGCACTGCTGCTCCTTTTTGGGTGAAGCTACTTTACGCTACATTAGTGTAGTTGCTTGTGCCATTGATGCAAGGGATGGCTGATTCTGGACGGGGAGAGGCTTGTTACGGTCTATCTAGCAGATGTTTAATCATTACCGTTTACACATTTATTGTGGAGATGCACGACCTTGCATCTCTACCCTTTGTTGGTTTTCAAACTTCCTTTTGCTTCAGCTCCATTCTTCACCTAGTGACGAATGAGTTCAAACCTTTTTTCTTACCTTTGATTTCCGACATTTGTCGACCATAAATAGTTTCACAATGGCAGAAGAGATTATTCGTAAGCATGTTGAGCTCATCGCTCAAGTTTTAAACGTAAAGGATTGGCAGGTGGAGAACACCATCGGCCTATTTTTGGAGGGGGCAACCGTTCCGTTCATCAGCCGTTACCGTAAGGAGCGCACAGGAAGTTTGGACGAGGTGCAGGTTGCAGCCATTAAGGAGCAGCATGCAAAGTTTGTGGAGTTGGAAAAGCGACGCGAATCCATTCTGAAAACCATTGAGGAGCAGGGCAAGCTTACCGATGACCTAAAGGCAAAGATCAACGCCACCTACGATATCGGTGTTCTCGAAGATTTATACCTTCCATACAAACCTAAGCGCAGAACGCGTGCTACCATTGCTCGTGAAAAGGGGCTGGAGCCACTTGCCACCCTTATTATGCGGCAGGAGAGGCTCGATCCAGCAGAAAAGGCGTTGAGCTACCTCAACGACGAGGTGGCCGATGTGGAGGAGGCGCTGCAAGGTGCCCGCGATATCATTGCTGAGTGGGTAAACGAGAGTGCAAAAGCTCGAGGAGCAATGCGCCGAATCTATAGCCGCGATGCCGTGGTCTCCTCAAAGATGGTGAAGGGAAAGGAGGAGGAGGGTGTCAAGTATAAGGACTACTTCGATTTTTCGGAACCACTTCGGCGTTGTCCATCGCACCGGCTGCTCGCCATGCGTCGAGGGCAGGAGGAGGGCTTTCTGAAAGTCTCCATCGATGTGGATGGGGAAACGGCCAATGAAGAGCTGTTTAGGCTGTTTGTAACCGGAAAGGGTGGCGCTAGTGAGCAGGTTAGCCTCGCTGTGGAGGATTGCTTTAAGCGGCTTCTAGGTCCCTCCATGGAGACCGAGTTCATGGGGCTTTCGAAGGAGAAGGCCGATGAGGAGGCCATTCGCGTATTTGCCGATAACTTGAGGCAGCTGCTGTTGGCCTCGCCGCTTGGACAGAAGCGCATTCTGGCTATCGACCCGGGATACCGTACTGGCTGCAAGGTGGTGTGTCTCGATGCCCAGGGAAATTTGCTGCACAACGAAACCATATATCCGCACCCACCTCAGAGCGAATCGGGTCTTGCCATGAAAAAGGTGGAGTCCTTGGTGGATGCCTACCGCGTTGATGCCATTGCCATAGGGAATGGTACTGCCAGCCGCGAAACGGAGCACTTTGTGAAGAAGATAAAGTTCCCACGGCAGTTGCAGGTATTTGTTGTTAGCGAGGATGGTGCCTCCATATATTCGGCTAGCCCTGTAGCTAGAGAGGAGTTTCCCGAGTATGACGTTACCGTGCGTGGCGCCATATCCATTGGCCGTAGACTCATGGACCCTTTGGCCGAACTGGTTAAAATAGATCCAAAATCCATAGGTGTGGGACAGTATCAGCACGATGTTGACCAGACACAGCTCAAGCAGAGCCTCGATATGGTGGTGGAGAGCAGCGTAAATATGGTTGGGGTTAACCTCAATACGGCCAGCAAGCATCTGCTTACCTACGTTTCGGGTCTAGGACCGCAGCTTGCCCAGAATATTGTGGACTACCGAAAGGAGCAGGGCCCCTTTAGCTCTCGCAAGGAGCTGCTCAAGGTTCCCCGTTTAGGGGCTAAAGCGTATGAGCAGTGCGCCGGATTCTTGCGCATTCCGGAGGCTAAAAACCCGCTCGATAATAGCGCCGTTCACCCCGAGAGTTACCATATTGTGGAGAAGATGGCTGCCGATCTGCAGTGTAGCGTGGCTGATCTACTCGCCAACGAGGTGCTTCGCAAGAAGATAGACCTTAAAAAATACGTTACCGCCGAGGTGGGCTTGCCCACTCTGCAGGATATTGTGAATGAGTTAGCCAAGCCGGGACGTGACCCTCGAACCGCTGCCAAGGTGTTTGAGTTTGCCGAAGGCATCTTCAAGATGGAGGATCTATACGTTGGCATGGAGTTGCCGGGCATTGTTACCAATATTACCAACTTTGGTGCCTTTGTCGACGTGGGGGTGAAGCAGGATGGCCTCGTGCATATATCTCAAATGGCCAACCGCTATATTAGCAATCCTGCCGACGTGGTAAAGCTCCACCAGCACGTAAAGGTAAAGGTTATTGAGGTAGACCTTCCTCGAAAGCGAATACAGCTGAGCATGAAAGATATTGAACAGTAGCTCATATAAAAGACCGGTTATTAGCCGGTCTTTTTAATTTTTTTTGAATTATTTTTTCTTCAATTAAATCGATTGCGCTGCCCATGTGAGTTGTTGAAGGCCTTGTAATGCTTTGAAGTCGTTTAAATTGTGCATATTTTTGTGGCGAAAATTGAGTTCTTCTCAAGTGTTTTTTAGTTAAAGTTTTGTGTAGGTGTTTTTCGTTTATAGCACAAAGATGACCATGAGCGAAAAATGGGCAAAAAAGGGATTCCTCCCTCACTTGATTGTGACAAGAATTTTCAAAAATTGGGTTTGATGAGGCTATCGGCAAAAAAAGTGAGTCTCCCTCTGTTTAGGATTTTTTCATTGGTTTTTTTTATAGATAGGTGAATGGTTTAGTTTATTAGGTTGATTGTTAAGTTGGTTTATTGATTGAAAGAGGTAGGGGAAGAGTGAAAATGTGGTACTACAACAGTTCTACATCACTTCTTCCCCTTACTTTTTTGCTACATCACCGATGTTTACATTGAGTTAACTGTTTACCTTTGGGCCACTGGCTT
>MTLD01004734.1_pt2 | contig 16443 bp, 31 predicted proteins | sample 1982471 | NCBI WGS metagenome assembly MTLD01 (sample SAMN05712604, study PRJNA340218) | biofilm metagenome | isolation source: sample SPM anode biofilm adapted to -50 mV | place: USA | collected 2012-02-03
AAGCGGCGGCGGCAAAGTTTTCAAAGGCAAGAAGCTCCCCGGCCGCATGGGCGGCCACAGGGTTACCGTGCAGCGCCTCAAGGTCGCTAAAGTCGACACGGCCCGCAATCTTATCCTGATCAAGGGCGCCGTTCCCGGTCCGCGGGGCAGCTTCGTTGTCATCAGGGACACGGTAAAACCGGGAAAATAACCGCAACCGGTGACGCGAAAGGAGGACGTAAGTAATGCCGAAAGTAGCAGTTTATAACATGACCGGCGCCCAGACCGGCGAAATAGAGCTTAACGACAGCGTGTTCGGCGTTGAGGTCAACGAGGCCGTGATGCATCAGGCGGTGGTCATGCAGTTGGCCAACCAGCGCCTCGGCACGGCGGCGACCAAGACGAGGGCTATGGTCAGCGGCGGCGGCAAGAAGCCGTGGCGCCAGAAAGGCACCGGCCGCGCCCGCGCCGGCAGCAATACCTCGCCGGTATGGGTCGGCGGCGGCATCGTTTTCGGCCCGCAGCCCCGCAGCTACAAGTTTTCGATGCCCCGCAAGGCCCGCCGTTTGGCGATCAAGTCGGCCCTGTCGGCCAAGGTGGCCGCCGGTGAGCTGCTTGTCATGGAGGACATCGCCGTTAGGGAGCCCAAGACGAAGACGGTCGTCAGCATGCTCGACAGCCTGAAGGTCGGCGACGACAAGGCGCTGATCATCACGGCCGCCGTCGACGAGAACGTCGAGAAGTCGTCCCGCAACATCCCCGGGGTGAAGAACATCACGTCCCAGGGACTGAACGTCTACGATATTCTTTACCACGACAAGGTGCTTGTCACAAAGGACGCGGTCAGCAAGATTGAGGAGGTGTTGGCGTAATGGCAAGTGCGCGCGACATCCTGATCCGCCCGCTTATCACCGAGAAGGCGACCGATCTGATGAAGGACAACAAGTACACCTTCGTCGTCCCGCTGACGGCCACTAAGATCGAGATCCGCCAGGCGGTCGAGCAGATATTCAAGGTGAAGGTGCTCGACGTCAACACCATCCGGGTGCTCGGCAAGGTGAAACGGATGGGCAAGCACGAAGGCAAGCGGCCGGACTACAAGAAGGCCATCGTCAAGCTGGCCCCCGGCCAGACCATCGAGTTCTTCGAAGGCTTATAAAGGTTGGTAAGGAGGAGCACCAATGGCAGTAAAATCCTTTAAACCCTACGCTCCGGGGCGGCGGTTCATGACGGTGGCCGGTTTCGAGGAGATCACCACCGACAGGCCGGAAAAGTCGCTTACCGAGAGACTGCATAAACACGGTGGCCGTAACCAGCAGGGCCGTCTGACCGTCCGCCATCAGGGCGGCGGCCACAAGCGCCTGTATCGGCTGATCGATTTCAAACGCAACAAGGATGGCGTCCCGGCCAAGGTGGCGACGATCGAGTACGATCCGAACCGCTCGGCCCGCATCGCCCTCCTGAATTATGCCGACGGCGAGAAACGCTATATTCTGGCCCCGAACGGGCTGAAGGTCGGCGACACCGTCATGAGCGGCGAGGGCGCCGACATCAAGGCGGGCAATGCCCTGTCGTTGAAGGATATCCCCGTGGGCACGCTGGTCCACAATATCGAGATGAAGATCGGCAAAGGCGGCCAGCTCGTCCGCTCCGCCGGCACCGCTGCCCAGCTGATGGCCAAGGAAGGCGGCAACGCTCTCCTGCGCCTGCCTTCGGGCGAGCTGCGCAAGGTCCATGTCAACTGCCGGGCAACCATCGGTCAGGTGGGCAACCTGGAGCACGAGAATATCACCGTCGGCAAAGCCGGCCGCTCCCGCTGGATGGGCATCCGTCCCGCCAACCGCGGCGTGGCGATGAACCCGATCGACCATCCGCATGGCGGCGGCGAGGGCCGTTCGCCGGTCGGCCGCAAGCACCCGGTCACCCCGTGGGGCAAGCACGCCGGTGGCGCCAAGACCCGCACGAAGAAGCCTTCGGACCGGATGATCGTAAAGAGAAGGACGAAATAACCGCATAGCGAAAGGAGGCCTGTAGGGTGTCTAGATCAGTCAAAAAAGGACCGTACGTTCACGAGAGCCTGCTCAAGAAGATAAAAGCCATGAACGCCAAGAACGAGAAGAAGGTCGTCAAGACATGGTCTCGGGCGTCGACTATCCTGCCCAATTTCGTCGGCCATACCGTCGCTGTGCATGACGGCCGCAAGCATGTGCCGGTGTATATCACCGAGGATATGGTCGGCCATAAGCTGGGCGAATTCGCGCCGACCCGGACGTTCCGGGGGCATGGCCATTCCGAGAAATCCACGACGCTGAAATAGCCGACCGAGAGGGGGTTAATCATGGAAGCCAAGGCAATTGCCAAATATATCCGCATCGCGCCGCGCAAGGTCCGCATTGTCGTCGACCTCATCCGCGGCAAGAATGTGGGCGAAGCTTTCGCAATTCTTAAGCATACGCCGAAAGTCGCGTCCGAGGTGGTGGAGAAAGTGCTCAAGTCGGCGGTCGCCAACGCCGAGCACAATTTCGACATGAACGCCGATAAGCTGTATGTCGCCGCCGTCTACGCCGACCAGGGTCCGACGATGAAGCGGATCCACCCGCGCTCCCGCGGCCAGGCCTTCAAGATCCTGAAGCGGTCGAGCCACGTGACGGTCGTCGTAAAAGAACGCTAAGCGCGAAGGAGGGAAAGAAGTGGGTCAAAAGGTCAATCCGCACGGACTTAGGATCGGCATCATCAAGAACTGGGACGCCAGGTGGTTCGCCGACAAGGAATACGCCAAACTGCTCCACGAGGATGTCAAGATCCGTGAGTATATTAAGAAGAAACTGTTCATCGCCGGTATCTCCCGCGTGGAAATAGAGCGTGCCGCCAACCGCGTAAAGGTCACCATCCACACCGCCAAGCCGGGGATGGTCATCGGCCGCGGCGGCGTCGGAATCGAGGACCTCAAGCGTGGTCTGAAGGAGCTGGCCGGCAAGGTCATCGACGTCAACATCGCCGAGATCAAGCAGGCCGAGCTCGATGCTACGCTGGTAGCCGAGAATATCGCCGCCCAGCTCGAAAAGCGCATCGCTTTCCGCCGGGCGATGAAGCAGTCGGTGGGCCGCACGATGCGCATGGGCGCCAAAGGTATCAAGGTTATGGTCGGCGGCCGTCTGGGCGGCGCTGAGATCGCCCGTACCGAGAGCTACCGCGAAGGCAGCATCCCGCTGCATACGCTACGGGCCGACATCGATTACGGCACCGCCGAAGCCCACACCACTTACGGCCGTATCGGCGTGAAGGTGTGGATCTACAAGGGCGAGGTTCTGCCGCAGGCGCCGAAGATGGGCGTGGCCGGCGAAGCCGCCCAGGAATCCAAACCCGAACCCCGGCGCGAAAGGCGTGCCCCGCGCAAGGACGCTGCCGTCGCCGCTGAAGGGAGCGATAAGTAATGCTTCTGCCGAAAAGAGTTAAGCACCGCAAGCAGTTCCGCGGCCGCATGACCGGCAAGGCGAATAGGGGCAACACGATCAGCCACGGCGAGTTCGGTCTGGCCGCGCTCGAGCCGGCCTGGATCACCAACCGCCAGATCGAGGCGGCCCGTATCGCCATGACCCGTTATATCAAGCGCGGCGGCCAGGTGTGGATCAAGATATTCCCCGACAAGCCGATCACCGCCAAGCCGGCCGAGACCCGCATGGGCAGCGGCAAGGGCTCGCCCGAATACTGGGTGGCGGTCGTCAAACCGGGCCGCATCATGTTCGAACTGGCCGGGGTGCCGGAAGAGGATGCCAAAGAGGCCCTGCGGCTGGCTGCCCACAAGCTTCCCATCAAGACGAAATTCGTCAAGAAGGACGAAGCGGGCCAAGACCATGAAGAAGTGGGTGGTGACGCGTAATGAAGGTCAAAGACGTACGCGAAATGAGCGTGACCGAGCTCGACCAGAAGCTGGTCGGCCTGAAGGATGAACTCTTCAACCTCCGCTTCCAGCACGCTACCGGCCAGCTGGAGAATCCGATGCGGATCAAGGAAGTCAAGAAGACGATCGCCCGCATCAAGACCATTCAGCGCGAACGCGAGCTGCAAGCCAAACAGGCGTAAGGGACCGATAGTACGTTGTGAAGTGCAGTCGGAAGGAGGCTAGAAACGTGACGGAACAGATAAACGTGACGGAAGAGAGAAACGAACGTAAGGTCAGGATCGGCAAGGTTGTGAGCGACAAGATGCAGAAGACGGTGGTTGTCGCCGTGGAACGCCTGGTGCGGCATACCCTGTACAATAAACCCGTGAAGACGACGACCAGGTTCAAGGCTCATGACGAGAACAACGAGAGCAAGGTCGGCGATACCGTGAAGATCATGGAGACCAGGCCGCTGTCCAAAGACAAGCGCTGGCGCGTCGTGGAGATCCTGGAAAAGGCGAAATAGGCTGTACTTTCCGCAGAAGGAGGGAAAACCGGTGATCCAACAAGAGACTATCCTCAATGTCGCCGACAACACCGGCGCCAAGCAGATCCTCTGCATCCGGGTCATGGGCGGTTCGTACCGCCGGTACGCCAACATCGGCGACGTGATCGTGGCCGCCGTCAAGGACGCTACACCCGGTGGCGTGGTCAAGAAGGGCGAAGTGGTGAAAGCGGTAGTCGTCCGTTCGCAGAAGGGTCTGCGCCGTCCGGACGGCTCCCATATAAAGTTCGACGAGAATGCGGCTGTGCTCATCAAGGACGATAAGAGCCCGCGCGGTACCCGTATCTTCGGGCCGGTGGCCCGTGAGCTGCGCGAGAAGGAATTCATGAAGATCATCTCGCTGGCGCCGGAAGTAATCTAAGGAGGTGGCGGAAGTGCCCGATACAGTTAAACTGCATGTGAAAAAAGGCGACACCGTCGTCATCCTGTCCGGCAAGGACAAGGGCAAGAAGGGCAAGGTCATCGAAGCCTTGCCGAAAAAAGGCAAGATCATCGTCGAAGGTATAAATAAGGTCAAGCGGCATGCCAAGCCGACCCAGAAGACGCCCCAGGGCGGCATCCAGGTGAAAGAGGCGGCGCTATCCGCGTCCAAGGCGATGCTCATCTGCCCGGCCTGCGACAAGCCGACCCGCATCAAGAAGACGGTCATGGCGAGCGGCATGTCGGCCCGTACCTGCAAGCATTGCGGCGAGATCATCGATAAGGATAAATAGGCGCGCGGAAAGGAGGTAACTAGCTATGGCCAGATTGAAGGATAAATTTCTCCAGGAAGTGGCTCCAGCTATGATGGAGAAGTTCGGCTACAAAAATGTCATGGAGATCCCCCACATCGAGAAGGTCGTCGTCAATATGGGCGTCGGCGAAGCGGTGGGCAATCCGAAGGTGCTTGACTCGGCCGTGAACGATCTGATGATGATCGTCGGCCAGCGTCCGGTCGTGACGCGGGCCAAGAAGTCGATCGCCGCGTTCAAGATCAGGCAGGGTATGGCGATAGGGACGAAGGTTACCCTGCGCGGCGAACGGATGTATCAGTTCCTCGACAAACTGTTCAACGTCGCTCTGCCGCGCGTGCGCGATTTCCGCGGGGTTAGCCCGAAGGCGTTCGACGGCCGCGGCAATTATACCTTGGGTATCAAGGAGCAGCTGATCTTCCCGGAGATCGACTACGATAAGGTCGACAAGATCCGCGGGATGGATATCATCGTCGTGACGACCGCCAAGACGGACGAAGAGGCTCGCGAGCTCCTGAAACTGATGGGCATGCCGTTTAGCGCTGCATAAAAGGAGGGAAAGCTGTGGCCAAGAAGGCGCTGATTGAAAAGTGGAAGCGCGATCCGAAGTTTTCGGTGCGCAAGTATAACAGATGCAAAATCTGCGGCCGTCCGCACGGGTATCTGCGCAAGTTCGAGCTGTGCCGGATCTGTTTCCGCAAGCTCAGCTACCAGGGCGCTGTTCCCGGTGTGACGAAGGCCAGCTGGTAAGAAGCAACCGAAGGGGGGTTTAAGGCATGGTTATGACCGATCCGATTGCCGATATGCTGACGCGTATCCGCAACGCTAACTCGGTTTATCACGATAAAGTGGAGATCCCTGCGTCGAAGATCAAGCAGGCGATCGTGGAGATCCTGAAGCTCGAAGGGTTTGTCAAGGATTACGAGGTTATCTCCGACAGCAAGCAGGGCGTGCTGCGGGTTGCCCTGAAGTACGGCGCCAACCGCGAGAAGGTTATCACCGGTATCAAGCGGATTTCCAAGCCCGGCCTGAGGGTTTACGCGAAGAGCGACCAGCTGCCGCGGGTTCTGGGCGGCCTTGGCATCGCCCTCATTTCGACTTCCAAGGGCATCATGAGCGATAAACAAGCCCGCAAGGAAGGCCTCGGCGGCGAAGTTATCGCTTACGTGTGGTAAGTTTTGCGAACTAGGAGGTGCACATATGTCGAGAATCGGTAGGATGCCAATCGCTGTTCCCGCCGGCGTTACCGTCAAACTGGACGGCAACGTTGTGACGGTCAAGGGTCCGAAAGGCGAACTGACCCGCACCATACCGAAAGATATGATCGTCGAAATCGGCGAAGGGGTCGTCAACGTCAGCCGGCCTTCGGAAGAGAAGACCCACAAATCGCTGCACGGACTGACCCGGACGCTGGTGGCCAATATGGTGACGGGCGTGACCCAGGGCTTCATCCGCTCGCTGGAGATTGCCGGTGTGGGCTACCGCGCCGCCAAAGCCGGCACGAAGCTCAATCTGACGCTCGGTTTTTCCCATCCGGTGGAGGTAAATCCGCCGCAGGGGATAACGATCGACGTCCCGGCTCCGAACAAGATCGTGATTTCCGGTATCGATAAAGAGGCGGTCGGCGCTCTCGCCGCCAAGATCCGCTCTTTCCGCGAGCCCGAGCCTTACAAGGGCAAAGGGATCAGGTACGAGGGCGAAAAGGTTCGCCGCAAGGTCGGCAAAGCCGGCGCCAAAGGCAAGAAGTAGGCTTACGGAAAGGAGTGAAATATCTTGCTGCGTAAGGAATCCAAGAACGACGCAAGGAAGAAGCGGCACCTCAGGATGCGCAGGAAGCTGGCCGGCACGGCCGCAAGACCGCGCCTCAACGTTTTCCGCAGCCTGAACCATATATACGCCCAGATCATCGACGACGAGCAGGGCGCCACGCTGGCGGCGGCCAGTTCGATGGATAAGGATCTCGGCATCGATTACGGCGGCAACGCGGCTGCGGCCAAGGCGGTCGGCGAGGCTATCGCCAAGCGAGCCCTGGAAAAAGGTATCAAGACGGTCGTCTTCGACCGCGGCGGTTATATCTATCACGGTCGGGTAGCGGCTTTGGCCGCGGCGGCACGGGAAGCGGGCCTCGAATTTTAGGCAGAAGGAGGGACATGAATGGCCAGAATTGATTACTCGAATCTCGACCTGAAGGAAAAAGTCGTATTCATAAACCGGGTCGCTAAGGTTGTAAAAGGCGGCCGGCGTTTCTCTTTCAGCGCGCTGGTGGTTGTCGGCGACGGCAACGGCCATGTGGGCGCCGGCCTTGGCAAGGCTGCCGAGGTGCCGGAGGCCATCCGCAAGGGTATCGAAGACGCGAAGAAGAATCTTATTAAAGTTCCCCTCGTCGGCACGACCATCACCCACGAGACGGTGGGCATCTTCGGCGCCGGCAAGGTTCTCCTCAAGCCGGCCTCGGAAGGCACCGGCGTCATCGCCGGCGGCCCTGTCCGTGCAGTGCTTGAGCTGGCGGGTATCCACGATATCCTGACCAAATCTCTGGGTTCGGCCAACGCCAACAACGCCGTGCGGGCCACGCTCAAAGGGCTCGAACAGCTCAAACGCGCCGAGCAGGTCGCACAGCTTCGCGGCAAGACGGTACAGGAACTTCTGGGCTAAGGAGGAAAGGCCATGGCTAAATTGAAAATAACTCTCGTCCGCAGCCTGATTGGCCGCCAGGAGGACCAGCGCGCTACCGTCAAGGCGCTTGGCCTGGGCAAAACCAACAGCTCGGTGATGCAGGATGACTCGCCTGCCATCCGCGGGATGATCCGCAAGGTCAGTCATCTTGTCAAGGTGGAAGAAGTACAAGATTAGTCGAGGAGGTGTTGCCGAATGAAATTGCACGATCTAGCTCCAGCTCCCGGATCGAAGAAGGTTCGTACGCGGGTTGGCAGGGGCCTTGGTTCGGGGCTCGGCAAGACGGCCGGCAAAGGCCATAAAGGTCAGAACGCCCGTGCCGGCGGCGGCGTACGCCCCGGGTTCGAAGGCGGCCAGATGCCGATCTATCGCCGGCTGCCCAAACGCGGTTTTTATAATAAATTTGGCAAGGAGTATACCGAGGTCAACGTGCGGGAGCTCAACCGCTTCGAGAACGGCACCGTTGTGGATCCCGTTCTGTTGGTGGAAGCTGGCGTCATCAAGAATGTCCGCGATGGCATCCGCATCCTTGGCACCGGGGAACTGGAAAAGTCTCTGACAGTTAAAGCCAACGGCTTTACCAAGTCCGCGATGGAAAAAATCCAGGCCGCCGGCGGCAAAGTCGAGGTGATCTAGGTGCTTTCGGCCCTTACAAACGTTTTCAAGATTCCCGAGCTCAGGCAGAAGGTAGCGTTCACCCTGGCGATGTTTCTGATATTCCGGGCCGGTACCCATATCCCCGTGCCTGGAGTGGACGCTACGGTGATCGAACAGCTCTTCAACCAGGGCAACCTGTTCGGTCTGCTCGACCTGTTCTCGGGGGGCGCGTTAAGCAAGTTTTCAGTGTTCGCGATGAGCATCACCCCGTATATCAACTCTTCGATCATCATGCAGCTTTTGACGGTGGTCGTGCCGAAGTTCGAGCAGTGGGCCAAAGAGGGTGAAGAGGGCCGCAAGAAGATTACCCAGATTACCCGCTACGGCACCGTGCTGCTCGGCTTTGTCCAGGCTATCGGCATGGCGTTCGGCCTGAAGATGGCCATCCTCAACCCCGGCGCCGGCTCGATCATCCTGATCGCCCTGACGCTGACCGCCGGCACCACCTTCCTGATGTGGCTCGGCGAGCAGATCACCGAGAAGGGGATCGGCAACGGCATTTCGCTGATCATCTTCGCCGGTATTGTCTCCCGTCTGCCTGACGGTCTGAGCGTTATTTATCAGTACCTGAAGGCCGGTACGATTTCCTATTTCAACCTTGGGCTGTTCGTCATCATCGCCGTGGCGATGATCGTGTTCGTCATCGTCATCCAACAGGGCCAGCGCAAGATCCCCGTGCAGTATGCCAAGCGGGTGGTCGGGCGCAAGATGTATGGCGGCCATTCGACCCATATCCCGCTGAAGGTCAACCAGGCGGGCGTCATTCCGATCATCTTTGCGTCATCCGTGCTGATGTTCCCGATAACCATCGCCCAGTTTATCGATGTCGAATGGGTGAAAACGGTGGCAGGGTGGTTTGCGTGGGGATCGGCCGCGAACACTATCATGTATGCGGCGCTTATCATCTTCTTCACGTATTTCTACACTGCGGTTACTCTGAACATATCGGATATGGCAGAGAATATGAAAAAATACGGCGGCTTCATCCCCGGCCTCCGGCCGGGTAAACCGACCGCCGACTATCTAGATCGCGTCATGACCAGGATCACGCTTGCTGGCGCCATCTTCCTTGCTTTTATCGCCATCCTGCCCAATATCGTGGTCTGGGCGACGAATATCCAGGGGGTTTATTTCGGTGGCACCGCACTACTGATCGTCGTCGGCGTGGCGCTCGACACCATGAAGCAGATTGAGGCGCTCATCCTGATGCGCCACTACCAGGGCTTCATGAAGTAGTGAAGTAGGAGGTGGGTGCGTGTATATCCTGCTCATGGGGCCGCCCGGGGCCGGGAAAGGAACTCAGGCGGCATTGATGGTAGAGAAATTCCGCATTCCCCATATATCCACCGGCGATATGTTCCGCGCGGCAGTGAACGAGGGCACGCCCCTCGGCCTTGAGGCGAAGCGCTATATAGACGGCGGCAGCCTCGTGCCGGACAGCGTGACGATTGGCATCGTCAAGGACCGGCTGACGAAGGAAGACTGCCGACACGGCTTCATCCTCGACGGCTTCCCGCGCACGCTCGACCAGGCGGCGTCGCTCGACAGTACGCTGGCCGATCTGGGTGTCAGACTGACCCGGGTTTTCAATATCACGGTGCCGGACGCCGAACTCATGCAGCGTCTCACGGGACGACGCATTTGCAGAGGCTGCGGCGCCACCTACCATATCCAGTACAATCGGTCGGCGGCTGACGATAAGTGCGCCAAATGCGGCGGCGAAATCTACCAGCGGCCTGACGACAACGAAGAGACGGTCGCCAGACGCCTGCAGGTGTATCATGCCCGGACCCAGCCGCTGATCGGCTATTACCAGGAGAAGGGGCTGTATACCGAGGTCGACGGCCGCCAGGCCATCGACGAGGTGTTCGCCGGGATCGACGGTATCCTGCGGGGAGCGACATCATGATAATTCTCAAGTCCGAGCGGGAGATCCGCTATATGCGGGATGCAGGAAGAGTAGTGGCCGGCGCCCTGGCGGAGGTGAAAAAAGCCGCCAAGCCTGACGTCACTACGCAGGAACTGGATAAGGCCGCCGAAGAATATATCAGGAGCGCCGGCGCCATCCCGGCCTTCAAGGGTTACCACGGCTTCCCCGGCAATATCTGCACTTCGGTGAACGAGCAGGTGGTGCATGGCATCCCCGGACTAAGACGCCTGAAAAGTGGAGATAATGTAAGTATTGATATCGGGGCGGTAATTAATGGATATAACGGCGACGCCGCGATCACCGTGCCGGTGGGCGAGGTGGACGCGGAAGTGACGAAGCTCATCGAGGTGACCGAGGCATCCCTGTACAAGGGGCTCGAACAGGCGGTGGCGGGTAACAGGCTGAGTGATATTTCCCACGCCGTCCAGGTCGAGGCCGAGTCCCACGGTTACGGCGTCGTCCGCGATTTTGTCGGCCACGGTATCGGCCGCAACATGCACGAGGATCCACAGATACCGAACTATGGCCCTCCCGGCCGCGGCCCGCGCCTTAAACCCGGTATGACGCTGGCCATCGAGCCGATGATCAACCTGGGCACCTACGACGTGAGAACGCTTGATGACGGCTGGACGGTGGTCACGACCGACGGCAAGCAGTCGGCCCATTTCGAGCATACTGTCGTCGTCACCGAAAACGGACCGGAAATTTTGACCAAACTGTAGGGGGAAGTTCCGTGCCGCTTGAGAGGATAGCGCTCGGTCAGGCGGTCCGCTCGCTAGCCGGCCGCGACCGGGGACGACGGTACCTGGTGGTCGGGTTTTCGCCGCCGTACGTGTTGGTGGCGGATGGCCGCGACCGCGGGGCCGCCCGGCCGAAGAAGAAAAACGTCCGGCATATCGGCGTTCTGAAGTATGTTGATGAAGGTGTCGCGACGAAAGTCGCCGGCGGCCGTGAGGCTACCGACCGCGAGATCAGGGCCGCCTTGAGGGCGGCGGGCGGCACCGATAGTGATGCGGACGAGGAGGGTGACTGAATGTCCAAGCAGGACGTCATAGAGGTGGAAGGCACCGTCATCGAGGCCATGCCTAACGCCATGTTCCAGGTGAAGCTGGAGAACGGCCATGTCGTTATGGCGCATATATCCGGCAAGATCAGGATGAATTTCATCCGCATCTTGCCTGGCGATAGAGTAACGGTAGAACTTACGCCGTACGACCTTAAACGCGGTCGTATCACTTACCGCTTCAAATAGTGGGACTAGAGGAGGTATTGGTCATGAAGGTTAGACCGTCGGTCAAGCCCATCTGCGAAAAATGCAAGGTTATCAAGCGCAAGGGCAATGTCATGGTTATTTGCGACAATCCGAAGCATAAACAAAGACAAGGTTAGGAGGTGCGGAATTAATGGCGCGTATTGCTGGGGTAGACCTGCCGCGTGACAAGCGGATCGAAGTTGCTTTGACATATATCTATGGCATCGGCTTGACCCTTTCCAAGGAGATATTGGCCACCAGCGGTGTCAACGCCGACACCCGGGTGCGGGATTTGACCGAGGAAGAGGTTGCTAAGCTCAGAGAGACCATCGATAAGAACTATAAGGTGGAGGGCGACCTGCGCCGCGAAGAGCAGCTCAACGTCAAACGGTTGATCGAGATCGGCTCTTACCGGGGCAAACGTCACCGCCAGGGCCTGCCGGTCCGCGGCCAGCGGACGAAGACCAACGCCCGGACCCGCAAAGGTCCGAAGAAGACGGTCGGCGTAAGACGGAAAGCAACTAAGTAGGGAGGGATAATATTGGTAGCGAAGAAAGTTGCCGCCAGACCCAAGCGGAAAGAACGCAAGAATATCGAGTATGGCGTCGCGCATATTCGTTCGACCTTCAACAACACGATCGTCACCATCACCGACGCCAAGGGCAACGCCATTTCCTGGGCCAGCGCCGGCGAGATGGGCTTCAAGGGCTCGCGCAAAAGCACGCCTTTCGCCGCCCAGATGGCTGCCGAACAGGCTGCCAAAGCGGCTATGGAACATGGCATGAAGCAGATCGAGGTTTTCGTCAAAGGCCCGGGCGCCGGCCGCGAGGCGGCGATCCGTTCCCTGCAGGCCGCCGGCCTGGAAGTCAACCTCATTAAGGATGTCACGCCCATTCCCCATAATGGCTGCCGTCCGCCCAAACGCAGAAGAGTCTAAGATTTCGGGAGGTGTTAGACAAGAATGGCAAGATATATTGAGGCTGCCTGCAGACAGTGCCGCCGTGAAGGGGCGAAACTGTACCTCAAAGGCGACAGATGCTATAGCGACAAATGCGCGTTCGGCCGCCGCGGCTACGCGCCCGGCCAGCACGGCCAGCAACAGGCCCGCAAGAAGGTTTCCGAATACGGTATCCAGTTGCGCGAAAAGCAGAAAGCCCGCCGCATTTACGGGCTGCTGGAGCGCCAGTTCCGCAATTATTTTGAGAAAGCCGAGCGCCAGAAAGGCATCACCGGCGAAAACCTCCTCGTTCTGCTGGAAAGGCGCCTGGACAACGTGACGTACCGTCTCGGCTTCGCTTCGAGCCGTACCCAGGCCAGACAGCTGGTCCGTCACGGCCATTTCGCCGTCAACGGCCGTCGTGTGGATATACCCTCGTTCCTGGTTAAAGCCGGCGATGTGATTACCGTCGCCGAAGGCAGCAAGGATGCGCCCGTCATCAAGGAGATGGCCGAAGGCCTGTCCACCAAGACGGTGCCGGCCTGGCTGGAGCTGAGCGCCCCCGCCCTCAGCGGCAAGGTTGCGCGCTACCCGACCAGGGAGGAGATCGACGTTCCTGTTCAGGAACACTTCATTGTTGAATTGTATTCCCGCTAATCCGCCCTCAACAATGGAATCGGCGTAACTGTTCAGTTTGCGCGAAGAGGAGGGTATTTCCGGATGATGGAAATCGAAAAACCGAAGATCGAGATAGTGGAGATTAGCGAGGACAACCGTTACGGCAAGTTCGTCTGCGAACCGCTCGAGCGTGGCTACGGCATCACCCTCGGCAACAGCCTGCGGCGGATCCTCCTGTCGTCGCTGCCCGGCGCGGCGGTGACGTCGGTAAAGATCGACGGCGTCCTCCACGAGTTTTCCACTATTCCCGGTGTGCGGGAAGACGTTACCGATATAATCCTGAACCTCAAGGAGCTATATATCAAGCTGCACGGCGACGAAGCCAAGGTCGTGCGCGTCGATACCGAGGGCAAGGGCGACGTCAAGGCAGCCGATATCATCACCGACCCGGACGTGGAGATATTGAACCCCGAGCACCATATCGCCACGTTGTCCGACGGCAGCACGCTCCGCATGGAGATCACCGTCGAGCGGGGCCGCGGCTATGTACCGGCCGACAAGAACAAGAAGCCCGATCACGTCATCGGGGTCATCCCCGTCGACTCGATCTTTTCCCCCATCTTGAGGGTCAATTATAACGTAACCGATACCCGTGTCGGCAACGTCACCGACTATGACAAGCTGACGCTCGAAGTCTGGACCGATGGCAGCATCCGCCCTGAAGAGGCGGTGAGCAAGGCGGCCGGCATCATGGTCGCCCACCTGAAGCTGTTCCAGAACATCGCCGGCGTATCCGCCGACGACGAGGGCGAAGGCGGGCCGTTCACCGAATCGGCCGAAGACGCCGGCGCCAAGACGATGGAAATGACCATCGAGGATCTGGAGCTGTCCGTCCGCTCTTACAACTGCCTGAAGCGGGCCGGCATCAACACGGTGGCCGAGCTGGTTCAAAAGACCGAAGAAGACATGATGAAGGTCCGCAACCTGGGCCGCAAATCTTTGGACGAGGTCAAGAAGAAGCTGGGCGAGCTTGGGCTCGGGCTGGCTGAAAGTGAAGAATAAAGGAGGGAGGGTGAATCATGTTTTACCGCAAACTAGGTCGCGACTCCAGCGCACGCAAGGCGCTGTTCCGCAGCATTTTGACTTCCTTCTTTGCCCACGGACGCATTGAGACGACCGGCATGAAAGCCAAAGAAGCAAGCAAACTGGCCGCCAAGATGATAACGCTCGCCAAACGGGGCGATCTGCACGCCCGCAAGCAGGTGTTGTCCTATCTCATGGACGAAGCGGTGGTCAAGAAGCTGTTCGAAGAAATCGCCCCGAAATACAAGGACCGCCAGGGTGGCTACACCCGCATTCTGAAGCTGGGACCGCGCCGCGGCGATGCCGCCGAGATGGCCATCCTCGAACTGGTTTAGGGTGAAGACCCAGGTGACATTATGGAGGCAACTCTGGGTCGCCTGGTTTTCGTTTATATTTGATGCAGGGTTTCACACAGGGCGGCCAGGAGTGGTCGCCCTTATCTGCCTATGGCAGAGTTAAGGAGATAGTTTATGGGGGAAATGATAAAGACGATTAATCTTCGCCACTCGTACCCCGGTCCGGACGGGTCCGAGGTGGTGGCGCTTGAGGATATAAGCCTGACGGTGAACGGCGGCGAGTTCGTGGCCGTCATCGGCGCCAACGGTTCGGGCAAATCGACGCTGGCCAAGCATTTCAACGCCCTGCTCGTGCCGACCGGCGGCGAGTGCCGCGTGGCCGGGCTGAGCACGACCGCACCGGAGAACGTTTGGCCCATCCGCCAGAAGGTCGGGATGGTCTTCCAGAACCCGGACAACCAGATCGTCGCCGCCGTCGTCGAGGAGGACGTGGCTTTCGGGCCGGAGAACCTCGGTGTACCGCCGGCCGAGATCATAACCCGCGTGGGCGGCGCCCTGGCGGCGGTGGGCATGGAAGATTATCGCCACCACGGGCCGCACCTGCTGTCCGGCGGCCAGAAGCAGCGGGTCGCCATCGCCGGCGTGCTGGCCATGCACCCGCAGTGCCTGGTGCTCGACGAGCCGACCGCCATGCTCGACCCGCAGGGGCGCAACGAAGTCCTCGCGACCGTGACGCGCCTGAACCGCGAGGACGGCATCACGGTGATTTACATAACTCATTTCATGGAGGAGGCGGTGGCCGCCGACCGGGTCGTGGTGCTCGACGCCGGCCGGGTGGCGCTGTCCGGTACGCCGGCCGAGGTATTCAGCCGGGTGGAGGCGCTCAAGGCCCTGGGGCTGGACGCGCCGCTGGCGGCCGAGGTGGCTGCGCTGCTCCGCGCCGACGGGCTGGCCGTGCCCGACGTCATCACCGACGCTGAGCTGGCGGTGGCACTATGTCCATAGTGCTCAACAGCGTCAGCTACGTATACATGCCCGGGACGCCGTACGAGCGCGCCGCCGTCCGGGACGTCAGCCTGACGGTCGCGCCGGGCGAATTCGTCGGCATCATCGGCCACACCGGCTCGGGCAAATCGACGCTCGTGCAGCATATGAACGGCCTGCTGCGGCCGACAAAAGGCGTCGTCGAGGTGGACGGCGTGAACCTCGCCGCCAAGGGGGAAGCATCCAGGCTGGCCCGCCGCAAGGTCGGGATGGTCTTCCAGTACCCCGAGCACCAGTTGTTCGAGGAGACCGTCTTCGACGACGTGGCCTTCGGACCGCGCAATCTCGGCCTCGACGGCGACGCCATCGAAGAGCGGGTGCGCATGGCCCTGGACTTCGTCGGCCTCGATTTCGCGGCCTTCGCCAAGCGGTCGCCATTCCGGCTCAGCGGCGGACAGATGCGGCGCGTGGCCATCGCCGGCGTCATCGCCCTCCAGCCGGCGTACCTCATCCTCGACGAGCCGTCGGCCGGCCTCGACCCCCGCGGCCGAGACGAGATTTTCGCCGAGGTGTCGCGGCTGCACGCCGCCACCGGGGCAGCGGTCGTGCTCATCTCCCATAACATGGAGGAGGTGGCCCGGCTGGTTAACAGGCTGGTGGTCATGCACGACGGGGCGATCAGCCTCGACGGCCCCCCGCGGGAGGTTTTCCGCCAGCGGGAGGCGCTGCAGGCAGCCGGCGTGGACGTGCCGGGCGTGACGGCGCTCATGGGGCGGCTGGCCGCCCGCGGCCTGGACGTCGACGCCGCCGTCCTCACGGTGGCGGAAGCCGCCGCCTCGATCGCGGCCGCGG
>MTLD01000121.1_pt1 | contig 16437 bp, 12 predicted proteins | sample 1982471 | NCBI WGS metagenome assembly MTLD01 (sample SAMN05712604, study PRJNA340218) | biofilm metagenome | isolation source: sample SPM anode biofilm adapted to -50 mV | place: USA | collected 2012-02-03
GATCAGGTGGCCGACTTCAGCGGAATGCGCACCTAACCTGATATCTATTGCCAAAGCCTCACTACGGGATATGTGTTGTGATAAAATAGAAGTTTGCGTCAGTTTCTCATAGTTACGACGGATCGACTCTGCCTCGCTTTGGTATCTTTCAAGATAGCTTGTTGCGTTTTGCCATGGCTTTGTCACCAACTCCTGGGTCTGTAAGATTTGTTTTATATAGGAAGAATTAGAGAAGGTCCCCAGTATTTCAGATGCCTTGCTCGTTGCGTGTTTGAGCAACTTTTTTTGGTTCTCACGCTTTCTGTCGAAATGCCGGCGGAACAGACGAAGCAAGTGGGTGCTGCTATTCTCTCCCTCCATCTTGGGTAGCTCAATAATTCTCGGTTTGTATGAAACAACTCTTTCACCTTTTTGGTTGGTTGTCTCCTTGCGTTCCAGATCGGAGTCAGATTCTAGTAGCCAGCTATTGTTGGCCATGAAGTCTACAGCAAACTTATCTACCTCATCATCGGTGAGCAAGTTTACATCGTCATTGCTTAAGGCCCCTGCTTGACTTTCTGAATCCGTGATCCTCTTACAGGTTAGCTGCTGTAGGTGCCGCACGAAGGCTCTCCCATCTAGCTCCTGTTTCTTTACAGAGTTTGCTAAGGAATCCGCTATTGTAGAAGTGACAGCCCCAACTCTTAACAAGCCAAGTGCGTTCGTGTTGAAATCAAAATCATGAAGACTAAGGAGTCTTTTCAGATCCACAGGGCGTAACCTCTTGGACAAAAAGTCTTTTTGCCCCAATGAAACTAGGCATAGGGGGCAGTTTTGTGAGAACAACTTTAACAGTTCTGGAGGTGGTATGTCCACTGAGCATTTGACATTAATTGCACAGCAGTTTAACGAGATAGTTTATTGAAGAACCGTCTTAATGAGGCGATGGATCAGCATTAGCTCTTCCCTTGTGGCTTTATGGGCGAGCTTCTCTATTCATGGTGACGGGCATCGCAGCTCCCTTTTTCGTCGGTGCTTTCGGTGTAAAGGGCGGTGTTGATTCTGCAGGTAGTACCATCTTGCGGGGGCCATGTCCTTACTGCACAGGGCTGGTGGATGTTACCATCTTAGCCTCTCAAAAAAATAAGGTTGTTGGAACTGATTGCCCTGTTTGTAGGAAAAGATTTGTCATAAAGGAAACGACCTTCTACGCAGTTTGAGATAGGTATAGTTTTAAGTATACTCTGAAAACCGAATCTGAATAACCGTTGGCATTCTAAGTGTTTACGGGTGGAATTTGATTCCGTCTCTGGCCACTCAAAAACTAAGAGGTCAGCTAATGAAATAGCTGGCCTCTTTTTTTATTTCTTCCTTTTCTCTTTGTTGAAGTAGCAGTTCCTGTTAGTTTCGACTGTAGGATGCGATGTACCTTAATCCCGATCATTTTTCCCGCTGCATCACGACCCTCGGAAGCTCCCCACGTTTTGGACTGGGCTTTGATTCCCGAGGCTTTTCGGCAGGAGATTCTGCGAGGCGGGACGGTGCTGGTAAGAGAGGGAACTAAGAAATGACCTTCATTGTACTGGAGGGGCTGACTTCCACGGCGTGATCGATTCGGCACCTCCCCGTTACGCTATCCTGAAAACTCTATCCTGAACTCCGCACCCTCTCCGGTATTCCGCACGTATAGCCTTCCTCCCATGCTCTTCTCGATGATGTTCTTCGACATGTAGAGTCCGATCCCCGTTCCTTTATCCGGCCCCTTGGTGGTGAAGTACGGCTCGAACATCCGCGGCATTATCTCCTCAGCAATCCCGCCGGCGTTATCGGTAACGGTGACGACTGATCTGCCTGCATCCTTGAAAAGGCGTATCGAGATCTGCGGAGTCGCCACCGCCCGCTCGTTGAGGGCTTCCCTCGCGTTGTTCACCAGGTTCATTATGACGTGGGAAAACTCGTTGCGGTGGCCCGTGACGACCAGCTCGTCAATCTGCTCGATACGCACCTCGACGCGCATCGCTTTAAGCGGCGCCTCCAGAAGTGTTACCGTGGCGGCCACGGCCGCATTGACGTTGAACGGCTGCGGCTCCTTCTCCTCCTTCAGGAAATCCTTGAAATCGGTGATGGTGTCCGACATGTGCCTGATAAGATCCATCACCTTGGCGACCTCTCCCTTAAGGAACTCGCCGCTGAAGTTTCCCACCTCGTAGGTCAGTTGCATTTGCTGGACGAGGAGCCCGAGGACGTTCAACGGCTGCCGCCACTGGTGCGCGATGTTGCCGAGCATCTCCCCCATGGCTGCCAGCCGGCTCTGCCGCATGAGAAGCTGTTCCTTTTCCCGCAGGTCCTCAACGGCGGCAAGGCGCTGGTCGGTCTCCCGCTGCAGCGCGACGTACGCCTGCTCCAGTTCTGCAGTCCGCTCCCTGACCCGCAGCTCGAGTTCGTCCTTGGCCCTGCGGAGCGCCTCCTCAGCCTCTTTGCGGCGAGTGATGTCCTCGACGATGGCTACTTCGAAATCCGGCCCGCCACGGAGGTTGCGCACCAGCGACAGGGTGAGCCTTGCCCATACGTGACGACCGGCTTTATGGAGGAAGCGCTTCTCCACGCTGTAGCTGTCCAACTCCCCTGCGGCCATGTTTCGGAATGGGGTGAGATCGAGGTCCAGGTCATCGGGGTGCGTCATCTCGGGCCAAGGGGTCGCCAGCATCTCTTCGCGGCTGTAGCCTAGCATGTTGCAAAACGCCTCGTTGACGTCGATCCATCGCGCGTCGCCGAAGGTGACCCGTCCCATTCCGACGGCCGCCTGCTCGAAAACGGCCCGGAACTTCTCCTCGCTCTCCCTTAGCGCCTCCTGGGCGTGCCTTTTCACCGTGATGTCACGAAGCGTCAGGACTCCCATCTGCAGTTTCCCTTGCGGGTCGCGTATCGCGGCGCCGCGGTAGCTGTAGATCCGCTGCCAGGTCTGCTCCTTGTTTTTCACCAAAAGCTCAACATCGTGCAGCTCTTCTCCCCTCATTACCCGCCGTATCGGCCACTGCTCCAAGGGGAGGAGTTGCCCTTCCAGAGTCCTCAGCTCGATCTTTTGGACCATTCTTTCAACCGTCTTGATCGCATCGAGTTCCTCCTCGAAGTCGTACATCTCCAGGGCCCTGCGGTTCCAGAACAGTCCCGCGGTTTCGGCATCTATGACGATGAGCCCCTCTGCCATATTGTCGATGATGTCCCTTAGCTTCTCCTCGCTTTGGAGCAGCGCCTCGCGGGTCCGCTGGTCCTCGACCAACCGCACGTGCAGGTCTGCGCGTTTCCCGATTTCGTAGACGATTGCTGAGAAGGTGACGATCCAGGAGAGAACGAGGAGGCTGATGCTAAAGGTGGTCCCGTAGAGGCCGTGAAATTCCCCGGCAAGGACTAGCCACCCAAGCAGGATGGGGAGCGCGACCGCAGGCAAGAGCAGGGCGCGCGAGACGAAGCCGCCGGGCGTGGGTGACGTGAAGACCGCGGTGAAGGCCTCCCTCGGCCTTGCGAGGAGAAGGCCGACGCCAAGGAGAAAGATAGAGAAGCTGGTCGGCCAGGCGATGGCTGTCACCCGCGGGGCAGCATAGAACCCCTCGACATGGTAAAGGTAGCCGAGAAGTCCCATCAGGCCAAGCAGGCAAAGGATAAGGCCGAGCGATTGGGCCATGCGGATCGCGAACCCTTTCCCCTGCAGCACCAAGAAGGTGCCGATGCCGCAAATGGTGAAGGCGAAGGCACCGGGGGGACCCATCCGGTTCGGGTGCAGGACGCCCAGGGCGCCCGGTTCTTCATAGGCTAGGAACTGGTCGATGCCGAAATCGAAGCCCAGCAGGTGTTCGAGGAGGGTAAGAGCGCCGATGGCGGTTGCCGGTGCCGCGAGACCGGCCGCCCACAATCTCCAAGGCCTCGTGCGCTCTGCTGCCGCGACAGCCAGGGCAAAGCCGCTAAGAGTAAGGCACAAAGAGGCGTTGGTCTTCATGACGAAAGAATACAGACCGCTAGAGGTAAGGAGGCCGGAGAGCCACAGGGCGAGATGGACCGCTCCGATGACGGCAGCGACGATTCCGCTCAGAACCGCGCCGCGCCGAAGGTACTGTTCCGTTCGCTCTTCCTGTGTGCGGGTGGGGGCCATGAAGCACTCATGTCTGCAGGAGATGCCGGTTAAAAATCCTTAACCAATATAGCATCCCTTTGTCTGAGTGCAGTCTGCGGCATAACCTTTCTTGCAGAAGACAATAGATACCCGGGCTTATAAACAGCCCGGGGCGGGAGGATGAGTCATGGGCGAGGGGGGCGGGAATTGCGCCCCCGCGGCGGTCACCCTTTTCGATGCCTCAGGTCGCTGACTACGCGGTAGCCCAGCAACACGAAGGGCCATGAGTGCCAGAAAAGGTCGAATATGTCGATGGGCCGGATCAAAGTTCCCGCCGTCAGCATCCCGATCTTCTCGACGATATGGGGCTGGGGGTAGAAGGGGGCAAAACCAAGAAGCAGCGCCAAGGGGATAAGAAATCTGTAGCTGAGTCTGTCCTTCATGGTCATCTATCGACCTCACGCTTCATTTGCAGGCGACGCGCTCCTTTTTTCACTTCCTCGGGGCGCTGAGTAACTAATGGGAACATCCGCGGCTGCTGCCGTGGCCGCCACAGGTGTGGCCAGGCTGGTATTCCGGGAGCTCGTTGTTCTTGAAGAGCAACATGTTTTCTGCAACAGTCCCCTCGCACGCCTGGAATACACGAATCCCGGAGCTGTTCAGCTTGAACAACGCTCCGCCGCCGATCCCACCGACGACGATGGCGTCGACATGATGGCCGCCGAGTCCAGCGATCGGATTGCAGGCTCCATGCTGGTGAATCCTGTCCTGGTTGGTGATCGCAGTGAGCTCCTTAGTGTCGAGATCCACCACGACAAAAGCCGGCGCCGATCCGAAATGCCCATACACCTCGCTCTCCAACCCCTCAATCTCAAAAACCGGGAAGCAAACCTTCATCAAAACCTCCGCAGAACCCGCCATCTTCGTTGTTAGTCACATTTTTATCCGCTTGCGACATGAATATTCGTATTTCTATATCTTGTAGGAGGGGGCGTTGTCAATGCAATTTGAGGGGCTTTGGCTCGAGTGGCCCCGCGTTTGAGGGCGCAACGTAAAGGCGTCATTTTCGGAGCAGAAAATGACGAATTTTTTCAAATGTGTCATTTCCCGAGCGAAAAACGTCACATTTTTCCCGAATGTGTCATTTCCTGATGCGAAACGTCATATTTTTTCCAAATATGTCATTTCCTGGTGCGAAAACTACACATTTTTTTCAAAAATGTCATTTTCTGATGCGAAAACGTCACATTTTTTTCAAATGTTTCATTTTCGAACTCGAATACGTCATATTTATTTAGGATGTGATCAAAGAGTGCCATTATGGAATCCAAAAAGGACATATTTTTTTTAAAAGTGATGTTTTCGGATGCGAAAATGACATATCTCCTAAAAAAGATCATTTCCGGGAAGGTATGCGGGGAGGCCGATCCGGCCTCCCCCTATTTTGTTTAAAAAACGAACCCCAATGTTACCTGAAACTTGTCGTTGTCCAGCTTGGTGCTCCCGCCGGCGCCGTGATCGTCGTAGATCTGGTAATCGGCTTTGATAGCGAGCTGGGTGACCGGCTTGAAGGAGACGCCGAAGGTCGTGTAGTTTCGGTCGAATCTCCCGTCTTGTTTCGCCGGGTTGATGGCCCCGCCATCCTGGGTGTCAATCTCGGAATACCTCACGAATACCACTGCGTCGGCTCCGGCAAGCTTCCCTTTCTTCCAGCTCTCCGGCATCGCGTGCCATGCTCCCTCCACCCAATAGCCGGACATGTTGTGCCCGATGGAGTCGTTCAAAAGGGCGGGGTTGTTCTGGTAGACGTGGACGTACTCGCCCCCGAGGTCGAGCCTTCCGATGCTGTACCTGCCGTCGAATGCCGCCACTGTCGTGTAGGCGTTCCCATCTTTTGCGGAGTTCGCAGTGTAGAAGGAGAGGTTGGTGTAGAGATTGGTCGCGGGCCTCACTTCCAAGCGTCCGGTAACCGCCTTGTTGCGGTTGATGTCCTTGTTCATGTTCTGCCTGCCCTCACGTATGCCGTTCTTGGCGGAGAAGTTGGCGCCCTCCAGGCCGTTCATGACCATCAACTGGTAATCAACACGGTCCCCCAGCGCGCCATGAATCCCTACGCCCATCTCGCGCCAGGTGGAAGGGATCAGGTAGCGGTCCAGTTCGGGACGCTCGGTGGAGTTGAAGTTGGTCGGCTCGTGGTACAGGTTGGTCGCTCCCAGCGGCACCAGCATGATACCGGCTTTCACGTTGAATTCGCGTTGCAGTTTGAAATCGAGGTAAGCCTGCTCTACCACGACTTCGCCGGAGAGCTCCGTTTCGCTTGCCAGATCCTCATTGACGCCGGCGTGCTCCCATTCGAGCTCGGTGTTCAGGGTGATCCAATCGGATAGGTCCGAGTTCACGTAGAGCACCAGGCGGTGCGGATCGAAGGTGTTGCTGCCTTTCCCGTTGCCGTTTTCACGCTTCACGATGTAATCGAGTTCTCCGTAGCCCCCGAACCTGGTGTTGTCCCAAAGCTTCTTCCGGAATCCCGATCCTGCCGTAGTACTAGCGGAATTCGTCTGCAGCAGCTTTACCTGTTCGCTCAGGTCATCTACCTGTTTGCGGAGCGTATCGATTTCCGAGGCACTCGCTATGGTGGATACGGCAATAAGTGCTGCGGTCAACGTGCTGGTAACCAACTTCTTCTGCATTTTTCCTCTCCTGTTGTTGATGAAATGTTGACTTGAAAACTGACCTCCAGGCATTGCCGCTGACCAACACTAGCATAAGTGAAATTTTGGGTTTCAGTTTCAAATCAACTTGAATATCAGGTGAAAACTGTTTATATATAGCTGTATTTGCAGTGCGAGTTTATTAGAAAATGAATGTTGCATTCAAATAACACGGGCGGCTTTTTGCAGTCAATGCGCGAGTGATTATATTTTTTAAATGCAAAGTGGAGATCTCATCTAGCGCCTGATGCCAGATGAGTGAAGGGGGATGAGGGAGAAGGCCCATATTGAGAGGAAAATTGCTTTTGCTATGAGAGATAGGACAGGTGAATTATCAAAGCTCTTTCCGGATAGCTGCGGGTGAGTACCTGACCGCCATGACCCTGACCAGGGAAAGGGAGATGACCAGGGAGATGGTCATGGCGACTTCTTCCCAACGGATGCTTTTGTACCAGAAGGCCATGACCTCGGTGAGTACGGTGACGATCACCGTGTCGATGATGTAGGTGACCTTGACCCTCCCTTCGCTGAAATAGGCCAGGGCGGTCCTCAAGACCTCGATGATGGCGAGGACGGTAAGCAGGTCGACCATGATGGTTTTGAAGGCGCTGTGAAAGTCGGTCTCGAAGATGAGGCGAAGGTCGTAGATGGCGCATCCGACGCCGGCAACAATGGCAAAAAGTATCGACAGAATCAGGAACGAGAGGACGACTCTGGTCGACATCTCGTAGAAGCGGGTGAGTTTCAGGTCGACGACATCTTCTTTACACATGGTTCAGCTCCTTTCGGTTCGTTGTCACGAAAGGTAGCAGCCACACGTCACGGGCACGTGTCGGAAAGGTTGCAGGAAGAAAAATTTAGGATACGCGGGTTTCCAGCTGGTTCATCAGGGATAAACCTGTCCCTGTCGGCCCTCCTTTGGACTTTACAGCTGTTCCAGCACGGCGGCCATGGCTTCGTCGTCTATCCTGTGGCCCGTGCTGCAGATGACGTGGCGGTAGTTGAACCCGAGGCAGAAGCTGAGCCAGGCAAAGCAGTCGAGAACGTAGTTGCGGGGGAAAATCTCGATCACCCGGCAGGGGGGATCAGACCAGACCAGATTGCTCAAGCCGGCTCCGTGCGTAGCGACCACCGTCTCGGCCTGGTGGAAGATGCGGATCTGCTCCTGGAAGGAAAAGTCCTCCAGGTGCAGTATGGTGAACCCTTTTTCCTTCAGCGCCCTCTCCAGCTCTTCCTCTCCCATCAACCGGCGCCTTCTGCTTCTGCGCCTGGAGATGTAGAGCCTCGTTCCCGGCGCGGGCACGACGGAACATTCTTCGGCTATGACCTTGGCCTTCACCTGCGATCTGAGCAGGTCGATGACTTGGGGGCTGGTGAATTCGGGCGCCGTGTGGTACTGGGGCATCACCAGGCTTCGAACCTTGAACGGTGTGGAGCAGAAGATGAAACGGCCGGCTGCCTCGGGGCCGAGTACCGTGGCCAACCCGTCCATCATGTAGGCAGGACAGTTCTCGGGCAGCACGATCTTAACCTGCGGGACGGTCGAGACGGCGTAGAGAATGTTGGGCAGAACCTCCAGCAGCCAATGGTAGTATCCCGCGGCGGGATGGCAGACCACCACCGGTTCCTTCAACGTGAGCTCGCTCACGGGAAGAAGCGGCTCGTGCAGCATGTCCCCCCAGTCCATGATGCGGCGCAAGGAGCCAACGCTCTCCTCGATGATCCGGTTCCCGATCCAGGCCATGCCGGTATCGGGCGACACCACCGCGTCTTTCAACAGGTAGACGTTGCGCTTGCCGAAAGCCGCCTCAGTCCTGATGAATGGGGGAAAGGGGACCTGCAGGTCGTGCTTTACTACGTGGGCATCCGCAACCGAGATTATTTCGGCGATGTGCCGCTTGACCTTGGGGAGGTAGGAGAGTTTCTCCAGCGACTCGATGCTCGACTTCGGCATCTTTCCCACGATGGGACCAAGCAGCTCCAGCGTGATCTTGTGCGCAAGCCGCCTTTTCTCTTTGACTGCCCTTTCGCGTTCGTGCTTCATCTTTCACTCTTATTCATAGATTTACAGCTGGTTCACCGTGACAAACCGCCTTCTTTTATACTGCCGCTGACATGGAACTGCAACGTTATTAGCCTCGAACGCGCCTGCTCCCTAAGCCCCCCACCGGGTCCCTCCCCCTCAGGGGGAGGGGACCCTATGTTGACGTTTCGGGGCGCAAAGCGGACGCAGAGGTTGCGACAGACGCAGGCTTATGAAAAGGATGCGACGGGGTGATGCGCGGAATGCGGGGGTATCAGGAAGGGATGTGGACGCCAGGCCAGATGGCGGTGATGCCGTTGATGACGTACTGCACGGCGATGAAGGCGAGGATGAGCCCTACTATCCTTACTGCAACTTTCATCCCCAGTTCCCCGAAGACGCTGGCCAGTTCGTCGGCCCAGTGCAAAAGCAGGTAAGCCGTGATGAAAACGATGAGCGCGCCCCCGATAAGAACCAGCACCGACAGGGCGCCGCTCGCCTGGCTTGAAAACACCAGGCAGGTGACTATCGCGCCGGGGCCGGCCAGCAGGGGAATGGCCAGCGGGGTGACGGAGACGTCCTCCTTCTTCTCTGCCAGGCGTTCTTCCTTGCTGCTGGTCTGGGTGCCGGTCGGGTTGCCGTAAAGAAGTTCCAGCGCGATCACGAATAGAAGCAGCCCACCGCTTATCTGCACAGCGGAGGTGTCGATGGCGAAGTATTTCAGCAGGGACGGGCCTGCTACCAGGAAGAAGACGATGGCCAGAAGTCCTATCGAGCAGCCGCGTCTAGCTATGGCTCTGCGCTCTAGCTTGCTGTGTGCTACGGTGATGGCGAGAAAGGTAGGGACGGCGGCGAGAGGATCGACGATCACGAAGAGCTGGACGACGAATACTATCAATTGTTCGAAGAGACTGGCCGCGCTCTGTGTCATCAGCTTTTCCTCCACCAGGAAAAGCTTTCCACAAAAACTGGAATCTACAAGGGCCTCAGGAGAATGGCAGAAACTCTTCCCTATGAGCAGCCTGCTTCACGACGCCAGCGCCTGGACGATTTTCTCATGCAATTGTCTCGCGTCCAGTGGCTTTGAAATGTAGAACATCCCTTCTTCGACGATCCCCCGCTGTGCCACGATATCCGCCGTATAGCCTGACATGAACAGCACCTTTATGTCGGGCCTGGCGCTCCTGATCCTGTCCACCATCTCCCGGCCGTTCATGCCGGGCATCACAACATCGGTGAGCACCAGGTCTACCTGTTCTCCGCTGGCGCAGATCTCTATGGCCCTTGCCGGAGACCCTGCCTGCTGCACGGTGTAGCCGATTTCCTCCAGCATCTTCGTGGTGGTCCAAAGGAGCATCTCCTCGTCCTCGACCAGAAGGATGATACCGGTTCCCTTCGGCGGCGGGGCCACTTCGGCCGCCTCCTCCGCCGCTTCATCATCCAGCAGGCGCGGAAGATAGATGTTGAAGACGGACCCCTGGCCAGGCTCGCTGTAGACGTTTATGAACCCCTTGTTCTGGGTGACGATGCCGTAGACGGTGGCGAGGCCGAGACCGGTCCCAACCCCGACCCCCTTGGTGGTGAAAAAGGGCTCGAAGATGTGGTCCCTGGTTTCGCGGTCCATCCCCGTTCCTGTGTCGGAAACGGTGATTCTCACGTAGTCGCCGGGAACCGTTCCGGAATGATGGCGGCAGTAGTCGGCATCGACATGGACGTTGCCGGTCGCTATATCGAGCGTGCCGCCGTCGGGCATGGCGTCGCGGGAGTTGGCGGAAAGGTTCATGAGTATCTGGTCGAACTGGGCCGGGTCGATGAGGACGGTCCAAAGGCCGGTGGAGGGCTTGAAGGTGAGGTTGACGTCCTCGCCGATCAATCGGCAGAGCATCTTCTCCGACTCGATGATGAGGCTGTTCAGGTTCACCGGCTTGGGCGAAACCACCTCCTTGCGGGAAAAGGCCAGCAACTGGCGCGTGATGTCGCTCGAGCGCTGAGCGGCTTTGATAATGTGCTCGAGGTACTTCTGCAGCGGGCTGTCCGGCGCGATCTGGTGCTGGCAGAGATCGGCGGAACCTATGATGACGCCCAGCATGTTGTTGAAGTCGTGGGCGACGCCCCCCGCAAGCCGTCCCACCGACTCCATCTTCTGGGATTGCCTTAACTGCTCTTCCAGCTTCTTTTGCTCGGTTACGTCGCGCCAGATGCAATAGTAGACCGGCTGGTCCTGGATGGTCAGGATCTGCGCCGTCACATGGACGTTGCGCAGTTCTCCCTGACTGGTCCGCTGCATGGTCTCGAAGTCGCTTCTTCCCTCCCGCACGATCTCTTTGATGCGGCGCCGGGTGTCTTCCATCGTTTCGATGGCCTCCACGTCGAAGACGCTCAGTTGTGCGAACTCCTCTCGTGAGTATCCGAGCTGCCTGCAGACGGCGGTGTTGAAGTTTATGAAGCGCGCGGTTTCCGGGTCGATGATGACGATGCCGTCGGGCGAGTGCTCCAAAAGGAGGCGGTTAAAGATCGCCTCCTCCTCGATCGTCTTTTCCATCAGCTTGCGGTCGGTGATGTCTGTGATGACGCCGATCCTAGCTGTTTTGCCGCCGTAGGGCATGTCGTGTGAGGTGACGAAGATGGGGAAGAGCGTGCCATCTTTGCGGCGGTGGTGCCATTCCCCAACATAGGTGTGGCCGCTGAGTCCGGCGGCAACCTCGGTAATCTTCTGTTTCTCCTCCTCGGGATAGAGGTCGGTGAGCTTTAGCTCCAGCACCTCGTCTTTGCTGTAGCCGTAGCTGATTACGAAGGCGTCGTTGACCGCCAGCATCTGCAGTGTCCCCCGCTCGTAGATCAGCATCGGCGCGGGGTTTTGCTCGAAGAGGTAGCGGTATTTCTCTTCGCTGGCCCGCAACTCCGCCTCGGCCTCCTTGTAAACGGCTTCCTCCCTTACTATCAGCAGGGCGCGGAGCACCAGGATGCAGATGACGATAGCTGCGAACAGGGTGGTGCCGACTACCAGAGCCAGCTTGTTGCGGTACGAGGTGAGCGAGGAGAAAATCTCCTCCTCGGACGAGGCGACGACTATGGCCCAAAAGGTGTTGTCGAGTTTGATGGGGAGATAGACGGCGTGTCTCTTCACGGGGGCGGCCCCCTTGTTGAAGGCGATGGTGTAGCTCGCCGTTCCCGATCCTCCCTTGAGCATCGCGTTCACCATGGCCAGCCTCGACGGCGAGCCCGCGGAGGTGGTGAAAACGCTCTGACCGCTGTGGCCGGCTGCTGGGCAGTAGATCTCGGTGCCGTCGCGGCTCACCACCCAGGCATAGCCGGTCTTGCCGACCCTGATCACCTCAAGGTAGCGCTTGGCGAGGCCCTGGGAGTTCACTATGATGGCGATGCTCCCCCGGAACCGGTTCCCATCGAAGACCGGGACGTGAAGCGCCACGGCGTCATACCCCTGGATGGAACGGAATACGTCGCTTACCACCGGCTTTCGCGTGGCGATCAGGTCCTGCACGTGCTTTTGCGCTGCGATGTTCTTTCCTGACATCTCCCTGTTCGGGACGGTGAAGAGGATGTTTCCCTTCTCGTCCATCCTGGTGAACGACCTTATCTGGTCCTTGTGGGCGTCGTAGAAAAACTCCATCTGACGCTTACCGGCTGGATCCATGTTGAAGATCTCGTGGAGTCTGGAAAGCGAGGTGAGGATGCCGGTCCAGGTGACGAAATATTCTTCGATCCCCCTGGCCGCCTGCCTGGCATGTATGAACTGCTCCTCGTTCAGGCGGGTTATGGCTCCGTCTTTTGCCTTTTGGTAGGCGAAATTGAATATGAAGATGCACAGGCAGGTGAAGCCAAGGACGAGAAGGGCGAGGGCGCGTTTATTGACGAATTTTTGGATCATGTCTTTTCCCCGGCCGCGTGTGAAAAACTAGAGTCTGGCGGGATGGCCCGCGATTTTTTCTTCCCTAACTTTATCGGAATCCTGGCGAGGAAATTCAGGGGAAAAATGGAAAGGGGGCGCACGATCGCTCCCCCTTGTTTGCTTATCTACCCGTCAGCTCTGTTCGCCGCTCGCCGGGTTCTCCAGGCTGAGGATGCCGGAGCCCTCGTCGTAGGCGAAGAGCTCGGCGTAGCGACCCCACTCGATGGCCACCTGCAGCACCGTCTCCGCGGTCTCCTCGGAAAAGAAGTCCTCCAGTTCGCGCAGGAAGCGGTCCTCCTTGGCGCGGTTTCCCGGGCGGTCGTCGAGCACGCGGCGGATGTGGGCGGCGAGCGCCACGTGCCGCACCAGGTGCTCGGCGAAGATCTCCTTGCGGCGCAGGATGTCGGCATCGACGTAGCTTTTGCCGGACGCGGTGAGGTCGGCGTCGCCGCCCTCGATGCGGGCCAGGTTCAGGATGTCGAGCGCCTCCAGAAGCGGGAAGAGCTGGTCCACGCCGAACCCCATCTGCTCGGCGAGCTCGGGGAGGTCGGCCTTGCCGTTGTAAGGCTCGGCGGCCAGCGCCTCCAAAAGACCGGAGAGCTGGTTCACGTGCGCCTCAGGGAGGAGGTAGGAGATGGGGACGGCCTCCACCTTGCCGGCGGCGCGGGAGCGCTGGGTCATCTGGCCGTACACCGTGTCGACCAGCTGCCGGAACAGGGGTGCGTCGCGGTCGCGGGGATGGACCAGCGGCACCTTGATCTCGGAGACCACCCGGCCGGGGTTGCTTCCCAGGATGATGATCCGGTCCGCCAGGAGCACAGCCTCCTCGATGTTGTGGGAGACCAGCAGGATCCCCTTGGTCGGGATGCGCCGCTCCAGCCAGAGCTCGATCAGGTCGGTACGGAGCGTTTCGGCGGTGAGGACGTCGAGCGCCGAGAAGGGCTCGTCCATCAAAAGGAGAGTCGGCTCCACCACCAGCGCCCGGGCAAAACCGACCCGCTGCCGCATACCGCCGGAGAGTTCCTTTGGGTAGGCGGATTCGAAACCGTCCAGGCCGATCAGGTCGATAGCCTCAAGGGCGCGCCTCCTGCGCTCGGCCTGCGGCACCCCCATGGCGTCGAGCCCGAGTTCCACGTTTTCCAAGACGGTGAGCCAGGGGAAGAGCGCGAAACTCTGAAACACCATGGCGAGCCCCTGCGTGGGGCCGGTGATAGGTTTCCCGCAGTAAAGCGCCTCGCCGCTGCCGGGCTGCGCGAGCCCGGAGATGATCCGCAAGAGCGTCGATTTCCCGGAGCCGGAGCGCCCTAGGAGAGCGACGATCTCACCCTCTTCGATGCTGATATCGACCCCGTCCAGCACCAGGTGCTCGCCCGAATCGCTCTTCTTGTACGACTTCCTTATGTTGCTCAATTTGAGCAGCGGAACCTTGTTGCCTGTAGCTTCCATTTTTATTCTCCTACCCGAGCCGGTAGCGCGTCTGGCTGACGGTGAAAAGCTTTTGCCAGAAGAACCGGTTCAGTACCACCACGTAAATGCTCATGACTGCTATCCCCAAGGCTATGCGGGGGTAGTCTCCCTTCTCGGTCCAGACGGCGATGTACGACCCAAGGCCCGTCGCGGTCAGGGTGGTGTTCCCCCAGGTGACGATCTCGGCGACGATGCTGGCGTTCCAGGTACCCCCTGCGGCGGTGACGAGCCCGGTGACGAGCGAGGGGAAAATGCCGGGGAGAAGCAGCGTCTTCCAAAGCCGCCACCCCGAGACGCCGAAGTTGCGGGCCGCCTCCCGCAGGTCGGTCGGGATGGCCGAGGCGCCCCCGATGACGTTGAAAAGGATGTACCACTGGGTCCCAAGGATCATCAGGGGCGCGGTCCAGATCTCAGGGGAGAGGTGGTAGTGGACCATGAAGAAAACCGCCACCGGGAAGAAGAGGTTCGCAGGGAACGCGGCCAGAAACTGCGCCAGGGGCTGGACCCTGGTGGCCCATTTAGGGTTGAGCCCGATGGCCACACCGATGGGGACCCAGATCAGGCTGGCGATGATCAATAGCACGGTGACCCGCGCGAGCGTCAGGAAGCCGAGATAGAAGACCTTCCCGATCTCGGCGCCGTCGACCTCACCGCCTACGAAACGGACCAGGAGCCATGCCCCCCCCGCGACCCCTATGGCGAGGGCAGCGTTCCAGGCGGCTTCCTGCGGCCTGGAAATCGCGGCCGGCGTCACGCCGTGGAAGCTGCCGCGCTGCCTGCGCCTGGGGAGCCGGTCGGTGAGCCTGATCCAGCGGTCGAGTGCGAAGCGCGAGGCCGCGCGCAGAAGCCTCGCACGCTGAAACAGGGTCAAAAGCCACGATCCGCTTCCTTCGCCGCTTTCGGTGGTTTCGAACTTGAACTTGTCGGCCCAGGCCACCATGGGGCGAAAGAGCAGCTGGTCGTAGACGAGGATCACCAGCAGCATGGTCAAAAGCGCCCAGCCGATGGCGGAGAGGCTGCGGTAGTGGATCGCCTGCGCCACGTAGGACCCTATCCCGGGGAGGGTGACCGAGGTCTTCCCGACCGTGATCGCCTCGGACGCCACCACGAAGAACCATCCCCCGGAGACGGACATCATCATGTTCCAGATCAGGGCGGGCATGGCGAAGGGGGCCTCCAGCTTCCAGAAGCGCTGCCAGGGGGAGAGCCCGAAGAGGACCGAGGCCTCGTTCAAGTCGGCGGGGATGGTCTTCAGCGACTGGTAAAAACTGAAGGCCATGTTCCAGGCCTGGGAGGTGAAGATGGCGAAGATGGCGGCGCACTCGACGCCTAGAAGCCTCCCGGGGAAAAGGGCGATGAAGCCGGTCACGGTGACCGAGAGAAAGCCAAGGATCGGCACCGACTGGAGTATGTTCAGAAGCGGAACCAGTATCCGCTCGGCGCGGCGGCTCTTCGCGGCGAGTGTCCCGTAGCTGAAGGTGAAAAGGAGCGAAAGCGCCAGCGCCGCCGCCATGCGCAATACGGTGCGCAGCGCGTACTCGGGGAGGTGGATCGGGTCGAGCGAAAGGGGGATACGCTCCCCCGGCGTATAGGGGAGCGCCATCTCACGGCTTCCCCAGGCAAAGAGCGTGACGAGCCCCATTACCAGGAGAAAGGCGGCGAAGTCCCAAAGGTTCGGAGCGGCTCTCCCTGTTGTTTTGTCCAGCGGTGTCGACCGGTTGGCCATCCTGCGTCCTCCGTGCTGCCCGGATACTTTACCCCTTCTCAGGAAAAAGGCGCTCTCCGGACGTGGGTCGTCCCTGTCGCATGCCGAGGCACGCGAGGATAGACCCCTGCTACCGATGCTCTCTGGTATCGATCAGCGAGATTTGATGAATTGACGGGAAGTCGGGAAACAGGTCCCTGGACTCCTCGCTTCGGCTGTTTCCCGCGGCGCGGCAGGAGAACCGGAAGCAGGCCCAGGTTAGAGGGGGAGCTTCGGGGAGGCTACTGCCGGAACTGCGGGATGGGTAAATGATAGTCGCTACTATGACTGTCCAATGTGAAAAACCACCACCTTTTTGTCGTGATCTGAAAAAAGCAAAAGGCCATGGGGGACCATGGCCTTATTTCCGGCGCGGATTCCCCTCTCGTAGGTTTTCGGCAGTGCGCAACGTAGGTCCCGGGGGACCAGCTACCTTGGGTCAAGCCTTAAGCCGGCAAGACCTGGTCTACCCGTTGGCGTCTTTCGACGTTTCCG
>MTLD01001135.1_pt1 | contig 16410 bp, 16 predicted proteins | sample 1982471 | NCBI WGS metagenome assembly MTLD01 (sample SAMN05712604, study PRJNA340218) | biofilm metagenome | isolation source: sample SPM anode biofilm adapted to -50 mV | place: USA | collected 2012-02-03
CGGTCTCGAACCGCCGACCCCTACCGTGTCAAGGTAGTGCTCTACCCCTGAGCTACGCGCCAGCGCGAAGATCCATTCTAGCGGAACGGGGGCGTCTGTCGAGCGGCTAGGCGGGGGTCCCGGGCCAGAGCAGGTAGGCGAGGACGGCACCCATCAGGGCGAGAAGCCAATCGAGGCCGGGGATCCTGGTCGGGTCGAGCGGGCGGTTGGGCGGGAAGAGGGCGGCGGTCATCAGCCCCTCCGGGCGGGAGTGCTCCCGATCCGAGGATGGGCGGGGCGGCGCGGCGCGCCGTGAACTTCCTGCGACTTTTCGGGCCTACTCGACGGTGACGCTCTTGGCGAGGTTCCGCGGCTGGTCCACGTCGCAGCCCCTCAAGACCGCGATGTGATAGGCCAGCAGCTGGAGGGGCACCGTGTAGAGGATGGGGGCCAGCCAGGGGTGGACGGCGGGGATCTCGAGGACGTCCTCCGCGATGGTGGCAAGGCCGGTGTCGCCCTCGGTCACCAGGGCCAGGATGCGGCCATCCCGGGCGGCGGCCTCCTGGAGGTTGCTGAGGGTCTTCTCGCGGTGGGCGTCGTGGGGCATGAGGGCCACCACCGGCAGGTTCTTGTCGATGAGGGCGATGGGGCCGTGCTTCATCTCCCCGGCGGGGTAGCCCTCGGCGTGGATGTACGAGATCTCCTTGAGCTTCAGGGCGCCCTCCAGGGCGATGGGGTAGCAGGGGCCCCGGCCCAGGTAGAGGAAGTCGTCTGCGTCCTTCCAGCGCTGGGCCCACTGGAGGATCCGCGGCTCCAGGGCGTTCATGCGCTCCAGGTGGGCGGGCAGCTCGCGGAGCCCCTGCAGCAGCCCGGCCTTGAGGTCGGGATCCAGGGAACCCCTGGCCTCTCCCAGCTTGAGGGCCAGGAGGGTGAGCACGGCCAGCTGGGTGGTGAAGGCCTTGGTGGAGGCCACGCCGATCTCGGGGCCGGCATGGGTGAGGAGGGTGGCCTCGGCCTGCCGGGTGGCGGTGGAACCCATGACATTGCAGATGGCCAGGGTGCGGGCGCCCCGGGCGGCGGCCTCCTTCATGGCCGCCAGCGTGTCGGCGGTCTCGCCGCTCTGGGTGATGCCGACGAGGAGGGTGCCGGGCTGGATCACGGGCTCGCGGTAGCGGTACTCGCTGGCGTAGTCCACCTCCACGGGCACGCGGCTGAGCTGCTCGATGAGGAACTTGCCCACGAGGCCGGAGTGCCAGCTGGTGCCGCAGGCCACGATGTGGATGCGGCTGAGCTCGCGGAGTTCGGCCTCGCTGAAGGGCAGGTCGAGGGGGATGGCCTCGGCGCCCAGGGGCAGCCGGTTCAGCAGCGTGTTGGACAGGGCCTGGGGCTGCTCGAAGATCTCCTTCTGCATGAAGTGCTTGTAGCCGCCCTTCTCTGCAGCCACCGGGTCGTACGGGATGGTGTGGATGGTCCGTTCGACGGGGTTTCCCTCGAGGTCGGTGATCTGCGCGCCGTCCCGGGTCAACTCCGCCAGGTCGCCGTCCTCCAGGAAGATGACCCGGCGGGTGTGGGGCAGGAGGGGCACCACATCCGAGGCCAGGAAGACTTCGCCTTCGCCCAGGCCGACGACCAGGGGGGGGCCGCTGCGGGCCGCCAGGATGCGGTTCCGATCCCCGGCGTGGAGGCAGGCCAGGGCGTAGATGCCCCGCATGCGGCCCACGGCCTCCCGGAAGGCCCCCGGAAAGGCGCGGCCCTGCTTCATCAGGTGCGACACCATCACGGGGAAGCACTCCGTATCCGTCTCGGACTGGAAGGTCTCCCCGGCAGCCTTGAGTTCCTCTCGGAGTTCCAGGAAGTTCTCGAAGATGCCGTTGTGGACCGCCACCACCCGGCCGTCGCCACTGCGGTGGGGGTGGGCGTTTTCCTCCGTCGGCCGGCCGTGGGTGGCCCAGCGCGTGTGGCCGATGCCCTGGGGCGCCGGGTCCGCGAAGTCCACCTTGCCGGCCAGGTTGGCCAGCTTGCCCGAGGCGCGCACCACGTGGAAGGCGCCGTTGTCTCCTGCCAGGGCGATGCCGGCGCTGTCGTAGCCCCGGTATTCCAGGCTGCGGAGGCCGTTCACGAGGATGGAGGCCGCGCCCTGCTGCCCGATGTAGCCCACGATGCCGCACATGCCGACCTCCGATCCAGGTTTGTTCCAAGGTAGCGGGAGCGGGGACGGGGGCCAATGTGGTGGGAGGACCACGGCCTGCGGCCGGGGCGCCGCCACGGACTGTGGCGATTCCGCCGCGGGAGGGGGCTAGACTGGGCGCCATGCGCCGTTTCCAGCCTCGACGACCCCTCGGACGCACCGGATTCCTGGCCACGCGCCTCGGCCAGGGGGACCTGGCGGACCGCGGCGTGCCCAAGGCCGACTGCGTGGCCACCCTGCGCCGGGCCCTGGACGCGGGGATCAACGTGGTGGACACCGCCCCGGCCTACGAGGACGGCTACTCCGAGGAGATCGTGGGCGAGGCCCTCCGGGGTCGCCGGGAGGGCGTGTTCCTCATCGACAAGATCGATCATCTGGACCGCCCCGTGGCGCCCCAGCTGGACGGAAGCCTGAAACGGCTGGGCCTTCCTGCAGTGGATCTCCTCGTCTTCCACGCCGTGTCGAAGCTGGAGGACTGGCATCGCCTGGCGGCGCCGGCGGGCGGCATGGCGGAACTGGCGGCGGAGATCGGATGCGGCCGGGCCCGCTTCCGAGGGATCTCCAGCCACCATCCCGAGGTGCTGGCGGCGGCCCTGGATTCAGGGCTCTGCGACGTGCTGATGTTCCCCCTCGGACCCTTCGCCGATCCCCGGTACGAGGCGGAGATCCTGCCCCGGGCGAAGGCCCTGGGCGTGGGCACGGTCTGTTTCAAGACCTTCGGTGCCGGCAAGCTGCTGGGCGACACCGAGGGCTACGGCCGGCCCCTGGCGGCGTGGCCCCGGGGCAAGGTCTCCTCCGGTGGTGTGGACGGGGCTGAGCCCCGCCTGCCGCGGCTGGCGGTGGCCGACTGCCTGCACTACACGCTGACGGCGGATCCGGATGTGGCTCTGCTGGGGCTCTCCTTCGAGAACGAACAGGAGGCCGCCTTCGCCGCCGCCGGAACCTTCCGGCCCCTGGGAGAGGCGGCGATGGCTGCCACCCGCCGGTCCGCCGCCGTGGCCATCGAGGGCAAAGGGCCCGTCTGGTGGAACCCGCCGGCACGCTGAGTCCGCGAAGCTTGTCCGAGATCACGGCCGCTTCCTGGGAGGCTGGGGGATTCCTCCGGCCGTCTCCGGCCGGGACGGTCCCAGGAGACGGCATGAACGTCCAGATCCGGCGCGCCCCCGCCGCGCTGCTGCTGACCCTCGCCTGCGCGGCCCTGCGGGCCCAGGCGCCCGCACCGGGCACCCTGGCGGTGGGCTTCGAGGAGCGGATCCGCTCCGAGCGTTGGAACGACATCATCGACCACGATGCGGCCCGAGAGGACGCGCGGACCCAGGTCCGCTTCCGCAGCCGCCTCTGGGCCGACTGGACGGTCTCGGAGGACCTCCGGATCGTGGCGGGCGTCGCCAACGAGAACAAGAAGATCACTCACCCCGATGTGGCCGCCAACGGCCGCGAGGTCTTCGTGGAGACGCTCTACGCGGACTGGCGCCTCGCTCCCCGGTGGACCCTGAAGGTGGGCCGCCAGAACCTCATGCGGGGCGAGGGCTTCGTCCTCTTCGACGGCAGCGCCCTGGACGGCTCCCGTTCCGCCTACTTCAACGCCGTGGACCTCGCCTGGTCCCCCGGGAAGTCCACCCTGGAGTTCCTGGCCATCTCGGACCCGGGCAAGGACCGGTACCTGCCGCGGCTCAACGAGGCGGCCTCCCCGGCGGAGGTGCAGCGCCTGAACGAGTGGGACGAGCGGGCCCTGGGGATCTACTTCACCGGGCGCGAGTGGGAGGGCGCCACCCTGGAGGCCTACGGCTTCCTCAAGACGGAAACCGGCGACAGCCGCCCGGTCACGAACCCGCAGTTCCAACCCGATCGCCGGGTGTGGACCCTGGGCGGCCGCGGAGTCCGGGACCTGGGCCGCGGCTGGACGATCATGGCCGAAGCCGCGGGACAGTGGGGCTCACAGGAACCCGTGCCGGGCACCTCCGAAGCCGATCGGTCCATCGCGGCCTGGGGCGGCTACGCCCGCGTCCGCAAGGCCTTCGAGGCTCCCTGGAAGCCCACGGCCTCCCTTGGCTACATCGGCCTCTCGGGCGACGACCCCCGCACGCGGAAGGTCGAGGGCTGGGATCCACTCTTCTCCCGCTGGCCGCGGTGGAGCGAGCTGTACATCTACTCGCAAGTGCCGGAACGGGGCGTGGCCTACGCCACGAACCTGGGCATGTGGGAGGCGGAGGCCCGGCTGGCGCCCATGAAGCACCTGGACCTCCGGGCCACCTGGTACCGCATGGCGGCCTTCCAGTCGCTGGGAACGGCTGGTCCCCTCTTCGGGAGCGGCACGCGCCGGGGGGACCTGTGGGAGTTCCGCGGCGACGTGACCGTGAATGCCCACTGGAAGGGGCATGTGGTGTACGAGCGGCTCAGCCCCGGCGATGCCTACACGGGCCGCGCGCCGGGCTCGTACCTTCGCTTCGAGGTGACCTACGCCACGGCCGTCCGGCTATAGGTGGATCCGCCAGCCCAGGCTATCGGCCGCCCCCAGGGCGCCGATGACCAGCAGGACGGCGCCGAAGATGGGCTCCAGCACCTTGATGTTCATGCGGACGGCGGTGCGGGCCCCGAGGTAGGAGAGGGGGATCGAGCCCAGCCCGAAGATCAGGACGATGCGCCAGGACACGTGACCCATGGCCACGTGGACGACGGTTCCGGGCACGGCCAGGGCGGCGGAGGCGACCAGGGAGCATGCGAAGGCGGTCTTGAGGGGCAGCCGGAGGACCCGGGCATAGAGGGGCGCCAGCAGAAAGCCGCCGGCGTTGGCCAGGAGGCCGGACAGGAAGCCGACGACGAGGCCCACTGCGGCGCTCAGGGTGCGCTTCGGCCCCGGTGCCAGGGGCTCGGGCTCACCCTTGGCCGTGGTGGGGTGCAGGAGGAAGGAGAGGCCAAGGCCAGCGATCACGAGGTTGCTGAGGAGCAGGAGGGCGTTGCCGCCCACCCAGTGGCTGGCCAGGGCCCCGGCCACGGTGGCCGGAACGCCCACGATCACGCTCCAGAGCACCACCTGCCGATCGTACAGACCCTCTTTGAGGTAGGCCAGGCTGGCCACCAGGGTGCCGGGGATGGTGGCGGGCAGGGGCGAGGCCACAGCGAAGAAGGCGGGGACGCCGGCCAGCTGGAGCAGAGGCGTGGCCACCGCGCTGCCCCCCTTGCCGAAGAGCCCTCCCGCGAAACCGACAAGCAGACCGATCAGGAGGAGGCTCAGCGACATGATCTCAGTGTACCGGCCGGGGCTCGGCAGCGTCCACGCTGGAGTTCAGGGCACGGCCCGGATGACGGGCGGGTTCTGAGCCAGGGCGGCGCGGATGAGGGGATCGAGCGCTGCCTTCAGGTTTTCAGAGGGGACGGTGTTGCCCTGGGACTGCACCGTCATGATGATTCCGCCGTACACGCCGTCCGCCGCCACCCAGGGGGCCCAGCCGAAAGTGCCCGTGCTGGAATAGCGGATGACGGGGTCCGTCGGGGTGGGCCCGCCGCCCCCGGCGGTCTCCAGCCAGTTGCCCAGGGCGTAGTGGTAGGTCTTCCCCACCCGGTCGTAGTAGGGGCTGTAGGCGAGCGTGGTGGTGGGACCGTAGCCGTCCGTGCGCTGGGCGGTGATCATCGCCGGGGGCAGGAAGGTCTGGGTGCCGTCCAGGCCCCCGCGGAGCTGCATCACGAGGAACCGCATGTACTCCAGACCCGTGCACTTCAGGCCCCCGGCCGGATTGGGGTTGGGACCGCCGCCGCTGTAGATGCTGGTGGCGGACCAGCCCATGGGATCGTGCAGCTGCTCCGCGAAGAGCTGCGCCCACTTCTTGCCCGTGGCCACCTCGGCCATGCGGGCGGCGATCCGCATGTGGGTGCTGCCGTAGTAGAAATAGCTGCCGGGCGCGGAGGCCGTGGCCGCGTCGTCGGCGTAGATCTGGTCCACCGCGGCCTTGAGGGTGATGAGGACATTCTCGGAGGCGGTGTCGTCGCCGCTGATGCCGGAGGTGAAGCTGAGCAGCTGGCGCAGCGTGATGTCACCCATGGGGCCGGTCCAGGGGTTCCCGCCGGCGTCCACCAGCAGCTCCTTCGCCTGCGTGTCCAGACCGTGGGGGAAGACCCCGGCCTGCGCGAGGCGGAGGATGACGGTGCTGGTCACCCACTTCGAGGCGGAGGCGACCAGGACGGCATCCTGGTTGGTGAAGCCCCCGAAGCCGTGCGAGTACACGACCCCGGCGGGCGTGGCCACCTCCACGCAGAGGCCGTTGGGGAATTGGGATTGGGCCGACTGGATGGCGCTGGTGACGGAGGCCCAGGGGTCCGCGGCGGGGGTTCCAGAGGAAGGGGCGGAGGACCCTCCGCCTCCGCAGGCCAGGGCCAGGCACGCCACTGCGCCGAGCAGCCATGGACGGTACGCGCGATTCTGGGCCACCACATCCTCCCGAGTGTCCGGACAGGGACTCCATGTAAGGATGCCCGGGACCGGGGAAGGGTTTAAAGCGGGGGCCGGATCAGGCCAGGCTGCGGATGCGGTTGGCCCGGCTTTCGATCTCGGTGATGCGGAAGGCGAAGTTGCCATCCACCACCACCACCTCGCCCTTGGCGATGAGCTTGCCGTTCACCATCAGCTCCACCGGGGCGTCGGCGCTGCGGTTCAGCTCGAGGATGGAGCCGGGCGTGAGCTTCAGCAGCTCGCCCATCTGCATCTCCGTCTGGCCCATGCGCACCACGACCGGCAGCTGGATGTCCAGCAGCAGGTCCAGGTTGCCGGAATCCACCACGGGGCCCGTGGCGGCGGGGGCCTGGCGGGCCGGGGCGGCCACGCCGGCGGCCGCGGAGGTCTGCGCCGGGATGGGTGCGGGAGCGGAGGGGGGCTCGGCCAAGCCGAGCTTGCGCTTCATCTGCTGGAGCAGCAGGTCGGGGAAGAGCAGGTGGATGGTGGTCTTCAGGGTGTCCTGGGAGGTGGCCAGGGCCACGTCCTGGAAGGCCCCAGTGCCCAGCAGCTCGCCCAGGGGGCCGGCCTCCGGCGCCACGGCGCTGATCTCCACGTTGGCGATGGCGAAGGTCTCGCCGGCCAGGTCGGAGAGGGTCTGGTTGGCGCTGCCCATGACCTGGTTGAAGGTCTCCGCCAGGGCATCCTTGGAGTCCCCCACCAGCTCATCGGCCGGGGCGCCGTCGCCGCCCAGCATGAGGTCCACCAGCATGGTCCCCTCCCGGAGGGGCACGGTGAAGGCCAGGGCGCCGCTCAGCCCCTTCTGGTAGTGGGCCTTCACGACGATGGTCGATCCCTCGTGCAGGCCGGCCACGCCGGGGATCTGGAGCAGCTCGCCGGGGGCGGCGCTCATCTGGAACTCGCGGCCCGTGAGCATGGAGAACACGGAGGCCATGCTCTCCGAGAAGGCGCCGCCCACTTTCTGGAAGAACTCGGTATCGCGGGCATCCATGGCTCACCCCTCCGACCGGCTGCCGGTCACTTGAAAGACGCGTTTCTCGTTGGAGTCGAGGGCCACGAAGCCCGTGTAGCGCGGGAAGCCGTCCACCACCAGGTCCAGCTCGGCGTCGAAGCGCTTGGTGAGGGGGATGACGTCGCCGGGCTTCAGCTGGAGAACCTCCTCCATGCGCAGGCTGGTGCCGCGGATCTCCGCGGCGGCCTCCATGGGGCAGCGCTTGAGGCTGGCCATGAGCAGACGGGCCTCCTCGAAGGTGGAGGACTTCTTGTAGCCCGTGAACATCTCCTGGTCGAACTTGGAGGAGATGGGTTCGAGGATGATGCTGGGGATGGCCAGGTTGATCATCCCGCTCACGGGGCCCATCTTCACCTCGAAGACCACCAGCAGCACCACCTCGTTGGGGGCCACGATCTGGATGAGCTGGGGGCTGGTCTCCCGGGCCTGGATGCGGAAGTCGAGGTCGATGATGCCGCGCCAGGCCTCGCGCATGTCCTCGAGCACGAGCTTCAGCACGCCGTCGAAGATGCTCTGCTCGATGTCGGTCATGGTGCGGAGCTGCTTCAGGGGTTCGCCCGGGCCCCCCAGCATCTTGTCGATGATGGGGAACACCAGGGTGGGATTCACCTCCAGGGCCAGCGCGCCCTCCAGGGGCTTGATGGAGATGGCGTTGAAGCAGGTGGGGTCCGGCACGGAGAGCAGGAACTCCTGGTAGCTGAGCTGCTCGACGCTGACCAGGTTCACTTCCGTGATGGTCCGCAGGTAGGCGCTGAGGGAACTGGAGAAGTTCCGGGCAAAGCGGTCGTGCATGAAATGCAGGGAGCGCATCTGCTCCCGGCTCACCCGGTCAGGCCGGCGGAAGTTGTAGAGGGTGACCTTGCGCTGTGCCTGGGCTTTTTTTGCCGGGGCAGGCGCGCCCCCGCGCTCGGGGGCCCCGCCGGCTGGGGCCTTCGCCCCTCCCCGGCTGTGGGACTTCAGCAGCGCATCAACCTCTTCCTGACTCAGTATCTTGGCCATGGACTACCCTTCAATGCGCTGTTCCAGGAGCTTGCCCCGGAGCCGCAGCATGGCCTTGGTATGCAATTGGGATACCCGCGACTCGGTGATGTTCAGGAGGGTCCCGATCTCCTTCATGGTCAGCTCGTCGAAGTAGTAGAGCTGGACCACGAACTTCTCCTTCTTGGGCAGCACGTCCATGGCCACCTGGAGGATCTCCTTCAGCTCGGCCGCCTGGAAGGTGTGGTGAGGATCCTCGGCGTCCGGATCCGGCACGAAGCTGATGATGCTCTCGCCCTCGCCATCCTCACCCACCTCCACAAAGGTGCCGAGGGTGACCCCCTTCAGCTCGTCCAGGTTCTTGTGCAGCTCGTCCAGGGGGATGCCCAGGTGGACGGCCACCTCCTCGTCCGTGGCGGCCCGCCCCATCTGCTGCTCCAGCAGGCGGTAGGCGTTCTCGATGTCCTTCTTCTTGCGGCGCAGGCTGCGGGGCACCCAGTCCAGGTCCCGCAGGCCGTCCAGGATGGCGCCCTTGATGCGCAGCTCGGCGTAGGTCTTGAACTTGATGTTCCGCGCCGGCTCGAACTTCTCGATGGCGTCCATGAGGCCCAGGATGCCGCTGTGGATGAGGTCGTCCAGCTCCACGTGGGAGGGCAGGCGCGACGAGATGCGGTGCGCCACGAACTTCACCAGGGGCACGTAGTCCTTGATGATCTGCTCGCGGTTCTCCCGGTCGAAGGGCTCCGGCGTCTCGGCGGGCTCCGCGGCCGGTGCGGCCGGTGGGGGAGTGGCGGGGGCCACAGCCGGGGGCAGGGGCGGAGGGAGCCCCTTGCCGTAGGCCTTGGCGGCGGCGAGGGCGGCCCAGGGCCGGAGGGCGGCGGGAGCCGCCTCCACGGCCCGGAGGGCCTCGCCGCTCAGCGGCTGGCCGGGATCGGCAGGCTGGTTCGGAGTCGGGGGCATCCGGGCTCCTAGGGGGCGTCGTCGGAGGCGAGCTGCCTCCAGAATGCCGCAAAGCCGCCGGGCTGCAAGGAAACCTGCCCCAGCAGATGGCCGGCCAGGGCCTGGAAGGTCTGGGCGGCGGGGCTCCGGGGGAAGAGATCCACCACGCCCTTCTGCTGGCGCACGGCCTGCAGGACGTGGGGATCCGCCGGGATCATGCCCAACACGCGGACCTGCTTGCCCAGGAACCGTTCCGTGGCCGCCTGCAACTGCTCGATCGTCTCCTGGGCCTCCTCCAGGCTCTGGCCGTTGTTCACCAGCAGCCAGAGGGGCTTGGCGGCGTCGCGGAGGTGCAGCACCTTCACCATGGCGTAGGCGTCCACCAGGCTGGTGGGCTCGGGCGTGGTCACCAGCACCACCTCCTGGGCCGCCATGAGGAGCTTCAGGACGGAATCGTGGATGCCGGCGGCCGTGTCGATGAGCAGCCAGTCGGCGGTCTCCGCCACGCGCTGGAGGCCCTGCACCAGGCGGAGCTCGGAGACGGTGTCCAGGCGGGTGAGTTCCTGGATGCCGCTGCTGGCGGGGATGATCCGCACGCCGTAGGCGCTCTCCAGGAGGATCTCCTCCAGCACCTTCTCGCCGCGCAGGACGTGTTCCAGGGTGTATTTCGGCGCCAGGCCCAGCAGGATGTCCAGGTTGGCCAGGCCGAAATCCGCGTCCATGACCACCACACGCTGGCCCTGCTGGGCCAGGGCCTGGGCCAGACCGGCCACGACGTTGGTCTTGCCCACGCCCCCCTTGCCGGAGGTGATGGCCAGCACGCGGGCGGCGAAGAGGGGGGTCTCCGGGTGCTGTCCCTGGGCCATGCTGCGGAGGCGGGAGGCCTGGTCGCTCATTGAACCTCCTTGACGCCGGGCAGGATGAGATCCGCCACGCGCCGGCTGGTGGCCAGCTCCAGGGCCTCGGGCACTTCCTGGCCCGTGCCCAGGTAGCTGAGGGGCCGCTTCACCCGCACCAGGGTGCTGAGGATGGGGCCGTAGGTGGAGGTCTCGTCCAGCTTGGTGAACAGCAGGCGCGTGGGATGGAGCGGTTCGTAGCGCGTGGCGATCTCGGTGAGGTCGCGGGGCTTGGTGGTGGCTGAGAGCACCAGGTGCGTCTCCACCTCCGGCAGTTCGTCCAGCAGGCCGCGGAGCTGGTTCAGCACCTCGGTGTCCTTGGGACTGTGGCCGGGAGTGTCGATGAGGACCAGGGCCCGGTCCTGGTAGAAGCGGATGGCGCCGCGGAGATCCTCCACCGTGAGGGCCACATGCATGGGCACCTGCAGGATCTGGGCGTACTGCTGGAGCTGGTCCACTGCCGCCATGCGGTAGGTGTCCAGGGTGAGGAGGGCCACCTTCTGCTTGAGCTTGAGCTGGGCGTAGGCCGCCAGCTTGGCGAGGGTGGTGGTCTTGCCGACGCCGGTGGGGCCCACCAGCGCCGCCACGCGCATCTTCCCCGGGTCGAGCTGGATGGGCGGAGCCACCGGGATGAAGTCGGCGATGACGCGCCGGAGGAAGAGCCGGGCCCGTTCGGGATCCACGTTCCCCGAGGCGGTGTCGCCGTCCTGTTCCGTGAGGGCCCGCTGGGCGAACTCGCAGAGGCGGAGGGCGATCATGGGCTCCACGTCGTTGGCCGCCAGGTCGCCGTAGAGGTCCAGCAGGCTGGGGGGCAGCTGCAGCTGGGCCGGAGGCATCCCCTGGCGCTGGAGCCGGTTCAGCATGGATTTCAGATGATCTAGTTCCTCCAGGATGGAGGCGTTGCGGGTGTCGTTGTCCTTCAGCGCCGCCACCGCCCCCTTGATCTCCAGCAGTTCCCGGCGCAGGGGCTGCAGGTCCACGGGTGGGGGTGGAGGGGCGCCCTGGGGCCGGACGGCCTCCCGGGCGGGCCGGGCGGTGGGTTTCGGCGGGGGAGCCTCCAGGGGGGGGCGCAGCCCGTAGGTGAGGGGCGGCGCCCCCACGGCCTGCTCCTTCGCCACCGGCGCCTGGGCGGCCTCGTCCACGGCGGCAGTGACCTCGATGACGGCCTCCTCCCCCAGGCCCAGGGCGGCGGGGCGCCGGCGGGTGCGGGTGGAGAGGATGAACGCCTCCTCGCCCATCTCGCGCTTCACGATGTCCAGGGCATCCTGCATGGAGGCGGCTTCGAAGGTCTTCACGCGCATGGGGCACCCTCGGGGTGGGCTGTGGGCCGTGGGCTGTGGGTTGAGAACGGCCGGGACATCAGGACACCGTCCCCAGGTTCACCACGCGGATGTCCGCGGGGATCTCGCTGTGGCTCAGCACCACGAGGTGGGGCAGGGCCCGCTCCAGGAGGCGGCGCAGGTGGGGCCGCACCAGGGGGCTGGTGAGCAGGACGGGCTGGGCCCCGGGCAGCATGGCGGCGATGCCGTTGGCGATGCGGGCCAGCAGCTCCTGGCTGCGGACCGGCTCCAGGGCCAGGAAGCTGCCCCGGTCGGTCTGCTCGATGCCGCCCTGGAGGGTCTGCTCGATCTGGGGATCCAGCACCAGCACGCCCAGCTCCCCGTTGTCGGAGAGGTGGGGGCCGGTGAGCACCCGGCCCAGGGCCTGCCGGACGTACTCGGTGATGATGCCCACGTCCTTGGTCATGCTGGCGGTGTCGGCGGTGGTTTCCAGGATCCGGGCCAGGTCCCGCACGGGGACGCGCTCCCGCAGGAGGTTCTGCATCACCTTCTGGAGGGTGCCCACGGTGAGGACATTGGGGATGAGGTCGTCCACCAGCTTCGGCGTGGATTCCTTGAGGGTGTCGAGGAGGTGCTGGACCTCCACCCGGCCCAGCAGTTCCGGAGCGTGCTGCTTGATCAGCTCCGAGAGGTGGGTGGTCAGCACCGTGGCGGGTTCCACCACGGTGTAGCCGATCATCTGGGCCCGGTCCTTCAGCCCCTCCCCGATCCAGTAGGCGGGCAGCCCGAAGGCGGGTTCCTTGGTGGGCGTGCCGGCCAGATCCTCGGTGGCGGTGCCGGGGTTCATGGCCAGGAACTGGGCGGGCTGCAGCTCGGCCCGGGCGATCTCTTCGCCCCGGAGCAGGATGCGGTAGGTGTTGGGGGGGAGCTGCAGGTTGTCGCGAATGCGCACCGGAGGCACCACGATGCCCAGCTCCTGGGCCATCTGGCGCCGCACGGCCTTGATCCGCTCCAGCACCGTGCCGCCCTGGTTCACGTCCAGCATGGGGATGAGGCCGTAGCCCACCTCCAGGCCCAGGGGATCCACCTTGAGCAGGCCCTCCACCTTCTCGCCGGCCTCCGCGGCGGCCTTGGCCTTCTCCGCGGCGGCAGCCTCCGCGGCCTGGGCGGCGGGGCTGGGCTTGGGCAGCTTCCAGGCTGCATAGGCCATGACGCCGAAGATCGAGCCCATGACCCAGAAGGGGAAGAGGGGCAGGCCCGGCACCGCCCCGAAGAGGAAGAGCACTGCGGAGGCCAGGCCCAGGGGCCGGGGATCCGCGCCCATCTGGCTCAGGACCTCGCCGCCCAGGCCGCCGGAGTCGGCGCCGGTGCGGGTGGTGAGGATGGCACCCCCCACGCTGACCAGCAGGCTGGGGATGACCGTCACCAGACCGTCGCCCACCGTCAGCAGGGTGTAGGTCTGCAGGGCCTGCATGACCGGCATGTTGTACTGCACAACACCCAGGATGATCCCGGCCACGATGTTGACCGCCAGGATGATGAGGGCCGCCACGGCATCCCGCTGGGTGAATTTCACGGCGCCGTCCATGGCCCCGTAGAAGCCGGCCTCCTCCTGGAGGTCCTTGCGGCGGCGGCGGGCCTCCTGCTCGTCGATGTAGCCCGCGTTCAGGTCGGCGTCGATGGCCATCTGCTTGCCGGGCATGGCGTCCAGGGTGAACCGGGCCGTCACCTCGGCGATGCGGCCCGCGCCATGGTTGATGACCAGGAACTGGATGGCCAGCAGGATCAGGAACACCACCAGGCCGATGACATAGCTGCCGCCCACCACGAACTGGCCGAAGGCCTGCACCATGTGCCCCGCGGCGGCCGGGCCCTGGTCGCCGGCATAGAGCAGGATCCGCCGGGTGGTGGCCACGTTGATGGACAGACGGAAAAGCGTCACCACCAGCAGCACGGAGGGGTAGGAGCTGAACTCCTTGGGGCGGGGCACATACATGCCCACCATGAGGATCAGCAGGCTGAGGGTGATGTTCAGGACGATGAGCAGGTCGAGGGTGAAGGCCGGCAGGGGCAGGACCATCACCACCAGGACGATCAGCACGAAGATGGGCGCGCCCAGGTCCGACCGCCTCGCCAGGCGGCTCATATACGGAAGCAGACGGTCCAGGAAGGTCAACATACCGACACCCGATGGGTGCGGGGCGAGGGACGTGCCAGGGGCGAAGCCCAGCCGGGTCGCGAGGGACGCTGCAGGGCAGCGTTCCGAGCGGGCCCCCGGCGGGCTGAGCATCACGCCCAGGGTTGGCCCCCACGCCCAGTCGGAATCCGAGCGGGCCCCCGGCGGGCTGAGCATCACGCCCAGGGTTGGCCCCCACGCCCAGCCGGAATCCGAGCGGGGCCCCGGCGGGCTGAGCATCACGCCCAGGGTTGGCCCCCACGCCCGGTCGGAATCCGAGCGGGGCCCCGGCGGGCTGAGCATCACGCCTGGAGTTGGGTCCGGGGCTCTCCAGAGGGTGGCCTCAGCGGGGGATCTTCAGCGAATCCCAGCGCTCAGGCGGGTGGAACCGGCACCGCCAGCCGGCCCAGCTCACCCGCTGGAAGGTGACGGCGCCCGGCCAGGGGATGCGGTCCAGCCAGGTCCGCAGGGCCCGCTGCAGCCGGAGCCGTTGCTCCGGGGCCAGGGCGGTGTCGGCGCCGGTCCAGGCCCCGGGGCGGCGGGCCTTGACCTCCAGCAGGCGCAGTTCCGGGCCCCGGCTCACCAGCAGGTCCAGCTCCCAGCGGCCCAGCTTCTCCCGCCAGGCCACGAGATCCCAGCCCCGGAGCCACAGCAGCCAGAGCGTCAGCCGTTCCGTGCGGGCCCCCAGCCGCCGCGCCGCCTCGCCGCGATGGGCCATGGCCTACTCGTCCCGCCGCGGAAGCAGCAGGCTGCGCTGGACGCGCTCAAGGTTGCCGTGGAGGCGCACCTGCTTCCAGGCCAGGACCATGGCGTAGCCCAGCCAGACCCAGAGCAGGCGGGGGTCGGCGGGGGTCTTCTTCAGCGCCTCGGTGCCCAGGTCCAGACGGAGGCCCTGGAGGAACCACACCACCACGCCGAAGCCGATGAGGAGGTGCCCCCAGCGGATCCAGTAGGGGCGCAGGCCCTCCTTGGCCTTCCAGCGGAGCAGGAGCCAGCGGTCGAAGCGGTCGCTCTTCTCCTCCGCGAAGTGCAGGGCCACGAGCTGGTCCACCAGCGGGGCGTAGCGGTGGACCCGCAGCTCCTGGAGCTCCTCCTCGCCGTTCAGCTTGCGGAGGAAGGCGCTGCGGATCTTCCCCACGCACTCCTCCCAGGGCGCCTCCTCCCGGCGCAGGGCCAGGTGCAGCCGCACCAGCCCCACCCAGAGCAGGGCCTGGGCCAGCAGCACCCCCCACAGGGCCCAGCCCTGCCAGCCCTGGGTGTGCACGAGTTCCAGAAAACGGTGGAAATCCATGGGAAGAGATTAGCCGGGCCCAGGCGTTCCTGCTCGGGCGACCCTGCGCCCTTCCCCTGGGCCGGCAGGGGACATCCCCGCCTGCGCCGGTGCCTCCCGGGGGCCCGGCTCAGGTGGCGCCGCGCAGGGCCTGCGCCAGCAGCGCGGCGCCGATGAGGACCAGCCCGGCATACACGTAGCGGAGGAAACGCGCACCCTGCAAGCGGCGGTTGGCCGCGCGGCCGAGCAGGATCGCGGGGATCGCGCCCAGGAGCGACAGCAGGTAGTAGCGGGTCACCGCCGGGACCCACATGCCTGCCAGCCCGTAGCCCACCATCGCAAGCATGCTGGCCGGCAGGAAGTAGGCCTGCAGCGTCGCGCGGAACTGCTGGGCCGACCAGCGGCGCATGCTCCCGTAGACCACCAGCGGAGGGCCGTTCATGCCGTAGGCGGCGCCGAGGACGCCGGCGAGGAAGCCGCAGCCCAGCAGCCAGGCGAGGCTGTCGCGCTTGAGCTCCGGGGGCCTGCGCCCGGCCAGCGAGTAGGCCGCGAAGGCGAGGATCACCAGCGCCAGCACGATTTTCGCGAGCGCATCGTAGCGGCTTCCCAGCAGGGCCAGCCCGAGCGGGATCCCGGCCAGCGACGGCAGCAGCAGCCCGCCGGAGCTGCGCAGGTGGATGTTCCGCCAGTCCTGCAGCACGATGGCCGCCGCGATGGTGATCGAAAGCAGGACGACCAGCGGGGTCGCGATGCGCAGGGGGATGCACAGCGCCAGCAGCGGCACCGCGAACAGGGCCTCGCCGAAGCCGAAGGTCGACCGGATCAGGGTCGCGACGAACACGATGACCAGGACGTACAGCGAAGTCAGGCTCATGCGGATGGCCCCCTCGCGACGCCTTGGCATCCGTCCAAGCGGGGCGTTTTGAATTCCCGATCCATCCCCTCAACGATGCCATGAACCGCCGATGCGGCTGGCGGCCCGGGGAAACGGCGCCGAGATCCGGAGGTGCCGGGAGGGAACGCCGGGATTGCCTACACCTTGCTCCAGGGCACCTCGCCGGCGGCGAGGAAGGCTTCGCCGTCGAGGCCCTGGTCCTCGGCGCGCTGGAGGAGGTGCTGGAGGGCCTCGGCGGTGGCTTCGGCATCCTGCAGGGCCCGGTGGGCACGGGTGTTGACGATGCCCAGGAATTCGCAGAGCTCGGCGAGGCTGCGGCGGGGCAGCTCGGGGATGAGCTTCTTGGCCAG
>MTLD01002779.1_pt3 | contig 16395 bp, 19 predicted proteins | sample 1982471 | NCBI WGS metagenome assembly MTLD01 (sample SAMN05712604, study PRJNA340218) | biofilm metagenome | isolation source: sample SPM anode biofilm adapted to -50 mV | place: USA | collected 2012-02-03
GTCGGGCAGGCGCAATGCATGCCGAGGTCGTTCCAAGCCACCACCTTGTAGGTGCCGGTAGTACCGCCACCACCGCCACCCGGTTTTCCAGCCAGAGCCGGAGCGGCGAAAGCGGTCAGGGCTGCCGTGGCGATCGCAAGTACGGGTACAATTTTCTTCAGTTTCATGCCTTGTGTTACCTCCTTTTTGATGTGAAACCATTCTCACCGTTGTTGGGGGGGAGAGCCCTCCGGTCAGCCTAGGGTGGGTACCTCACCAGGCCGGACCGGCTACTAACTCTGTCCGCACCCGGTATGCGGACGGGCCTCCTAATAGCAGGGAACATGCCAGTGGTCTAAAAGCCACTAACTCATTAAAAGAAGGCGACCAAAAACATAGGGTTTTCCATATTAATGAGGGGCAAAACCCCCATCAGACTAACACCTACACCCAATAGGGGTTATTTTACGCAGAGGGGAAGGCCCCAGCCGCATAAGGACCTCGCCCTAACATGCTTATATCGCGGGCCTATTGAGGCACTTTGGCCTTGTGATCCAGATCACAATATTCGATGCCAAATCAGCATGATAGGTCTGCGCTTGAACCGCCCGCCGACCCCGGAATCCTCCTATAGGGGGGACACCTCAGCCCACAAAAAGGACGGACTTGCACAGCCACCGCATGTGCATTGTTGATGGCGCTTTCGATTTTGTTGTGCTATTAGGTGGCGGACAATTGGCCGCGTCCTGCGGCCGACTTACGAAAAGAGGTGCGAAACATGAGGAGTCGTAGTACGTGGTGCACTGCGGTAATCGCAGCCGCAGTAGCGGCGTTTCTGACCTGCCCCGGTAGAGTGGAGGCCGCCCCATGCAACCAGGAAATCCTGGTGGGACAACCGATGGACGAGGTGGCAGCCCTGTGTCAGGTTCCCACCCTCAAGGACAAGCGTGATCTTTGGGAAGAGGAGTCGGACGGCAAAACAAAGAAGCGGACCACGACGACCTACGAGGAATGGACCTTTGACACCGGTGCGCAGGAGTTCATGCAGAGCATCATCTTTCTCAACGGGAAGGTGGCCGAGACGCGTCTTTTGGGGTACGGCAGCATGCGCGACCCGATGATGCCCAATTGCCGCAACGGAGAGGGGCTTGCCGTGGGCGACACCATGGTGGATGCCTATCTGAAGTGCGGGGAGCCGCTTTCGCGTGAGAAGCAGGCGGACAAGGTTGTGGAGAGCACCGACGGCGAAATCACCCGGCGCACTTCCATAGCCGTGACGGATTGGACCTACCGCTACGGGCGGGACCTCCCGGGGTACACGATACGTTTCGAAGACGGCCGTGCCACCGACATCCGCCAGCGCGAGTTCGGCAAATAGGCAGGGGGTAGGCGCTAGGGTTGAAGCCCTCGCGCCACGGTCACCGCGGCGACCGCGGCCACTTCCGCCTCCCGCAGAGCATCCACACAGGCCCGCATGGTGCTGCCGGTGGTCAGAACGTCATCCACCAGCAGCACCCTTTTCCCGGCCAGTTTCCCGGCGTCGCGCACGCCGAAAGCCCCCTTCACGTTGTTCACCCTGTCCCCTGCATCGAGTCCCGTCTGCGGTTCCGTCCAGCGCCATCGGCACAGGTTCCCCACCTGCTGCGGCGCGCCAAGCATCCTCGCGAACCCCTCGCCGATCAACTGCGACTGGTTGTAGCCGCGCTGCCGCAGTCTTTTGCGGTGCAGCGGCACCGGCACCACGCACTCCGGCGCGAAGTCCTTCAGGAATATCTCCAGTCTCGGGAAAGCGAGGAGACCGAGCGGTTCGCTGAGGTGCGGACTGTCGCGGTACTTGAAACGGTGTATCAGGTCGCGGACCGGCCCGCCCAGGGCCGCAGCCGAGCGGCAGGTATGAAAAGGGGGATGTTCCAGGCAGGCGCCGCAGGGATGGGAAGCGCCGTCTTCAGTGGCGAAGGGGATGCCGCAGGTGGTGCAGAGGGGGGCTTCGAGGAAGTCGATCTTGGCTAGGCAGTCGCGGCAGATGAAAGGGCGGGGGAGGCCATGCTCCTCACCGCCCGGTGGGAGGTACGCCATGCACACATGGCACAGCGGCGGAAAGAAGAGATCCAGCAGAGGGCGCAAGAACATGGAACCCTCCAAAGAACAGGTTCTACGTTCTACGTTCTAGGTTCTACGTTTAAAGGCAAAACCCGTAGATAACCGTCTTTCGTTGGTTTTACGTAGAACGTAGAACACAGAACGTAGAACGTCTTCAGCCATTAAAGCCCCATATCCTCGTTCACCACGAGCACCTTGATGTCGGTGTTGCGCGGCTTCTTCTCGATGATGGTGGTCACGCGGCAGATGCGCTGCGGCGAGTTGCAGTCCGAGCAGAAGCCGGTGGTGGTGCAGGGGGTGGAGAGGTTCAGCCGCTTCGCGTTGGGAGGCGAAGCGTAGGTCCTCACCCGCTGCACCGCGTCCTCGATGCTGCCGTCCACCAGCTTGTTGCGCCCCACCACGACGATCACCTTCTGCGGGCCGAAGAACATGGCGGCGGCACGGTTGCCGTTGCCGTCGATGTTCACCAGTACACCGGAAAGGGTGACCGCGTTGCTCCCGGTCAGGAAGAGGTCGCAGGTAAGCTGCCGCCGGGTGATGGCGAGCTTCTCCTCCGGGGAGAGACCGGGCGCCCCGTGGTTCAGGATCTCCTTCCCCATCCCCTTCAGCTTGTCGGCAAGCTTCAAGTCCGCGATGGAGAGGGAGCCGCCGAAGCCGACGCTTTTCGCCGGCTCGGACTCGTTCACGATGTAGTGGAAGACCTCTTCGCCGTTATGACAGTAGAGCGCGTCGAAACCGTTTTTCTTCAGGTTCTCCACCGCCTTCTTGCACTTCTGCGCGTAGGCCCAGTTGTTCAATTCTTCGGTATTGCTCATATCTTTTTCTCCAATGGCAATGGATAGTCGAACACGGTAAGCCCCCTCCCACTCCAGGGGGAGGAGATGGACGTTCAGGGGCCGGCCCCCTATACGGTACCTATCTCTTCGCCAGGTATTCCTTCTCGTACGGCCAGCACTCCCCCATGAAACCGATGAGGTGGCTCATGCGTTCCTTGAAACCGAGGCGGAAACCGTCCTGCTCGGGGAAGGAGCGCTTCTCGCGCACGCTGTCGCAGAGGTCCTTGCCGAGGGTGCGCGCCTTCTGGAACAGCGCCTCCTGGTCGGGGAACATGCGCGGCCCCATGCCCGGCGAGCCGATGCTACCGACGTTCTGGGCGCCCATGGCGTTTACGATGCGCTGCATGTACTCGAGCGGCTCCTCGTCCCCTCCGCCGCCGGAGGTCTCCACCAGCGCCGAGTACTTCCCTTCCAGGGCGGTCAGGTGGATGAGGCCGTTGCAGCGGTCCAGAAACGCCTTCAACTGCGCCGTGATGCTCAGGAGGTAGTTCGGGGTCGCGAGGATGAAGGCGTCCGCCGATATGAGTTTGTCCTTGATGATTTCGTAGTCGTCCTTCACAGGGCAGATGCCCACCTTGTGGCAGGCGTCGCAGGCGACGCAAGGCTTGATCGGGGTCTCGGAAAGCGAGACCACCTCGATGTCCGCGCCGGCCTGGGCCGCGCCCGCCAGCACCTCTTCCAAAAGCCTGCCGGTGGTGCCGTTCATCCCCCGGGGGCTGCCGTTAATGGCAACGATCTTCATGCGGTTTCTCCTTTCAAGCGTTTGCAGCATTTTCCCAGCCAGTTGCGCTAGTCGGACCTGTCCGACTGGTCCGACTCTTCTAGTGCGCCAGCAGACTCTTGCCGGTCATCTCCTTGGGCTGCGGCAGGCCAAGAAGCTCCAGCATGGTGGGCGCGAGGTCGGCAAGCACGCCGGTACGCAGCTTCGCGTCCTTCCTCGTGTCGTCCACCAGCACAACCGGCGCCATGTCGCAGGTGTGGGCCGTGTGCGGTCCCCCCTGCTCGTCCTGCATCATTTCGGCGTTGCCGTGGTCGGCGGTGATTATGGTGATGCCACCCTTCTCACGCACCTTCTGCACCAGCTTGCCGACACACTCGTCGACCGCCTCGACGGCCTTGACCGCCGCGGCGAAGATGCCGGTGTGACCGACCATGTCCGCATTGGCGAAGTTCAGGATGATGACGTCGTACTTGTCCTCATCAAGCCGCTTCATGAGCTCATCGGCCACGAGGTAGGCGCTCATCTCCGGCTTCTGGTCGTAGGTTGCTACCTCTTTCGGGGAAGGGATCAGGGCGCGATCCTCACCGGGGAACGCCTCTTCCCTGCCGCCGTTGAAGAAGAAGGTGACGTGGGCGTATTTCTCGGTTTCGGCGATGCGCAGCTGGGTCAGCCCTGCATTGCTGACCACCTCCGGGAAGATGTTGACCAGTTCCTCGGGCCCGAAGGCGACGGGAAGATCGAAGGTCTCGTCGTAGCTGGTCATGCAGACATAGGAGGCAAGCCTCGGCCAGACATCGCGGGTGAAGCCGCTGAAAGCAGGATCGGTGAAGGCGCGGGTTATCTCGCGGGCACGGTCGGAGCGGAAGTTGAAGAAGATGAAGCCGTCGCCGTCCTGCATCCTGCCCACCGGGATGCCCCCGTTCATGATCACGCTGGGCAAAACGAACTCGTCGGTCACCCCATCGGCGTAGCTCTGCCTGATGGCGGCCTCGGCGCTCGGGAAGGGGGTCCCCTCGCCGGAGACCATGGCGCGGTATGCCTTCTCGACGCGGTCCCAGCGGTTGTCACGGTCCATGGCGTAGTAACGGCCGATCACCGTGGCGATCCTGCCGCAGCCAAGGCGCGCGACCTCGTTCTCGAGGTTGCGCAGATAGTCGGCGCCGCTTTGAGGCGGGGTGTCGCGCCCGTCCAGCAGGCAGTGCACGAAAACCTCGGAGATGCCCTGGCGCTTGGCCATTTCGATGAGGGCGTAAAGATGGGTGTCGTGGGAGTGCACGCCGCCGTCGGAGAGAAGACCGGCGAGGTGCAGCCGCCCCGTCCCCGCCTTCGCCTTTTCCATGCAGGCGATGAGCGCCGGGTTCGTGAAGAAGTCGCCGTCGACGATCGACTTGCTGATCCTGGTCAGGTCCTGGTACACCACGCGGCCGGCACCGATGTTGGTGTGGCCGACCTCGGAGTTACCCATCTGCCCGACGGGTAGCCCCACCGCGAGGCCGGAGCCGTCGATCTGGCCGGAGGGGTACTCCGCGGTCAGGCGGTTCATGTTGGGGGTAGCGGCCTGGGCAACGGCGTTGGCTTCCGTTTCGGGGTTGATCCCCCAGCCGTCAAGGATCATCAAGAGCAGAGGCTTCTTCGGCATGGCATTTCTCCCTCATTAGAAATATTAGATCCAATTAAAAAAGGTGAAGCAGTAAGTCTTCACCTTTTTTCAGCAGCTTGTATTACTCATGATGGTAGGGCTCACCGTTCATTATGGTGAAGCCTCGGTAGATCTGCTCCAACAGAAACACCCGGACCATCTGGTGCGTAAAGGTCATCTTTGAGAGCGAGATCGACTTGAAGGCCTCCTTGCGGAAGCCGTCGGTGAAGCCGTAGGCGCCACCGATGGCAAAGACGAGGTCCTGGGTCCCTTGGTCGCGGTTCCTGGAGAGGAAGGAGGCAAACTCGGGGGAGCTCATATGCTCGCCCCGCTCGTCGAGGAGCACCAGCCTCCCCCCCTTCGGGAGGAGCTTGGTGAGCCGCTCGCATTCGCGCTCGCGCATGGCGGCAGCCTGTGCCCCCTTCTCCTCGCGGGCTTCCAGGATCTCCAGCGGCGCGTAACGCCTCACCCTTCCCGCGTACTCATCGATGCCGGTGCGGACCCAGCTCTCCTGGGTCTTGCCGACCCAAAGGAGCTTAAGTTTCATTTCTCCTTGTGCTCCCAGAGGTACTCCTCAGGGATCTCTACCTTGGGCGCCCTCGACCAGAGTTCGTCGAGGTTGTAGATGGCGCGCACTTCCTCCTGGAAGAGGTGCACGATGACGTCCCCGAAGTCGACAACGATCCAGCGCCCTTCGTCGTACCCTTCGGTGTCGATTGCCTGGTCGATCGGTTTGAGGCCCTGCTTGACCGACTCGGCCATGGCCTGCACCTGGCGGTCCGAGCGCCCGGTGGCGAGCACCAGGTAGTCAGCGATGCTGGAGATGTTCTTGATCTCGAGCACCTTGACGTTGAGAGCCTTCTTGTCCAGCGCGAATGCCGCACATTTCACGGCGCGTTCTACGGCCGGAATTACCACTTTATCTTGCATCAACATATAACCCTTGTTCCTTTATGTAGTGCTCGACGGCCTCCGGAAGGAGGTACCTTATCGAGCGGCCCGCCTTGACGAGCTGGCGGATGTGGCTTGAAGAGATGTCCAGCAGCACGCCGTCCAATGCATAAACACAGTGCCCTGAGCTGTGATTCAGGCGTTTAGCCGCCGAATCATAGCAGAACTCACCTGCTATGGCAACAGGGAGGGCCTTGGTGAGACTGGTGATGGTGGAGCCGGGACGCTGCACGCTCACCAGGTTGCAAAGCGTGAAGATCTCGTCGTATTTGTGCCAGGTGGCGATGTCGTTGAAAGAGTCGGCGCCGACGATGAAGAAGAGCTCGTCCTCCGGGCGTTCGGCGCGCAACTGGCGCAGGGTGTCCACCGAGTAGGAGCGACCGCCGCGCATCCCCTCCATCTCCGACACCTCGAAGCACGGGTTGTCGGCGACCGCCAGGCGCACCATCTCGAGACGGCTCGCGAAGGAAAGCTCCCCCACCTGCGGCTTATGCGGCGGAGTCGCCGCCGGGATGAAAATGACCCGGTCCAGTTGGAAGAGGTCGCGCACCTCCTCGGCGATGCGCAGGTGCGCGTTATGGATCGGGTTGAAGGTGCCGCCCAGTATCCCAATTTTCATTGTCATGGCTCCAGTAGTGGAGGAAGACCAAAGCTTTAACGCAAAAGCGCCAAGGCGCGGAGTCGCCAAGAAAATACTTCCTGTTGCTTTTCAACTTTGCGTCCTTGCGGCTCTGCGTCCTTGCGGTGAGTTTTTTAAGACCGCACCTGCCCCGACCCGTACACGATGAACTTCGTGGTGGTGAGGTCGGTGAGCCCCATCGGGCCGAAGGAGTGAAGCTTCGTGGTCGAGATGCCGATCTCCGCCCCCAGGCCGAGCTGGTTCCCGTCCGAGAAGCGGGTCGAGGCGTTCACCATGACGACGCCCGAGTTCACCTCGCGGATGAAGCGCTGGGCGTTGGCGTAGTCGCCGGTGATGATGGATTCGGTGTGCAGCGAGCAGTAGCGGTTGATATGGTCAATGGCGGCATCCATCCCGTCCACGATCCGCGCGGCCAGGATCAGCTCCAGGTACTCGGCGTACCAGTCCTCCTCGGTAGCCGCCCCGGCCTGCGGCGCAAACCTGCGGAACTCCTCGTCCCCCCTCACCTCCACCTTCTGCTCGGAAAGCGCCTGGTAAATGAAGGGAACGAAGCGCTCCGCGACGTCCTTGTGGATCAGCAGGGTTTCCAGGGCGTTGCAGACGCCGGGGCGCTGCACCTTCGCGTTGATGATGATGTCGCGCGCCATGTCGAAGTCGGCGGTGGCGTCCACGAAGACGTGGCAGACCCCCTTGTAGTGCTTGATGACCGGGATCTTCGAGTTCTCGACCACGAAGCGGATCAGGCTCTCGCCTCCCCTCGGGATGATCACGTCGATGAACTCCTCCTGCTTGAGCATCTCGGTCACCCCCTCGCGCTCCGTGAACGGGATGAGCGACAGAGCTGCCGCCGGGATATTGCGCTTGGCGAGCTCCGCCTTCAGGATCTCAGCGATGGCGAGGTTCGAGTGGATCGCCTCGGAGCCGCCGCGCAGCACCACAGCGTTGCCGCTTTTAAGGCAGAGCACCGCGGCGTCCGAAGTGACGTTCGGGCGGGATTCGTAGATGATGCCGATTACCCCGAGCGGGATGCGCATCTTGCCGACCATGAGGTCGTTGGGGCGCTTCCACATGCCGGTCACCTCCCCCACCGGATCGGGGAGTGCGGCGACCTCACGGATGGCGTCCGCCATTCCCTTGATGCGCACCTCGTTAAGCATGAGGCGGTCCAGCATGGCAGCGGAAAGGCCGCGTTCTTTCCCGGCTTCGAGGTCCTTCTTGTTTTCCGCGATGATCTGCTCGCAGTTATTCACCAGTTCGTGCGCCATATCGAGCAGTAGCTCGTTTTTGACTGCGGAAGAGAGTTTCGCCATGGCGAAGGAAGCCTGTCTGGCCTCGGCGGCGATGGTGCGGATCTGTTCGGCGACTGACATGTGTACCTCCAACTTTTGTAAGGCTGAACCGGCACCCCTCACCCCGACCCTCTCCCGGAGGACGAGGGGGTTCAGATTGTAACGTAGAACGTTGAACGCAGAACGTAGAACGGCTTCTAGAGTATGACCAGGTTGTCCCTGTGGATGACGTCGTCCCCGTACCTGAAGCCCAGGATCTCCTCGATCTCGCCGCTTTTGTGCCGGCAGATCTTCTCGATCTCCTGGCTCGAATAATCAACGATGCCGCGTGCGAACTCGTTCCCATCGGCGTCGAGGACCCTGACGCAGGCACCGCGGGCGAAGCGCCCCTCGACCTTCACGATCCCTGAGGGGAGGAGGCTTCTGCCGTGTGTGGCGAGGGCGCCTTTGGCGCCGGCATCTACGACCAGGTTTCCCGCCGGCTTGATGGTAAAGGCGATCCAGTGCTTACGGCGGTTCAGCGCTTCGCCTGCCGGCAGGAACAGCGTACCGATAAGCTCCCCGCTCATGACGCGGGCGAGGTTACCCTCACCCTTTCCCGCGAAGATGATGGCGGCAACGCCGGACTTCACCACCTTTTTCGCCGCGGCGAGCTTGGTGGCCATGCCGCCGGTCCCGACGCTGGTGCCGCTCCCCCCCGCGCCGCGCTCCATCTCCCGGGTCACCGCCCCCACCTGGTGGATGAGGGTCGCCGCCGGGTCGGTGCGCGGGTCGGCGGTGTAGAGGCCGTCGATGTCGGTCATGATCAGCAGAAGCTGCGCCTCCACGAGGTTCGTAACGAGGGCGGAGAGGTTGTCGTTGTCCCCGAACTTCAACTCGTCGACGACCACGGTGTCGTTCTCGTTGATGACCGGGATGATGCCGCAGGAAAGAAGCGTATCGAGCGTGCCCCGAGCATTCTGGAAGCGGCGCCGGTTGGCCAGGTCGTCCCGGGTCAAGAGGATCTGGGCGACCTTTAGGTCGTAGCCGGAGAAGGCCTCCTCGTAGGCACGCATCAGGCGGGACTGCCCGACGGCTGCGGCGGCCTGCTTCTGCGGAAGGGTGCGCGGTCGATCCGGCAGCCCGAGAGCGGGACGCCCCGCCGCCACCGCACCGGAAGAGACCACGACCACCTCGATCCCCTTCGCGCGCAGCCCCGCGATCTGTGAGGCCAAACCGTTCAGGAATACCGGGTCGACCCCGTTGTCCTCACAGGTCAGCACACCGGAGCCGATCTTCACCACGATTCTCTTAACTTTTTTGAGCAGTTCTTTACGCATGCCGGGTTCCGATAACGTTTAGTAAAGGCCAGGATACTAGCACGATTCATACTCCGTGGCAATTTTCTTAAGGAAAGCCACGGCTCAAACTCATTGACAAAGATCGGGGCGGTCTTTAGACTGTGCGACATTCTCGAGGTGACTGTTGCTGAATAAAGAGCTGTGGAAAAAACGAATTTACAGCATCCTTTCGCTAGACAACCATCCGGGGCATATTGCCGCCGGGTTCGCAGTCGGCGTCTTCATCAGTTTCACCCCGTTCTTCGGCCTCCACACCGCACTCGCCGTAGCCGCCGCCTTTCTCTTCCGACTTAACAAGCTCACCTGCATCACCGGCGCCTGGGTCAACACCCCCATCACGATGGTTCCCGTTCTCGGCATCAGTTACAAGCTGGGGGCCTTCCTGCGCGGACGTCCCATCAAGGACCTCCCAGTTTCCGGGGCGCTCGAGTGGCACAACCTGGAGCGCTACGCCAAGTCGCTGGTCCTAGGCTCCTCCATCCTCGGCTTCGTCGCCGCCGTCGTCTCCTACTTCCTCTGCTATTACCTGGTGCTCCGTTTCCGCGCCAAGGACGCCACCCAGGCGGAGCAGGCCGAAGAGATGGACAAGGTCGGCGAAGAACTGGAATAGCCAAAAAAAATCGGGAGCGGCCTCGCAGCCACCCCCGATTCACATCCCGATTTCCTTCCTGCTTTACTTACCCAGAAACGGCGAGAAAACCATGTAGCTGACGAAGCCGACCGTGGCCGATGCTGGTATGGTGATGATCCACGCCAGGACGATGCGGTAGGCGACCGCCCAGTTCACCGCAGAGATCCTTTTCGAGAGCCCCACGCCGAGAATGGAAGAGGTGATGACGTGCGTGGTCGAGGTGGGAAGCCCCATGGCGGAGGCGCCCAGGATGACCCCGGCGGAAGCGGTCTCCACGCAGAAGCCGTGCACGGGCTGCAGCTTCACGAAGTCGTGCCCGACCGTCTTGATGATCCTCCAGCCGCCCGCGGCGGTGCCAAGGCCCATAGCCACGGCGCAGGAGATCTTGACCCAGTTGGGAACATCGAAGGTGGCGAGGGAGCCGTAGCTAACAAGGGCCATGGTGATGACCCCCATGGACTTCTGGGCGTCTGCGGTGCCGTGCGAGAAGGCCATCACCGCGGCGGAGAGGATCTGCAGCTTGCGGAACACCTTGTTCAGGTTGTAGGGGGCCTTGTTCCTGAAAATCCACATCATCCCCACCATGAACATGAAACCGAAGAAGGCGCCGGCGATCGGGGAAACGACGAGGACGGTGACGATCTTCTTAAGACCGGCCCAGTGCAGCGCGCCGGTGCCGGCATGCGCGACCACCGACCCGACCAGGCCGCCGATGATGGCGTGCGAAGATGAGGAAGGGAGCCCGTAGTACCAGGTGATCAGGTTCCAGACGATAGCCCCGAAGATGCCGGCCAGGACCACCACCTGGGTGATGTTGTTGGCGTCCACTATCCCCTTGCCGATGGTCGCGGCGACCTTGGTGGAGATCATCGCCCCGACGAAGTTCAGCCCGGCCGCCATGAAGATTGCGCTCCTCACGGTGAGGGCCCGCGTGGATACGCAGGTCGCGATGGCGTTGGCGGTATCGTGGAAGCCGTTGATGTAGTCGAACAACAAGGCCGCGCCGATGACTGCGACCAGCAGGACCAGGGTAACCTCAGGCATTTTTTACCACCACGCTTTCCAGGATGTTCGCGGCATCCTCGCACTTGTCGGTTGCCGTTTCCAGAGTCTCGTAGATCTCCTTCCACTTGATGAGCTGGATCGGGTCCTTCTCCTCGGCGAACAGGCGGCTTATCGCCTCGCGGCAGACGCGGTCCGCCTCGTTCTCCAGGGCGTTGACCTCGATGCAGTAGGCGCTGATCGGCTCAAGCTTGCCGCCAAGCAGGGCGACCGTCTTGTCGATGGTCTGGCAGGACTTGAGGATCAGGAAGGCGAGTTCTTTGGACTCGGGAGTCGGCTTGGTGACGTTGTACATGACGAAGCGCTGCGCGGAGGCGTCGATAAGGTCGAGAATGTCGTCCAGGGCCGAGGAAAGAGCGTAGATGTCCTCGCGGTCGAAGGGGGTGATGAAGCTCTTGTTCAGCTTCTTGATGATGTCGTGGGTGATGGTGTCGCCCTTGTGCTCGACCTCTTTGATCTTGCGCTGGCTGGCCACCGGATCGTCAAAGTTATCCAGCATGTCCTTAAGGAGTTGCGCCCCCTCGATGATGTTGTGAGACATATCCCTGAACATGGCGAAAAACTTTTCATCTTTCGGTATCAACCCAAACATTTAATCCTCCGATCAGTGTCGGCCCCAGGCCGAATCTAGTTGCAAACTGGGGAGATATAACACATCCGCGACAAATATTAAACAATGAATTACGTAATGCAACAGCGCTAATTAGTGACTTGGCGTTTACCATTGCGCGCCCAGAGGGACTGGCGCGACGCCCCCGCATGTGTATTATTTATCCTTAATTTTTTTAGAACCTCGATCCGGGAGGAGACATGAGCGGCGGAATCAAGCAGTGGCCCGAGGCGGAACGCCCCCGGGAAAAGCTGATGCGGAAAGGGGCCTCGGCCCTGTCCGAAGCCGAACTGCTCGCGCTGATCCTGGGCTGCGGTGACGCCGCCAGCGGCCGCAGCGCCATCGACCTCGGCCGTGAACTCATGCTCCAGTTCAAGTCGCTGCGCGCCCTGGCCGACGCCTCCTGCCGGGAGATCCAGCAGGTCAAGGGGATCGGCCCGGCCAAGGCGAGTTGCATCCTCGCCGCCCTCGACCTCTCCAGGCGCATCCGCGAAAAGGAGGGGCGCCCCATCGAGTCCTTCGTCCGCTTCACCTCCGCCTCCCAGGTCTTCGAACACCTGAACCACGAGTTCCGGGACCGCCACACCGAACATTTCATGGTGCTCCTGCTCGACGGCAAAAACCGCATCATCACCCGTGCGCAGATCTCGGAGGGATCGCTGAACCAAAGCATCGTGCACCCCCGCGAGGTGTTCAACGCGGCAGTGCGCCAGTCCGCGGCGGCGATGATCCTTCTGCACAACCACCCGACCGGCGACCCGACTCCAAGCCCCGAGGATCTCGAGGTGACCCGTCGTCTCTGCGAGGCGGGACAGCTCATGGGGATCCGCGTGCTCGACCACATCATCATCGGGGAAAACGAGTTCTACAGCTTTGCGGATCACGGGCAGCTCCGGTACTGACATGGGAGGCACCATGCTCGAAACTGTCGCACTATCTCAAGGCGGGTACTTCTTTATCACCGGGATATGGCCCATCTTCAGCATGCAAACCTTCATGGCGGTCACCGGCCCCAAGACCGACCTTTGGCTCGTCAGGACGGTCGGCCTCGTACTGGCGGTGATCGGACTCACGCTTCTCGTCGCGGGTACTCGCTCCGAAGTCGCTCTACCCGTGGTAATTCTCGCCACCGGCAGCGCCGCCGCCCTTGCCGCAATCGACGTCATTTATGCGGTCAAAAAGGTAATAGCACCGGTGTATCTGCTGGACGCAGTGCTGGAAGCCGCCATAATCGCATGGTGGAGCGTCGCGCTGCTCACGTAGAGGCCGCAGCGAAGAGCCCAAAGCACATAAAAGGAGAAGACATGCGCAAATCCATCGTTACGCAGGAAAGCCCTGACGCCAGAAAGGGGATCGACTGGTTGGATCTCGAGAGCATCGCGCGGGTCGAAATCACCTCTGAGGACCCGCTGCAGCCGATCGAGTCGGCGCTGCAGCCCATCGGCGCCCCAGGGTGGTGTGCCGATGCACCAGGCCCTCAGCGGATCCGCGTGCTGTTCGACCACCCCCAGAGGATTTCCCGGGTCTACCTGCTCATCAGCGAGGAAGAGGTCGCCAGGACCCAAGAGTTCGTGTTGCGATATGCGCAGGACGGAGATGATACCTTCCGCGAGATCGTGCGGCAGCAATTCACCTTCGCCCCTCCAGGTACCACGGTAGAACAGGAGGAGTACCAGGTGGAACTAGCCGGGGTGACGGCACTCGAGCTGGAACTCGTTCCCGATCTTTCCGGGGGGATGGCAAAGGCGAAGCTTGGAAGGCTGCTCTTCGCCTGAAAGGCGAAATCCGGACAAAAAAAAGCGCCGAAGCGAAAGGAGGACTCCACCGTCGGCGCAAAAGTTGGGTTTTGGTTGGTCGAGCGGCTCGTTTCACCCGCTCTTGCCATTCTTTATTACAAGAGCGGTGCCAACTGTGCCGATAGACAAAATTTCTCCAAAGTGACTGATTTCTCGAGTAAAACTGCAAGGGCATGCCAAGTGGCAAGTCAGCAGGCAAAGTTCAACTTCTGCACAGCAAGGCTTGGAGCAGCACCGGTTGTTCCCGCTAAGTCGTCATAATTTATAGCTTTTGCAGTTTTTGAACAGGAGTTCAAAAGTTGCACACACAGTTGCACGACCTGCCCCCTCCCCCAAAAACGACTTCCCGTATCATCCAAGAGCCGGAAATAAAAGGAGGCCACGTGATCGCACGCGGCCTCCTCAGTCAAACCTCTCTTTTGCGGCTCAGCTTGCCGCTACTTCTGCACCCAGCGGTCGTTCTGCAGTTGCATCCACCACCCGGGCTGAGCCGCCTCACGCTTCGTCTCGGCGAAGGTGGTGGCCGCTTTCCCCAGTACCTGATTCATCGCCGCCTTGCTCTCCTTCTGTTTTTGCAGCTTGAGGATCGCCTTCGCCATGCTCGTCACCACGATCTTGCGGCTCTGGTTTTCTGCGGACACCAGCGTCTCGTCCTGCGGGGCCAGCTTCCCCTTGGCCGAGGGAGGTACCACGACGAGCCCCTGTTTCGATAGGCCGACGGCACCTGCGGCAAAGAGCGCGTTCAGCCGCGGGAGCCGCTTGCTCATGTCGTCGTAGGCCTTCAGCACCTCCGGCATGCTCGAGAGCTCCACCGCCAGGGCATCGGCGTCGGCATCGGTGTCAGCCGCATATGCCGCAGTGACCAGGGAGAAATCGAATACCCGGCTCTGCGGCTTGTCCTGCGGCGCGGCGGGCGGCACCCCAGGAGGAACCTTCTGGCTGCCCGGAGCCTCACCGGTTTTAAGCAGCATGTCGTCAAGGGACTTGTACGCCTCCTTGGCCGCCTTCTCGGGAAAATAGACGTTGACCGTGATCACCGCACACGCGGCAAGGAAAATACAGGAGACGGAGAACAGCAGCTTGATCAGTTTCGTTTTCATAAAAGCCTCCGGCGTTAGTATCGTCGTTCATGAATATAGCACAGCCTCTTCACTCTTCCCACTTGAACTCAGGCGCCACTTCCGGCGGTGGCGTTGCCGCGCCCTTTTTCTCCGGCGCTCCGGCCGCCGGCTTGCCGCGCACCGCTGCCTCCCTGATCGACTCCAGGAGATGTCCGAGGCCGATACGGTTCTGGGTCGGCGCAATGTTGACGTTCAGATCCTTCACCCCGATGAAGTTGGTGTTGACGATCCTCAAGGTGTTGAAGGTGAGGTCGCCGTCCTGCAGGATCGCCTTGATCTCCGCGGCGTCATAGGGGCGATCCCGGCTCAAAAAGAACCCGCTCAGTTTCTGCTTCGCCAGCCGCTGCAGGAACTCCTTGCTGACCAGCATCTTCTCGTCCTTCCCTTCGCGCGCCCACAGTTCGGCGAAGCCCGCGGTGCCGGCAATGCCGCGCCCCGTGCCGCGGAAGCTGATGACGCCGTCCACCTTCCCCGAAATGTACCCCTGGACACTCGGGATACTGGCGCAGAGCTGTTTCAGGCTCACCCCGTTCACCAAGAGGTCGGCCCGATAGACCGCCTTAGCCCCCATGGCTAGATAACCGGTCCCGAGGATGGCGCCGTTATAGAGCGTCGCGCGCAGTGGGAGCACTTCCATCACTCCGTTGGACGCGCGCAACTGCATGGCGAGCTTTTCGAGCTGCAGCGTTCCGTAGGAGATGCGGTCGATGTTTAGTGCGTTGCCTCCCGCAGGCGTCCCCTTCAACTCCTCCAGGACACGTCGGTAATTGCCGCGGCTGAACTCCCTGCTGTCGCGGGGGCGGGGTGCGGTCTTCGCCGAGAAATCCATGGAAACCGGCAGGGTTCCGTCGACGCCCGAAATAGTGAGCTTTTGGGAGGGAGAATCGATGCCGCCGCCATGGACCTTCACCCGTCCCTCGAGAAGCTGCCGCCCGCCCCGAAGCTCGAGCTTCCCGCCGCCCGAGAGCGTTCCCTTGAGGGTCGCCTCCTGTATCGCCTGCGGCATCAGGTTGATGGCGGTGTCGACGAGGGCATCCACCGGGGTCTCGGGAAGGGAAAAGGTGAGGGTCCCCTCCCGCCCAGGCGACGCGGCACGCGCCACCTCGCCCCGCACCCGCAAGGCGACCCCTTTTCCCGGAGAGAGGAGCCCCTCCCCTATGGACAGTTTTCCCGACGCGTAGCTACCCGAGAGGAAAAGGGATCCGCTGGAAAGGGCGCGCTTGCCGTCCTTGGATGCCGAGAGGTTGCGTCCTTTGGCATCGAAGCGGCAGTCGAGTCCCTTTTTCCCCGCGTAGATGCCGCTCGCGCGCAGGTCGATCTCCCCGCCGGTGGGCCTTGTCGCCGCGTCTTGCTTTAGAAAGCCGGCCGTCTGGGCTGCCGCAGCACCGGTAAGGGATAGAGAGAATTGGACCGTGTCGGGGGTGAAGGGGCGGAACGTGGCCTGCCCGGCGAGTTTTCCTCCCAGGAGCGAACCGCTCACCTCTGCTTTTCCCCCTTCCCTGGAGAAGACCGCCTGCAAAGCGGGGGCGCCGACCCCTTTTCCCTTGAGCGTTACCGACCTGGTCGAGACATCGGCTTTTCCTTCCAGCCACCGCTCATCCCCGGAGCGCACCAGCTGACCGCTGAAGCGCCCTGCCACACCGGCAAGATCGAGCTCGCCCTGCCGCATCGCCCCCCCTA